>WNGR01000709.1_pt1 | contig 59620 bp, 33 predicted proteins | sample 5407581 | NCBI WGS metagenome assembly WNGR01 (sample SAMN13153383, study PRJNA577476) | soil metagenome | isolation source: 80 cm soil or saprolite under Garry oak tree replicate 2 | place: USA:California | collected 2016-06-15 | reverse complement strand
GGGCGAAAACGGCCTGGTTGAAACCCGGCGTAAAGTAACGTCCGAGATCGAACGTGGCGCTATTATCAGGGTTCGCAAAAAAGTCTCGCTGGCTCTCGCTGATTGTTCCGTCTTCCAGGTACTCAGCCTGGACGGCATTAAAGCACATTTCCGCCACGATCTCTTCGGCGATATCTGCCAGGGTTTCGCTGTCGATGTGGTAATACTTGATGCGATCTGCGTCTAAAGCGGCCTGGATGGCCTCCAGGATTGGGCCCTGGTACCAGTAAAATTCTGGGGCTAGTTTAAACTTCTTTTGTGGAAGGTTAAAGAATATCTGCTTGTCGATCACCATGCCCGCATCATCGATATACCCATTAAATTTCAAATTCCCGATCAGGTCCTGAACTTCTAAATCTGAGAGGGGCAGTGTATTAAAGATACTGCTCTCCAATTTGAAGGGTGTATGTAGGAAGTCAGCCATTCGTTTTTGGATCAGTTCGAAGACCATCCTGGCATGATCCCTGGTCAAGGGTGTATTGACCTCGAATTCGGCTTCATTCTCAATATCGGCAAAAAATGTGGGGTCAGAAACGTTGCCTTCCTCATCCAGGTATGCGTTAAAGATGAGATTATCCATTAACTCATTGACTTGTTGCAGCGGGAGATTTAATGGAGCCAGGTCAGAATGATAGAGCATTACCCCGAGTTCCTGCTTGTCCGGGAGTTGATCGCTGCCGTTGGCTGCCAGAAAATTATTTTGTTCGGCAACCACTAGATCGTGTACGATATTGAAAAGACTGCCGCGCTGGTCAGAAAAATCGCTGGCAATGGAAAAATCGCCCACATCTGCCGGCAACTTATCCGCAACAATTTCACCATCTGCGTTGATGATTTCGTAAATGACAAGATTGCGATAAATCTTGTCAGCCATTTTGCCGGAGATATTCAGTCCTTTGAAATCATTTTTTGTGACGGCGCCCAGACGGGCGAGTGCGGACTCGGCCGCACGGCGAGCGGCATCCTCATCAAAACGCACGATTCGCTTGTCCTGGACGGAAACAAGCGAATCGTGCGCCAACAGGGTCTCATAAATAACGCGAGAGCTCCTGGCATCGAACTGATCTGACACAAAAGTGCCAGAGTTCAGCGCAAGTGGGAGGAACGCCTGGACCAGCTGGTCCAGCATCTGAATCAGCGTGTTCGAAAGCGCGGCATTCTCTGCACTGCTTAAATTCCCGCTTTGAATGAATTTAAGGTCTGCGGTTGAGAAATCGGTGGTACGCATCCAGGAAGCGATGGCGATTAATATCTGCACGAGCCATAAGGCTTCCCTGGCATATGTGCGGGGATCGTCAATGATCCGGTAGCAATTTAACTCTTGCACGGGATAAGGGAACAGGATGCGGAAATGACTTGATGTTCGGATCGTCCTATCCAGCTCCAACAAGTCAAACAGGTCGAACAATTCAGCGATAGATAGATCGAGTATTTCCGCGATCTTTACCATCCTGAAAATAAGAGAAAGCCCCGGCAGCTGAATGTTGTTATTCACTGATGTCGTGTAAGTGGGATCGAGGGCATTCCGCGCTCTGAATTTTGCGATGATGAGCATCAGGTCAGCATCAGAAATCTGCAAGGTCCGTTGCAGGCGTTTTCTAAATTCCTTGCTTTCATCTTGCAGAATGTCGTTAATGACTGTCAACCGGTTTGCATCTGTTTGCCCAATTTTGAGGATATAACTCTGCGGAATAAATTCCGATTGCGCAATATATTTTTTCTCTAGAAAAGCGAAGCGGTTGTTGAAGGTACGGTTGAACAAGTCACCTGGCTCATCCAGGTCGCCGATGCCTGTCGTACTGATATTGCTAAAAAAAGCAGAGATGACATCAACTGGCAGTTGATAATCCACCTGGAGCTTTTTGATCAGTGCCATAACCTGCAAGCTCTCCCGGTTGAGCTGGTTTCCACAGCAGTTCCTGAGCACCAGATCCAAATCTGAAAAGGAATAGCCAGTTTTCCGGGCCAGGCGGATGAACCGGTCACAGCGGTCGAACCAGGAGATTGGAATTTCGGTTTGGCTTCCTGCATCCGCCGGCTGCCAGACCATCACGCTTTCATCCGCGCTGAGTGTGGTAAAACCGCCTAAGCCTTGATTGATGAAGAAATTGGTCGCCAGAACACGCTCCGAGAGGTTCGCAGAATTCACAGCAGTGATGCTTAAGTTCTGAAAGAGCAGTTCCCTGAGCTCCTTACCGCTCAACCTGGTGGTCAATAAAAATTGGGATACCGTTGCCAATGCTGGTTTGCTTCCGGTGGCAGTGCCGCTAGCACCAGGATTGACGTTCAGGTCCTGGTTTATCACCAGGTTGAAAGCAGCTCGGATGGCACGTTCATCGGCACTGCGATCCTGCACAAAATAGCTGACTTCCTCGGCAGATAACCCCAGAATATTACGCGCCTGGCGGTCGAGATCGGTTGTCAGACTGAACAGGTCCTGGATCTCTCCTTCTCGAACGTCGAGGTATCCCAAGAATTTCTTTAGACGCTCGTAATCAAAATTCAATGGCAGGTTGAGTGGATAAACCTGCGTTTTCAACAGTTCTAGGGCATCTTGCGTGGAGTTTGGGCCTTCTATCTTACGCCGTAAAATATCATTCACGATATCGAGATATGGTATTTGAGTAAACGTATTATCACCGTCGAGCAGGATATCTTTGATGTCCGAGCGTCGCGCATCAAGGTCAAATGGGTTGCCATCTCCTCCTGACCCATCATCTGGAGATTCAAAATAATCTTGAAGCAATTGGATAAGATCCGTCAGGTAAGCAGCGGGCGAGTAGACCGAGCGGGCTTCATCTCCTTTCTTGAAATTGAGATTACCAAAAAGCTCTTCATAGCTGGGTAGGTTTTTTTCGATAGTCGTCATGATTTAATTCTCCTCCCTGGATAATCTCTGTTCTGGTGAAATAAGTTTGTCTATGAAGCCCTCTATTGCCAACTTACCTTCTTTTCTGGCGTTCATAGTAGGTCACTGCGCACCTTAAGGGCGGATTCGTTCTGATTTATAGAACCACCTTGAACCTTCAAAATTGCTTCGGTATGGTTTGCAGTAAGCTTTTTGCGCACACTCAGGATGGACGAATTGTGGTTTAACGCAATTGGACACTGTTGGGAAACCCTCCTGGTCGAGCATTATTTGAGCATGTTTTCGCTCGGAAACACAGCCTGATAGAAGTACGAAAATAAGGTTTCCCAACAGTGTCCAATTCTTTTGCGAACCTGCAAATCGGTTGTCATTTTCGCTCCTATTTTGGTTGTGCAACCAGATCGCAGGTCACTTAAAATCCTTTCACTATTTTATCATAGATGGGATAAAAATACAACTGCCCAGGTGTCTTTTTGAGGTTGGCGCAAGTAGAATGAGTTTCAACCATTTTGCGTCAACTGATCAGCAGGGTCTTTGGTAACACATCCGTTGCCCGCCTGAAATGAGACGCTCCTAGTTCTCGATGAGCCTGAAGAATGTCTCTGCGTCCCGTTCTTGATGGACAAAGACAAGAGATGCCCAAGACTCTGATTGTACCTGCACACTAACAGCCGCCTGTTCTGTTAGAAGATAGCCACATCACTCATCCGTCCAACCCTGCCTGAAACAGTATCGCAGCCAATAGCCCATTAGCTGCGATATCTTGCCCTTTTGAGGCCAAAACGCTACACTATCCCCGCATACCAGGTGTATTTCAGAAACCCCAAAATTCCGCATTAGGTGCGATATGACATGAAGAGACCTGATTTTTTGGAAATGCCGACACTTGCCAGAGCATTTGAGCATTTTTTTGAAAGCACATCGTTTGCGCGTCGCACGCGTGAAAGCTATACTGATGATCTGGCGCCTCTGCTCACACAGTATGGCCAGGCGCCGGTCGCCGTGCTGACAACGGAGATCATCCAAGCGTATCTTGCCCGCCAGGAAATGCTCGCTCCAGCAACCTACAACCGACGGCTCGCGGCACTGCGCAGTTTCCTGGCATTCTTGCGCGCGCGGGGGTGGTGCATCGAGGATCTGCTCGCTGGGGTGGAGCGCAAGCCGGAGCGAGCACGAGTGGCTCGTGCGTTAGATGCCCAGCGGGTCGAGACCGTGCTGCGCCAGATCACTGATCCGCGTGATCGCGCGCTGTTCTGGTTAATCTATGATGGCGGGTTACGCTGCCAAGAAGCTCTGGCGATTGATATCGAAGATATTTCCTGGTCGGATCGCTCGATCGTCATTCATGGCAAAGGGAATCACCCGCGCGAGATGTTTTTCTCCCGTGCGGTTGGGACACTGCTCGATAAATACCTGCTCACTCGTGGATCTCCCAGGTCAGGCCCGCTCTTTGTCACGCATCGCAAGGCTCGGCTCCCCCGGCGCGCCGATCTCACACCCGATGGCTATGCCCGCCTCTCCTACCGTCAGGCGGATACCCTCTGGAAGAAATATACGCCTGGCTGGGATCTCCACCAACTTCGCCACACCGCCATCAGCGTCCGGGCTGCTCATGATTACACCGAGGTCGATCTCAAGCGCTTTAGTGGTCATACCTCCTTACGCAGCCTGGAACGCTACATCACTGACAATCGCGAAGCGGCCAAACGCAAAGCCCGCGAGTGGGAACGCCGCCAGGGCTAGAAAGGCCAGGAACCATGCCCCGCATTGATGAGACTGCCTATCGGCAGCTTAAAGCCGCGCCCACCGAGCAGGAACTCCGTGAGCTGTACACGCCGACCCTTGACGAACGCCACCTGGCCAGGCAGCACACCACCGGCCAGCCGGCGCTCGTCGCCTTCCTCGTGCTGCTCAAAACCTTTCAGCATCTGGGATACGCTGTCGCGCTCTCCTCGGTACCCATGGTCATCGTCTCGCATATCGCCAAGCAGATGGAGTGCCAGGTCACCGAACAAGATCTCATTATCTACGATCTCTCTGGCACCCGCCGTCGTCATCTCCAGGTCATTCGCTCTCACTTGCAGATTGTTGCCGAAGGCTCTGCCATGCGTGAGGCGATGGAACAGGCGATGCGCGAGGCGTGCGAGAGCAAGGATGAGGTGATCGATCTGATCAATATCGCCATCGAGCAGTTGATTCGCCAGCGCTTTGAACTGCCTGCCTTTTCGACGCTGGAGCGCACCGCCAAGCGCATTCGAGCGGAAGTCACCAGTGGATTGCATGCGCGGATTGTGGCAGCGCTCACGCCAGCGGAGCAGGAGGCCCTGGATCGCCTGTTTCTGGTCGATCCAGAGACAGGAGAGTCCACCTGGCAGGCGCTGAAAGTTGATCCGCAGAATCCGACCTTGAGCCACTTTGAAGCCTTGATGGGGTGCGCGAGCTGGCTGCTGGCCTTGCCGATTTCTACCGAGGCGCTCACCCCGGTGCCGGACGTAAAAATCCAACGCTTCGCCACGGAGGCTCTTTCCCTCGATGCCAATCGGATGAAAGATCTCCAGGTGCGCAAACGCGCCACCCTGGCGCTTAGTCTCCTGCGCGTGCAGCGCGCCCAGATCCTCGATGATGTCGCGGAAATGTTCTGTAAACGCCTGCTCAAGATCCAGCACCAGGGGCAAGAAGCCTTTGATCTCGCCCAGAAAGCGGCTCGCGAACGCGTCACCCGCCTGGTTGAGACGCTGCGCGATGTGACCCGCGCGTATGAAAAGGAAGGGACGATGGCCGAGCGCATGGAGGCGATTGACGCTGTGTATGGCGGCAACAGTGGACAAGTGCTCACGGACTGCGAGGCGCAGTTGGCCCTCCTGGCTAATACCTCGTTTCCTTTCCTGCGCACCTTTGTGCCCCGGCATCGAGCCAACCTGTTTCGCTTTCTCTCGACAGTCACGCTTCGCTCTCCTCACCAGAACAAGGCCATGGAGGAGACGATCCAGTTTTTACTGGCCAATGAACATCGTTCCGGCAAATACCTGCGCACGGCACGCGTCGAGCACCGCCGTGGGAAGCCCCCGCAGATCATTCCGCTGGTGGATCTCTCCTGGATGTCGGATACCTGGCGGCGCATCGTCACTGGAAAGACAGGACGCCAGCCGTTTCCTGAGCGTGTGGATCGCCAGCACTTTGAAGCCTGTGTGTTTACGCAGATCCTCTGGGACTTGAAAACCGGGGATCTGTATGTCGAGGGGAGTGACCGGTATGCCAACACGTGGGCGCAGGGCATCAGTTGGGACACCTATACAGCCAGCGTCGATGCCTATGGACAGATGCTGGGCTTCCCGGTGGACGGCCCTGGCTTTGTGGCGCATCTGAAAACCTGCCTCTCGACCATTGCGCACGAGACCGATCGGGCCTTTCCGCATGCCCGCGTCACCATTGAGCGTGGGGAACCGGTGATTCACAAGACGCCCCGCAGACAGCCCCCTGCTGGCCTCTCGCGGTTGGAAAAACTCCTGGCGCCGAAACTGAAAGATTCGCATCTGCTGGACCTGATGGCCGATGTGCAGCACTGGCTCAACTGGTGTGGGTGCTTTGGTCCGCTCTCTGGCTTTGAGACCAAGCTGGAGGATGCCATCCTGCGACAGATGCTCACGGTGTTCGCCTACGGGACCCACATGGGACCAGCGCAGATGGCCCGGTCTTTTACTGATCTGCATTTTCGGCAGCTCTCCTGGATTCACCATGAACACATGAGTGAAGAGAAGCTGGATGCCGCTATTACTCGCGTGATCAACGGCTATGCGCGCTTCGATCTCCCACGTCGGTGGGGCAGCGGCAAGCGGGCCTCCGCCAATGGCTTTGCCAAGTGGCTCGCGTTCGGCAACGGCGGGGTCATCCCCACAAACAACCGGCGGGAAATGCGCAAATATCTCAAGTATAATCACCTGTTGGCCAATATCGTCATTTTTGCCAATGTCGCACTCCTCACCGATGCCTTAAACGAGTTGGCAAGCGAAGGACACTGCATTGATCCGGAGGCAGTGGCCGCGCTCAGTCCCTACATGACCCAGCATCTGGTCCGCTTCGGTCTCTATCATATGAATCGGGCGCGCCGCCCCAAACCGCTGACCTACCAGGTGGCCTTTGATCCTGAAAGGGTCCAGGAGGAGAGAGAGGAGAAAAACGAAGCGATGGATGGAGCGTGACAAACGTAATGGACTCCCCCCAGCAAAATGGCCCATTTTTGTACGAATCCTTGCACTATCCCCTATTTGAAAAAGGTTTCGGACGTTTGCACGATCTGATCAATCAGTTGATGTTGCCTCAAAGCATCTCTAAAATTACTCGCTTCTGATGTCCCTTTTTTTCTGTCGCGTGCGTACGCGGCATAGAGATAGGCGACATCTTGCACGCTTGCGTCGAGGTGAGAACTCGCAAGTGATCGGTATTCAGCGGGTACCGGAAGCGGGGACAGGGACGACCCATCGCCGTTAACTCCTTCAATTGAGTTATCCTCCGCATTTTCAAAGGCACGCCGGTTCGTGACTCTTAGAACCCCTTCAGTGCCTGTAATGTCGATCTGAAGGCCAGTGCAATGCTGTTGACCACCTTCGATTTGCACTGAAAATAGGCCTCCGTCTTCCAGTGTACCAATGACCATTGCCTCATCCGGCCTGGTGGTGGGAATCTTCTGTTCCGTCTCCTCGATCGTGATGAGGGGAAACTGATTCTCAACGACCGCGGTCAGTTTTTTCGGGAAGCCAACGGATTGGAAAAGCATGTCCAGAAAGTGGCCCGCGTAGATGGCAAGAACGTGCGTGAAATTGGAGGCGTCGAAAGTCCACTCGTATCTTCCGGGCATGATCGCCGAGAAAGCATCCACGCTAACTGTCATGCGAGCGGATCGAATCTTCCCCACGTATCCCTGCTTTACCAAATCTCGCGTATAGCGAGCACTCGGCCCATGACGGCGTTGGAGGCCGACGATATGCCTCACTCCCTTTGCTTCGGCCAAAGACAGAAGTTCTTCTGAGTCGGAGGTCTTGGTCGAAAGTGGCCACTCGCTGTAGACATCTTTGCCTGCCGCGATCGCGGCTCTCACGAGCCGTGCGTGCTCGGGGCCGGGAGCTAAAATCACAACGAGATCGACGTCAGGGTGGGTGATGAGCGCCTGCTCGTCACCGAAAGCATGCAGAATGTTGAACGTTGCCGCGTACTCTTCGGCAAGATCTTTCTTGCGGCTCGATACCGCAACGATTTCGAACTCCTCTAAGGATTGCAGTGCGGGAATGTGCCCATATTTTGCCCAGCCACCCGCGCCGATAATACCCACTCGAATCTTTTCGTCTCTCATATCTTCTCCTTCAAACAAATCTCGTTCGCGCTAGGCCCGTGGCGCTGTCATTCTGAAACGAAGATCTTCGTTTCAGAATGACAGCAGCTTCGCTTTTGGCCGCGCCCCAGGGCCTCCATGATTGCCGCCCTTAAAACGGCAATGTCGATCTCCGCTGCGGCCAGGTGCGGGTTTTCGAGGAGGCGACCGGTGTTGCCGTATTTGGCGAGCCTTCGGCGGGGCGTCAAGCAGCCGCTCGGCCTCGGTCAAGCGGATGGATAGCATCCGACCGCGCTGTCGCTTGTTGCTGCCTGCCATGCCTACCGCCTCCTTTCGCGGGGTGTCGGGACGATCCCCGGCTGGTCGGGTTTCCAAGGGGGCAACCGCTGCCCCTTTGGGCGTGGTGTCGGGCGCGAAAGCCTGACGGCTGGGTTTCAAGGGTGCCAACGCCCCTTGATGGGTTCCACAGGGCAACGCCCTTGGCCTGGGGGTCCACGGGGGCGCGGCGTGGTCCCCTGGCAAGTCGTGCGGTCTTACCGCACATGGCTTGCTGCTGGTGTTGCTATTTCGATCTTTGTATGCTATCAGAATGCGAACCAAAGGGCAACCACATCCGCCATTATAGGCGCGGCTATCGACACAGGGGGCGCACATGGCAAAGAACGGCGACAGCTTCGGCCAGTTCGTCCACGACACGGCGCAAGCCGGCTTCGATCACAGCAAGGCGGCGTCCAACTGTTTCGGGGCCTGGGTCAATCCCATCCTCGAAAAGCACATGGACGCGATAGGCTGGGGCTTCATCGGCCTGGTCGCCTTCGCCGCGCTGATCGTCATTGGCCGCTACGGCCAGGCCACGATGAAAAAGGAAGCCGCCTGGAAGGAACACCTATCGACCGTCCACGGCTCGGCTAAGTTGATGACGACGAACCAGCTATTCGATGAGGGTCTTGCCGGCCTTATCGCCGGCGGCGTGATCCTCGGTTAGATTGGCGACAGCGGGGCGCTTATCCGCTTCGGCGAGATGTCGTTCAGAACAGCAAAGGACTTATCGTTGTTTCTCGTTCCGTTGTTCCAAAGAGGCTATGCAATACTGGATATTATATAGTATTACTGGTATTTGAGACTTCTGCTGTCCAAATGGCTGTCCCAGGAAGGAATCCTTGCTATACCCCAGCTTCCACCCCTTGACATGAATGCCACATGCTGCTATACTCTCTATGTAAGTAATTACTCACTCACATGTAAAAGGAGATGCTATGCAGGGAAGAACACAGCAACAGATTATGGAAGCAGTCGAGCAGCTGATCCACTCGAAAGGGCTGGCACGCGTGACCACCAAGGAGATCGCACGCGCCACCGGCCTGTCAGAAGGGGCGCTCTACCGCCATTTCGACCATAAAGAAGAGGTCTTCTTTGCCATTCTCATGAAGTATCTGCCTTCTTTTATCGATACCTTCAACCAGCATGTCCCCGGCACGGCAACGGTGAGCGGCAATCTCGAAGCCATCGCTCTGGCCGCCCTCAGCTACTATGAGCAGCTCATCCCGCTAAGCGCCTCCTTCTTTGCCGATACCCAGCTGCTGGCGCGGTTCCGTGACATGCTTCAGCAGATCAACGGTGGACCGCAAAGTGTCTTCGAACGTATTGCCGTGTATATTCAGGAGGAGCAGCAACTGGGACGCATCGACAAGCAAGTCCCTGCTCTGAGCATTGCTACACTGCTGCTGGGACCATGTTTTCAGCGTATCTTCGTACGACAACTCCTTGGGAGCGATCCCTTTGGCAAGACAGATCAGCAGTTTGCCCAGGAACTGGTGCAGGCGCTGCTACCTGGTCTCCTGCATCCTCAATAGGGAGCACATCGCAGGTTTATTGAGCAGGAGATGAGGCAATGGAAAAGAATACGAAAGGAGCATATAACATATGAGCAAGAGCAAGACGGTTGATAGCATTCAAGCTGCGCTCACGCAGCCTGGGACCGCCCACACGGTGTTGTTGACCACGTTCCGCAGGAGCGGTCAAGGAGTCGGCTCCCCGGTCGGGATGGCCGTCGCGAATGGCAAGCTATACTTCATGACCCCTGCCACTAGCTGGAAAGCTAAGCGCATCGCCAACAACCCTCAGGTGTCGCTTGCCCTCTGCACCTTTGAGGGAAAGGTACTTAGCCCAGAGGTTGCAGGCGTGGCTCGCCATCTCTCTGGTAAGGAAGCCAGACGCGCACGCGCCCTGCTGCGTGTGGGATTTAAAGGTTGGATGTGGAACATCCTTTTCAGCCTGCGCTATCCTGGCGACAAGACAGCAGTGTACGAGGTTTCGTTGGTCGCCGAAAGGCAGACATCGCAAGCAGAGGAAGAAAAGCATGCTCTCCTCTGAGAGAACAGAAGGCCATCAGCGCCTATGTGAAAGCCCAGTCTGTTCCGCTGAGTCAGGCCGGTTCAGGATTGTCATCCTTCGCTGCGTTTAGGATTGTCATCCTGAGCGTAGCGAAGGATCTCTGTCCGGCGAGAGATCCAAAGCTCGCGCTCAGGATGACAAAGCCAGATGGTCTCTCTTCTGAAAATGGCGTTTTCATCCTGGGTGGTGAACCCCGTTCATGAGGGTCTTCTTCCTCTGAAAATAGCTCATTTTCATGGTTGGTGGTGCGCCACCGTCACATGAGGTTTCTCCTGGAATTGCATCACCAATTGCATCGTTCTGGGTGCTCCGTTAGGAGCATGGGCTATTTGAAATGTATTGGGGGCAAGGACTATCATCTGCTCAATCGCTTAAAATGGAGAGGCGGTGCTTGCCGCCTCTCCATTTCACTTACTTAAAGGAGGGAGGCGCATCTGCAGTCCCCACACCCCATGACGTATTCGGGCTCGTTCCCAAGGCGAATTGGAAGTTTACTCCGTTCATCAGTGTCGAGACCGATTGCCATAAGCTGGTAGAGGGTTTTCCATTGACATTCAAGCTATGCACATAAGGCGCATTGTCAGCAGCACCCGAAGCACTGATTCGTAAAAGCTTGCCATTGCCCAGCACGATAGTGATCTGAGAGAAGAGTGGGCTAGCCAGCACCACATCTCCTGTACCCGGATACAGCGGGAACATGCCCATCGCTGCCCACATATACCAGGAAGACTGCTCTCCCAGGTCATCGTTATTGAACATGCCGACAGGAGTCGCGACATAAAGTTGGGTGACGACGTTGCGCACGGTAGCCTGTGTTTTCCAGGGCTGACCGGCAAAGTCATATTCCCATGGAACGATTGAATTAGGTTCATTCGACATATAGGCATATGGCGACTTCGGGCCGCCGTTCAATTGCGTGAAGAAGTTGTTGAGCCTGTTGACGGCCTTTGCGTTTCCACCCATCGCACTGAACAATCCCGCGATATTGTAGGGAACCATCCAGCTATATTGGACGGCATCACCATCATGGAAGCCAAGGGGACCTGTCGGATTGTAGTTTGAAAGATATGTTCCATTAGCATTGCGCGGCTCTATATAGCCGTCTTTGCTGTTGTACTCGTTCTGCCAATTCTGTGCTCGCTGCAAGAAGTTCGTGGCATCTTGCGAATCGCCGAGTGCCTGGGCAAACTGGGAGATGGCAAAGTCATCGGTTGTGTACTCCAGTGTTGCAGACGCAGTTCCGTTAAGGCCTGTGGTGCCATAGGGGATGTAGCCATCGCTCATATACAAGCTTAATCCTGCACGCTCAACATAACTGCCAGAGGTGCAATTTTTCGTCCCCCCTTTGAGCATCGCTTGCAGGGCCGTTGCGGTATCAAAGTTCGTGGCTCCAAAAGCATAGGCTTCGGCGATGATGGGATCTGCCGAATCCCCATCTTCGACATTTGTATGGGCATTGGCAACAGCCCACTTCGGTAGACAGCCGCTTTGGGCATAATCATTGACCAGAGACTGCATCATGTCTGACACCTGCTTGGGTAAGATCATGGCCAGCAAGGGGATCAGGCCATGATAGATATCCCAGCCTGAAAAGTTGGCATACTGCACATGACCGGCCGGTAGAGTGTGAACAGTGTTGTCGAAGCCCAGGTAGGACCCGTTCACATCACTGAAGATACTAGGGAACAACAGCGCATGGTAGAGAGCCGTGTAGAAGACAGTTGTATCGGCTCTAGAACCTCCGCTGACCTGGATCAAATTCAGCATATTGTTCCAACTCGTGTTGGCAGCACTTTGAATAGTCGCAAAAGAAGTTGAACTGGGATTCTCGGATTGGAGATTGGCTTGAGCCTGGGCGACACTGGTGTAGGAGATGCCAACTCTGACATGTATCTGTTGGCCCGCAGTGGTCGTGAACTTGACATACGCTCCATTATGGGTCCCTGTAGTTGACGTTGCTCCAGATTTAACATTTGAGCCGATCCAGGTGCCATAACTCGTGAAAGGCACATCGAACTGGGCCGCAAAATAGATTTTATATACATCACTACTGCCACAGAAGTGCCCACTGGTTGCGTAGCCTGTAACCATTCGACTCCCACTGTTGATAGTGGCATTGGCACTACTAGTGCCATTGGCACTCCTACCCGAGTAGATAAGCATTGTTGAAGATGACGAGGCTGGATAGGTAAATTGCCCAAAGCCTGTACGCTGCGTCACCGTCAACTCAGCTTGAACATTGGATGGGCTACCCAGTTGCACTTTATAATAGCCGGGCTGTGCTAATTCGTTGTTATGCGAGAAACTCGACCCATAGGCAGAGGCATTACTATCAGGCGACGAAGTGATGGCTCCAACATAGGGCATGAAAGGTATATCTTGATAGATAGTACAACCTGCGCCGCTGAGATGAGTCAGGCTAAAGCCAGTAATCTCCGTATCTTTGTAAGAATATCCACCTGGGAGACCAGAGGTGGTATCTGGACTGAACTGAACGCCGCCGAAAGGCACATCAGCACCAGGAAAGGTAAATCCACCGACGGGCCTGGGCATATATGAGACCGAAGTGGGCTCTGTTCCAATAAATGGGTTGACGTACTGAGTGAGATTTTGAAGACCATACTGAGCTTGCGTTCTGATGGGCGTTTTCTCTACAATGATACCCAGTACGATCAACACACTCAGAAGGGTAGCAATCAATGCCAGTCTAGGTTGCTTCATCCAACCTCTCCTTTCTAGCTCTTAACCTTATCCAACCCCACCTCCTAGCAATAGACGTATCCCACATTCCGCAGTTTCATCCAGACGGATTGTAGATTTTTTCGTAAAGGGACCCAAGAGCAAGAACAATTATGAATGATGCGCACAGGGATAGGAATAGCAAGGAGGTTATGATTTGGTTATGATTTAGTGGAGATTCGATCAGGGTTTCGCAGCCCAGAGCAGTCACAGTGATCACAGCGATCACTGTGAGCCACTTCCACTCAAACTTCCTGGTCACCCCACACAACCGTCGACGCCATCGACAGTGAGTCACCCACTCACCCAAGACACCTCCAACAGCAGAAACTGTCTCGAGGATCCCCATCCTCCTTCTCCAAAAACCTACCGGTGAAAGATCATGGGGAGGCGGGGCGGTCATCATGTGCTGGTGCGGCCATCATGCTCACCACATAGCTTCCGCCGCAAAAACATGACGCCCACCTTGCCAGAATTTCCACCCTTCCACAGAAAATCACAACATGGTATGATTAGTTTCGCTAATCTCTGAGGAAGGATTTTATGAAGGACGTGGCACAGATAGAACATTCGATGAAGATAGAACAAACCTTAAAGCAGCATTTTGGATTTGAGAGATTTTGGGCGGGACAGAGGGAGATTGTGGAGCAGGTGCTGGCGGGTAGGGATGCGTTTGTGTTGATGCCGACCGGTGCTGGCAAGTCGCTGACCTACCAGTTGCCAGCATTGTTGATGCCGGGGTTGACGATAGTGGTGTCGCCGTTGATTGCCTTGATGCAGGATCAGGTGGATCGGCTACGGGCCAATGGCATTGCAGCGACGTTTATCAATAGCTCGCTGGACAGCAACGAGCGGTTTCAGCGGGAGCAGGCGGCGGCACATGGTGCAGTGAAGTTGCTGTATGTGGCTCCAGAGCGGTTGATGGGGCAGAATTTTTTGTATTTCCTGGATGAGATACAAAGCAATGTGGGCTTATCGTTGCTGGCGGTGGACGAGGCACATTGTGTGAGCGAGTGGGGCCACGATTTCCGGCCTGAGTACCGCCAGTTGGGACGGTTACGCAGTCGTTATACAAAGGTGCCGATGCTGGCTTTGACGGCGACGGCAACGGAGCGGGTGCGTGATGATATTCTTGAGCAATTGCGACTATACGAGCCCTATACACATATTGCCAGCTTTGACCGGCCAAGTCTCTATTATGAAGTGCGGACAAAGCACAAGGGATCGTATGGCGAACTGGTACAATTACTGCGTGAGCAGGGGGATGCATCGGTGCTAGTCTACTGTCAGAGCCGCAAGAGCGTAGACGACCTGAGCGAGGCATTGAGGCGCGAGGGGATACGTGCGCTCCCCTATCATGCTGGACTAACAAGCGAGCAGCGCAGCGAACACCAGATGCGTTTCATTCGTGATGATGTGCCGGTGCTGGTGGCCACGATTGCCTTTGGCATGGGCATTGCTAAGCCGGATGTACGTGCGGTCATTCACTATGATCTGCCCCGCAATCTAGAGGGGTACTATCAAGAGTCGGGACGAGGAGGGCGCGATGGTTTGCCTGCACAATGCATTCTCTTCTTTGGCTATGGGGATCGCACGAAGGTGGAGTATGTGATCGGGCAAAAGACGGATGAGCAGGAGCTATTGTTGGCCCATCAACAGTTGCGTCAGGTGGTGACATATTGCGAGAGCAGTGGCTGTCGCCGTCGCGCATTACTAGCCTATTTTGGGGAAACGCTTCAGGGACAGAACTGTGGGAACTGTGATAACTGCTTGCGCTCAGTGGTATTGGAAGATCGCACGATCGATGCCCAGAAATTTTTGTCCTGTGTGGCCCGAACAAAAGAACGCTTTGGCATGCGCTATATTATCGATGTCTTACGGGGAGCAAACACACAGAGGATCCGGGATTATGGACACGATCAGCTTTCGACATATGGCATAGGCAACGAGCAAAGCGTGGATGAATGGCAGCACCTGGGGCGTGCGCTGCTCCAACAGGGATTAGTGAGCGAGACGACCGATATGCGTCCCGTGCTCAAACTCAATGCCCTTTCCAAAGAGATTCTGCGGCGGCAACGGGAGGTGCAGATAGCTGTCCGACCGGTAAGCACAGCAGCACGTAAGGACAAGGCAGACGAGAGCATACCTGTTCTGGATGGGGAGTCCGCACGACTCTTTCATCACCTGCGCAATCTGCGTAAGCAGCTGGCAGATGAGAGAGGCGTGGCACCATACGTGGTGTTTCCTGACACCACTCTGCGGGCTATGGCGCAACAACGTCCGCAGAGTTTGACGCATTTTGGACAGATTCCAGGAGTAGGCAAGAGCAAGCTCGAGGCATACTTTACGATTTTTACCAGTGAAATTCGCGCCTATTGTGAGCAGCATAATCTTGCCATGGAACTGATACCGGAGGGTGAGATAAAGAAAGAAGTTCGCATTGCGGCTGAGCCGGTGGTTCAGCCCAGTGCCACGCGCTTGATGACGCTGGAGATGTATCAAAAGGGCATGAGCATCGAGGAGATTGCCAGGGAGCGTAACTTGAAGCTTGGGACGATTATGAGCCATATTGGAGAACTGATAGAGCAAGGTGAGATTGTAGATTTTGAGCGAGTGATGCGACCGGAGCGTTATGAGGTGATTGAGAAGGCATGGCAGAAGGTCGAGGGAGAAATGTTGAAGCCCGTAAAAGAGTTGCTCGGTGAAGAGTACTCGTATGATGAGATTCGGCTGGTGAGATCGATGATGAGGTGTACGCGATGATGACGGCCTCGCCCCGCATGACGCATGCCCCCCCTCCATGACGACCGCAAGGGTCGTCACTACTATATACGCATGCCCCGGCTTGCGAAGCCGTAGTATAGTAGTGACGACCCTTGCGGGCGTCATGCGGGGTGGGGCGGGCGTCATGCGGGGTGGGGCATGCGTCATGCGGGGGGGGGCATGCGTCATGCGGGGCGGGCGTCATGCGGGGGGGCGACATTTTCTGCAAAAAAGTGACACCCACCCCAATGGACAAAATACCTTGAAAGAATGATAGTGACATGGTATTATTCCATGACACAGAAGGAAATAGTATGAGCAGTAATCAAGACCATCACTTCGGACTTGGAACCGACCAGGAGGAGCAGGCTTTACAGGATCTGCTCCAGTTCCCGTTTGTCGATGCACTGTCTGGGCGACGTTCGCGCAGGTTCTTCCGGGGAGCCGAAATACCAGATGGTCCGCTGGCCTATAAGTCCAGATACGAGCCATTACCACTGACAGAGCTGGAAAAACTGCTGATCCTGACTGCCGTTGGCGGGAACACCGGCTGGCACCACTCGATCACACGCCATGCACGTTACGCACCTCATCTCTCCAACTACCCAGCCGCTGCCGGTGGGCGTACCTTTCCTTCTGCAGCAGGCTTCCATACCAGCGAACTATTTTTTACTGATGACAGTGGGACCTATATTTTCACGACACGTGATGCGCCAGCACTGGGTCAACGCGAAGCGGACGGCTCGCTCTCGCTCGTTGAGTTAGTCAAAGCTCATCGCTCGCGTATTCACAAAATCTTAGACAGGCGCGTCTCTATTCCACCAAAAGAGCCCTATATGGAGGGCCATAATACCTGGGTTGCCAATCGCCCCGGTTCTTTGCTCGTCATGCCAACTGGTGATGTTGCCCAGCACGCCATCGCCAATCTCTGCTTCTTTGTGCAGAACAGCTTCTGCATTTATGATGACGTGAATCGTAATCGTATTCCGGGCATTGAGCAATTCGCGGATATTGTGGATGTGGACAATCCGCTTCCGCTGACTTTCCTTGATCAGTATTCATTAACGGAATGTACAGCGGAGCTCTCGACCGCTGCCTATGCCGGCATGTTGATGCAGCAGGCCATTGGGCTGGGAGGATGGATGTTCAACGGGATAGACCGCCTCACCATGCTTGGAGCAAGCGGTGATCCTGAGGTACCGGGACTGGGTTTTCGCTATGACACGGATGATCGCTGGGCCTTGCCCAATCCGACAGGACTCCCCGGCGTCTTCGAGGGCCATTGCCCTCCACACTATCCGACCCTGCGAGCAGCAGTAGATCACTTCTGTGAGCGTAAGTTCGGACCGGGTGGACCTTTCCATCCTGACACACCAGGACCATGGAAAGAGAGCGGAAAGGTACGAGCCAGCGCTCAGGTTCATGATGAGAAGTTCCGTGACTGTGTTGCATTGCAGGCACAATATGCCTTCGATACGTTCGGCAAATTCCCAGCCACCGTCCCAACGATCTTTATCCTGATGTATCTGCAATCACACCATCTCGACCTGGAGTATTATGACACCCTATTCGAGCCGGGTGCTTACCTGCGTACCCATGCCGAGCATCTCAAGAAGTGGCATACAGAGAGAGAATAGCAAATCCTCTTATTTGAGTCCTTGTTCGTTGGCGATGTGGGTGAGTCTGTTGCGGACTTCCCAGAGTTCGGGATAGAAGACATCTTTGAGGGTGCGCTCTAAGAGTTCCATGGGAGTGCCACCTGTGCCAATGGAGCCGGGGCCGATCATACGCTGGGCCAGTTTGAAGTGCTGTGAGCGGAAGATTTGGAAGACTTCGTCATAGTCGGTGAGGGACTCAGCGAAGGCTTGTAAGAGAGGGTAGCGGTCGGCGTGGGTGTAGATGGCGGTTAGTGAGGCATTTTCGTGGGCCAGCAGGTTAGTGAAGTCGTCCCACAATTGGGGCGAGAGGGCCATGAGGGCGTGAAAACCGGGGGAGTCGGTGCCAGCTCCGTCTTGCAGGACTTTGCGGAAGTTGTGAAAATCCCAAGGCGACATGGTTTCGAGCATACGCAGGTTCTCAAGCAGCAGAAATTGAATGCGAATCACACGCTGCATGAGGTGCAGCGCGGGTGGAAGATTATATTGTTGCAAATAGGTACGGATAGTACGCAGTTCAAAGGCAGTTTCTTTCCACCAGAGTTCAAAGACTTGATGGACGACTTGAAATTGAAGCTCGTCGTGGTGGGTCAGTTCGTTCTCTGGCTTTTGGAGTGAGAGCAGTTCTGCGGTGCGCAAGTAGCGTTCGTAGACGCTCTGACCGGGGGCGTGTTTAGGCGGATGATGAGTGATGTTTTTGACCATGATGATTTTCTTCCTTCTCTGGGGTGCCGTGGAAACGGCATTGTTTCCTGTTTCTGATAAGAATAGTAGCACTCATTGAAAGAGAGTACAAGGGAGACTCAGGGCTATTTAAATTACATCGCCCTGGGCTAGTAGTCTACTCCGGCTGAGGGGCAGAGGGTTGGCCTTGGGCCAACGTCTCCTCGATATGCAATGCCTCTACAGCGAGAGTGGCGGACGGAGCGGTGAGGGGTGGGGGTAGTGGAAAAGCGGCTACCTCCGTCGGGAACTGATCGGCATGGGTGGCCTTCCAGTTGCGCCAGAACGCCACCAGCAAGGATTGCAGGATGCCTGCGATGGGTGCAGAGAAGATGATGCCCGCCAAGCCAAAGAGCTGGCCGCCTGCGAGTACGGCAAAGATGGCAATGATCGGGTGGAGCCCGACCGTATCGCTGAGGATGCGAGGTGAGAGGATCTGCCCGATGAGAATCTGTTGCAGCAGGAAGAGAAAGACTGCCACCTCTACAACGGCGATCCACCCCTGTGGCAGCGCGAGCAGCACGCAGAGCGCACCGGAGATGTAGCCGCCGATGATGGGAATAAACGAGAAGACAAAGATGACCACCGCGAGCAGGATGGCGTAATGTACACCAAGCACGCTAAAGGCAATGCCCGTGAGCACCCCTGCAATCGCGGCAAGGATCAATTGGCCGCGCACATAGCCACCTACCGTGCGGTCAACTGTCTGAATCAAAAAGGTGATTCTTTCTCGTTGCCCCAGCGGGGTATTGCGCCGTAGCCAGTTGACTGCCCGCCCTCCATCGAGTAGGAAATAGACATTGAGCGTGGCCACTACCAGCATATCGATGAATACCCGAAAGGCACTGTTTACTACTGGGACAACCCCGGTGATGAGGTTCTGTAACTGATTGCTCAAGAGTGTGCTCACTTGCACAAACTGGGCCTGTGAGATGCCGATGCTACTCAGCGTGGCTAAGATTGGCTGTAATTGACGCTGTCCTTGTGGAGTTAACAAAAAACTGATGTAATCAATCAGAGATTTCGCTTGTGTGATGACGGATGCGATGATGGTATAGACAAAAAAGCTTAAAGCCGCTAACAAGACGAGGTACACGGTAATAATTGCTACTGAACGCGGGAGAATGCGTTCGACCCTTTGTACCAGGGGATAAATGACATAAGCAAGCAAGGCCGAGATGACTAATAAGATGAGCGGACTGGTCACCTGGAGGATGATCCAAAACACGACCGCCCCTATGGTCATCCACACCAGGATTGCTAATCCCAGAATGAGCCGCTGTAATGGAGCGGAGTTCAAGGGTGTGCCGGATGGCGTATTATGCTGAGACAGGTTTGCAGACATATCTATTCTCGACCGTGTGCTATACCGTACGATTCCTCTGTAAGCAGTATACCCTATACTGCTATCAATGTAAACATATCAAATCTAAGTCACCTAGAAAATGGCTTGTAACGAAGTGGGAGGTATGTTATGATACTAGCAACACCACCACATACGGATGGGGCGTAGGAATTCGAGCAAGCACCAGACTCATCACAGGAGAGGCACATGGCGAAACACATAGAAGACGAGGTGGTCTACTACTACGATCTTCATCCCACCGAGGAGGACTTGATGGGGGAATCAGCCGATCATTCTGCGCTGGTGCGCTACCTCATGGAGGTGCTCATCTGGCTCTTTCATACCTACCCGTGTGCTATCTATGAAAACCTCAACTTCTACCAGACTGCTTTCTACCAAGAGAAGCCCCTGGCTCCCGATATCGCCGTCATCAAAGGTGTGGAGTTCCAGCGAGTGAGAAGTTGGCGTGTGGGCAAGCATGGGCCTGCTCCCCACGTCGTCTTTGAGATCGCCTCGATCGAGACCTGGGACACCGACCTGGCAGAGAAGCCTGCCCGATATGCGCGGATGGGCGTGCAAGAATACTTCGCCTACGATCCCAACGAGCCACCAGTCTTCAAAGACAAACCAGGGAGACTGCTTGGCTGGCGACTTGATCCCAATCAGCAAGAGATGCGTGAGCTGCCCTTGCGAACTGATGGCAGCCTGTGGAGTGTGCAGTTGGAAAGCTTCCTGGTGCCGGATGGCTCCTTTCTGCGTCTTGAGGATCGGTATGGGCAACGCCGTCTGACCAAAGCCGAGGCGGAGGAGCAACGCGCTGAAGCTGCCGAGAGACGTGCCGAGGCTCTGGCAGAGAAGTTGTGTTCGCTTGGGATAGACCCTAATCAACTGTCATGAACCCCCGCTTGGAAAGCGGGGGCTTGCCACACGGCAATAAACCGTGCGCCAGGCCCAGAACATGACCAGACTCAGCCAGGGGAGGGCGTGCTCTCCTATCGGGCTCCGTTAGGAGCGAATCCATAGGTACGTTCGGGTGCGACGCCAGCCTGAACCTCTACGGTGGCTTGTTAAACAGGGCTAACGGGTTAACCCAGTGCAAGCCACATCAAACCGCTCCATAACGTTGTCGAGGCGACCATCACCCGCGTAAGCGGAGACCCCTTGGGGTACAAGGAAAGCAACCATCTATGTCAGAGGTCTTTGTCCTGGATACGAACAGGCAAGCATTGAACCCGATGCATCCGGGACGTGCGCGCTTGCTGCTCAAACAAGGCAAAGCAGCCGTCTACCAGCGCTATCCCTTCACGATCATCCTGAAGCGTGCAGTGGAGCAGCCAGTGCTCTCCCCTTTGCGTGTCAAACTCGATCCTGGGAGCAAGACCACGGGCATCGCGCTGGTCAACGACGCCAGCGGAGAAATCGTGTGGGCGGCAGAACTCACACATCGCGGCGAGCAGATCAAGGGCAAGCTGGACAAGCGTCGAGCGGTCAGGAGAAGCAGGAGGCAGCGCAAGACGCGCTACTGCAAGGCACGCTTCCACAACCGGCGCAAGCGCACGGGGTCGCTCCCCCCGTCGCAGACGAGCCGGGTGTGCAACGTGGTGACGTGGGTGCGGCGTCTGATGCGGCTCTGTCCAGTGAACGCGATCAGCCAGGAACTCGTCCGGTTCGATACGCAGGCCCTCGACCACCCGGATATCGAAGGCGTGGAGTACCAACACAGCACGCTCGCAGGCTACGAGGTGCGCGAATATGTCCTGTGCAAGTGGAACCATCAGTGTGCCTACTGTGATGCTGGCGATGTCCCGCTCGAACTCGATCATGTGCATCCACGCAGCAAGCACGGCTCCAATCGCGTGAGCAATCTGGTGGCGGCCTGCACTTCTTGCAATCAGCGCAAGGGCAATCAGCAGGTGGGCGAGTTTCTCCATGACGATCCGGCTCGCCTCGCCCGCATTCTGGCCCACCAGAAAATGCCGCTCCGGGATGCTGCGGCGGTCAATACGACGCGCTGGGCGTTGTACGAGCGTCTCCAAGCATTGGGGTTGCCCGTCGAAGGTGGCAGCGGAGGCTTGACGAAGTACAATCGCCTCACCAGAGGACTGCCCAAGACCCATTGGTTGGATGCCGCCTGTGTTGGGAAGAGGACGCCGCCGCACCTCAGAGGACAAGGGGTGGTGCCGCTACACATTCGTGCGACGGGGCATGGCAGCAGGCAGATGTGTGGAACCGATGAACGCGGCTTCCCCATTCGGCACCGGCAACGCCAGAAAGTGCATTTTGGGTTTCAGACCGGAGATCTCGTGCGGGCTGTCGTGCCTAAAGGAGTGCGAGCAGGCACCCACGTTGGACGGGTTGTGGTACGTGCCAGTGGTTCATTTGATATCCGCACGAAGGTCGGACGACAGGCCGGGATCAATGCGCGGTACTGTCAGCCCATTCACCGCAACGACGGCTATAGTTATCAGAAAGGAGACCCGTATGCAGCACCCGTTTCCGCCGCCCAAACCACCAGAGAAGAAGCGCTTGGTTCCTCCCCGGTCTGAAGACACGGGGCTTCCCCAGGCGGCGTTCTGTGAACACTGCAAAGTGGGCATCACTTTTTGGCAAGTCTGACCCTCCCAAGGGGACCACTACACGTGTACCCCTGAAGCAGGATTAAGAATAAGGAAAGGTTTCGTCTAGAAGCATGGGAGCATATTATGGTTACGTTTGCGACGCTGGCTTACTTGATTAATTGGGGGTGGCTGCGCATTGGGCCGCCGTATGTTTATATTAATATTGATCCGGTGATTTTCCGTATTGGGCCCGTGGCGTTGCGCTGGTATGGGTTGATGTACGCAGTAGCGATCATTGCGGGTTTAAGCATAATAAAGGGGTATACGACGCACAAGGGGATGACGCAGGCGATGGTGTATCACCTGCTATGGTGGTGTATTGTGGCCGGTTTGATCGGTGGACGCTTGTACTTTGTGATACAGCAACCAAACTTTGTATCGTACTACCTGGCCCACCCAGAGCATATCCTGGCAACGTGGGAGGGCGGCATGGCCTTCTTCGGGGCGATCTTCCTGGTGATTCCCACCTTGTTCTGGCGATCGAGAGTTGAGCGTATCAATCCATTGGTTGCGATCGATGCCGGGGTGTTGTTTGCAGCAGGTGGTCAGATTTTTGGACGTATTGGAAATTTGATTAACGGCGATATCATTGGCTATCCGAGTACACTGCCGTGGTCAACGGTATACCAGCATCCCGGTAGCTGGGCATGTTTGAATCCGGCAACGTGTAATGTACCGGTGCAACCGGCAGCTGGCTATGAGTTGCTGACGAACCTTGTCCTACTGGCAGTTATGCTTTTCCTGGGTTATCGTCTGAGACGCCCAGGAGTACTGATGCTGGTTTACCTGTATGCGTATGCGATTACACAATTTTTCCTCTTTTTCGTGCGAGCGAATGATGTCGTGAGCTTCTTGGGATTGAACTGGGGTTTGAAGCAAGCCCAATGGACCTCGCTCGTGTTGCTGATTGTCTTGCTGCCACTCACCTATGTGGTTTTGAGATATTCTAAGCCAGTACCGGAAGGTGAAGTAGCCGCGACATATGGTGTGCCACAGAAGTCGCGGGATGAGAAGAAGAGTAATGTGGAGCAGGTAGAAACAGAAGAAATGGAGACACCAGAAGAGACCGGCTCAACCCCAACAGAGGTCGAGACAAAGGAAGTAGAGACGCCAGAAGAGACAGGTTCAACAACGGCAAACATCCCGGAATAACAAGGGGTAGTGACTTTGCTCAGTAAAGGGGCACTCTGGCAATTCCTTGCCAGAGTGCCCCTTTACTGAGCAAAGTCACTTTTAGCCTGTGGCTTGCTCTTCTTTATGCTCTTGCACTTGCTTTATCAGCTTTGTATGCTGCCTCTCATCGCGCCAGCGTTTGATATCCAACAGCCGCCGGTACACAGCGTAGATGACTGGTTGATAGACCATGTCGTGGGTCTCCAGGAAGCGCAGAGGGTAGCCGCCGAAGCCGCGTTTGAAGACGTAGACACCCCAAAGCTCCTGGCCTTCTTCCAGCACATCAGGAATGCCACGGAAGTTGTAGTACCAGCAGCCGTGGGATTTGGCCCATTGCATACCGCTCCATTGCAAGAGGTGGTTGGGCATGAGGTTGCGATGTTCGTTGGAGGAGGCTCCATACATGTACCAACTCCAACGACCTAAACAGAGAACGATGATGCCGGCAATAGCCTTGCCCTCGTATTCGGCCAGGAAGAGGGCCACGCGGTCGTCTTTACCATAGAGACGCATGACATCTTCATAATGAGCTTTGTTGTGGATAAAGAACTGGTCGCGTTCACTGGTGGTCTGGTAAATGCGATAGAAGGTGTCAATATCGGCCTGTCCTTCGCCAAGACGGACGGTGATCCCTTTGCGTCCGGCCAGGCGAATGTTGTAACGCCATTTTTCTTTCATACCCGCCAGAATGGTTTTTTCGTCTAGTCGGAGATCGAGTATCCACTCATGACGAACGTGGCTGGCATAGGGAGTCGAGCGAAACCCTTGCTTTTGGAGGCCAGTGAGCCATACGGTATTGCCATCTTCGACGCTCGGCTCGACTTTGAGCATGAAGGCTCCGCGCTTGTGGGCCTCGGCCCTGGCAAAGTTGAGCAGGACGGTCAGGGCCGGTGAGTTGGGCTCGTCGAGCACAGGGCCACGGGGAGCATAGAAATATGGTCTGCGCAGTATGGGTATCGGTCCGATAATAACGAGCATGGCGGCACAGAGTTGGTCCTGTGCATCGACGACTCCGAGATGGAGGGCTTCGGCCCCAAGATGAGGGGCGAGTTCGCCCCATTCGTAGGATTGGGTGATATTGCAGCAGGATGAGTTTGCCACAAAGGCGTTCCATTGCTGGCGGTCAGTAATGATACGGGCTTCCATAGATATTCCTTACTTCTCGTTTTTACTGCGAGCGGCGCGTTCTAATTCGACTTTTTTACGTTCGGCATGACGGCGAGCACGACGCACTTCCACCAAGTTGCGCCACGCGCTGTAGATCAGGGGGCGGTAGACGTAATCTTGAGTGGGAATATTCAGGCGTGAGAAGCCACCGAAGCCTTTTTTATATTCATAGACCCCCCACATCTCTTCACCTGGCTCTAGAATTTCGGGAATGGTGCGGAAGTCGAAATAGCTGCATCCACGAGCTTTGGCCCACTGTATGCAACGGTATTGCAAGAGATAGGTTGGTTTAAGATTGCGCTTATTGTTGGATGAGGCCCCGAACATGTCCCAGCACCAATCGCCGAAGCGAATGAGCATTTTGGCGGCAATAGCCTCTCCCTCATGTTCGGCAAGGTAGAGAACAGCATCGCCCTTGCTGGCAAACTGCTTTAAGATTTCCTGGTGATAGTCTTTGCCATGGATGAAGAAGGCGTCTCGTTCGCTGGTGAGCTTCAACAGATCATAATAGGCATTGAAGTCAGCATCGTTCTCGACCTCGCGAATAATGACGCCTTTCCGTTCAGCCGAGCGCACGTTCTGTCGCCAGGTCATTTTGAAGTCGGCCAGCAGTTTGGCATCATCGGGACGAATATCGAGAACCCAGCTGCGCCTGCCGTGTACGGCGATGGGATTGCTTTGAAAGCCGAGAGCGCGATAGGCGGCTATCCATGCATCCATCTGCGGGTCATCATCGGCAATATTAGGTTCCAGGCGCAACACCACGGCATGCTCCTGGCGTGCCAGCGTATGGGCATGGGCGAGCAAGGCAGCCAGAGCAGGGGATGTGGGTGCTTCGACGGTTGGTCCACGTGAGCTGTAGAGCCAGTGCAAACGTATCCCTGGCACTGAGACGGGCAAGGGTACCTGGGAGACGGTGAGCATCATCGCGCCAACCATGCGCCCATCCTCTAAGGCTCCCAGGCGATAGATATGTCCACCCAGGTACTTGTTTAGCTCACCCCATTCATAGGATTGCAGCAGGTGACCACGTGGCTGGCCGATCAGGAAGTTATCCCACTGTTCACGATCGGTGATTTCTGAAATGGTCAGAGTCATGGTGTGTACTCATTTACTGATTATGTTGCAGGTATTCACTGCGTAAGAGGCTATAGACTTTGACGTTGTGGTACTTGCCGAAGCGCAGGATGACCTCACGCAATGTTCCTTCGTGTTTGAAGCCAGCTTTCTCGTCGGCACGCCAGCCGCCAATGTTGTCTTCCATGTCTTGCGTCTGGATACGGTTGAGGTTGAGTTCCATGAAACCGTAGCGGATCATGAGTTTGGTGGCCTCGGTGCCGTAGCCTCTGCCGTGCGCTGAGCGGTCTATAATGACATAGAACTCTGCGCTCTGGTTGACGTAGTTGATGTCTTTGAGGCCGACCAATCCGATCAGGTTGTTGTCGCTATTGAGAGCTACGCCAAAGATGATGTGCTTGCCGTCTTTATAGAGTTGCTCGAGGCGTTCTTTGCCACGAGTATCGCTGGTAGGATAGATAGAGAAATAACGCCGAATCTCTTCGTCGTTCATCCAGGTTGAATAGTGGTGATTATCCTGGGCAGGCTCCAGTGGGCGCAAGTAGATGCGTTCACCGACAATAAATGGATTCTGCATGTTTGTAATATCATGTGTCATGAAAAAAACTCCCTTCTTCCATTTCGCTTCGAGGCCAAGTATAGCATAGTGGAAGAGGGGAGGCAATTTGTTTAAATTGAGTACTGGCATGGTAACTGCCCCGGCACATGATAAGCGCCCCACCACATGATAAGCGCCCCGGCCCATGACGCCCGCAAGGGGCGTCACTACTATATACGAATACCTTGGCCAGCGAAGCCGTCGTATAGTAGTGACGCCCCTTGCGGGCGTCATGGGCCGGGGTGGGCGTCATGGGCCGGGGCGGGCACCATGGGCCGGGGCGGGCGTCATGTGGTGAGGCGGGCACCATAGGCCGGGGCGGGCGTCATGGGCGCTTGGGTGAAAATCTATTGACCAGGCTGTCGGCATAATTGCTGACAATAGGCAGGCGGAAGTTTTTGCCGCGATAGGCCTGGAACATGAGGAACAGCCAGAGGAGGATGCCTAATGCAATCAGGATAAAGTTCATAAGCCCAAGAATAGGACTGAGTAGAAAACCTAGAATAGGTATTCCACCGAGCAGTCTCAGGACGAGATCGACGATGAAGAGTATACCGAAGGTAATAAATGATTGGGCGGCGTGGAAGCGCACAAAGCGGTTCTTGCGCTCGATAAAGAAGAAGATAAGGCCGCTGAACCAGCCGAGTACATAACTGAAGACGGCTTCATTTCTGGCGTTGAGTCCAGTTGAAGTGGCATCGTGAACCCCACCTTCTCTGGCTCTGGTAGCACTCTGCGGCGGCTGATAGGTACCATACTGCTGTTGTTGTTGCTGCTGTTGACCATATGCTGATTGCTGATTGCTACCAGAGTATTCCTGATACCCGGAAGCTTGATCATCTACTTGAGAGCCACTTTGCTGTCCATAGCCGTATTGCTGATTGTTACCGGTCTGTGGTGCTGTGTACCCACTGTAGCCCTGACCATACTGACTCTGCGAATTTGGGTCCTGTGCCATAGCGATTTATGTCCTTTATGATGCAGTGATGAATTGGTTTTGTTGCTAAAGAGACAGTTTGTTGATCTGTCTATGATCTATTACGTAGCGTAGAGGAAAAGGTTGGAAAGAACGGGAATTGGTGCATATGCCGAGGCATATGCACCAATTCCCGTTCTTTCTCCTTATATACCTGTACCAGCCCATTTATCAGCCCAATTGCCAAGAACGGGAAGCTTGAAGTACTTGCCTTGGAAGGCGTTGATCAGACCTAATAGCCAGCCGATGAACCCGCCAACCCCTATCACCAAGAAACCGAGCAGCAAAAGCAGGCCAAAAAGCCCGGCGAGGAAGTTGCTATTAGCTGCGGCAGCAATAATCAAGAGGATAAAAATCACGATATAGAATGCGATGGATACTACTGTTGCTGTAACACCCAGCAGGATAGCTTGCAAAGCGTGGAAGCGTACAAAGCGGTTCTGCTTCTCCATAACGAAGATGATCAGTCCTGTGAGCCAGGTAAGTATGTAGCTGACGCCAGCAGCGGTTTTAGGATCCATGTTGGTAGAGCTGGGGCCGAGAGGGCTCACATTAGCTGGGGCCCCGTATGGAGGTGCGCCATACGGTTGCTGGTACTGGTTCCCATATTGCTGTTGTTGCTGCTGTCCATACCCGTATTGTTGACCACCAGAAGGGTTGCCTTGCGGTGGGGGATAGTTGGTATAGGGAGGCTGCTGGTTGGGGTTCTGTCCCTGGTTAGGATTCCAACTCATGATGGTGTTTCCTTTCTGAATGCATAGAGCTAAAGGTTTCTACACGGAACAAATGCTGTGCGCAAACCTCTGCTACTCGCAAGAACTTGATTACATGCCCTGGTTGGAGTATTTCTCCGCATAGTCACCAATAACGGGTAACTTGAAGTATTTGCCTTGGAAAGCGTTGATCAATAGAACGAGCCAGCCTACGAATGCTACAAGCCCCACCAAGCCATTAATGCAGAGAGCTACCAAGGACAAGAAGGGAATATCAATTCCTATAATGATACGGAGAACGATACCTAGAATGCTCAGACCACCGAAGAATAGAATGGACTGCATGGCATGGAAGCGCACAAAGCGATTCTGTTTCTCCATAAGGAAAAACACCAGTCCAGTAATCCAACCGAGTACATAACTGAGGCCAGCTGCGACATTGGGTTGCATGCCCATAGAGGTTGGTCCAGAGGCCGCTGCGCCAGCAGAAGGGGGTGCGCCTGTACCATAGGGTTGCTGATACTGATAGGCACTCTGTTGATAGCCACCTGGCGCGTACTGCTGGGAGCCAGCGGGTTGCCCTGCTTGGGGATTGTAGCCACTTTGTTGTTCGTACTGCCCGTAGTTGCCCGGCTGCCCTGCTTGCGGGTTGTAGCCACTTTGCTGTCCACTATAAGGATCGGGAGGCTGGGAAGGTTGATTAGGGTTAGAGCCACTTTGTGGTCCGTACTGCCCGTAAGCACTCTGCTGTCCACTATAAGGATCGGCGGGCTGGGAGGGTTGATTAGGGTTAGAGCCACCGTACTGACCATATTGGCTGTTAGGGTCCTGTTCCTGGCCCGGATTAGGATTCCAACTCATGATGATTTTTCCTCGTTTCTACTAAGTATAAGACCGCTGAGGCAAAAGAAAGTTCTTTCACCTGTAGTATAACTATGTTACAAAAACCTGGTATGGTAAGCAGATTTCATAACCACATTTTGTATTACGTAAGTATACTCTTAAAGGTTGGCCCTGTGAACTACTTAGCTGACAAATTAGGCTGGTATTTTTACCGCTTTTTCTACTCTAGAGAACGAAGCAAGGAGACATTTATGCAATTTCAGATGTTTTGGCTATCGTCGTTTTGAGCGCGTACGTGTGGATAGGCGTCGTGGTTGATGTGCTCAGAAGGAGGAATGATCATTGAGGATGGTTCTTGCTCATTTGTATCATGCTCTGATGGTTGATCATTAGTCGGCACATTAGAACGGCGCGTATGCGCATCTGGTGTACCAGCTACACGCTCATCCATGTGCAGCAGGCGCGATTCTGTAAGCGGTTGATCACTCTGCTCTTGCTGCTCGCCCTCTTCTTCTGGGAGAGGTGTGGGCAGTAAGGCAGCCTCGATAACCTGATCCATAGTGTCAACGAAGGTAAAATGCATGCGACGTTGAATTTTGGCCGGAATTTCAGCCACATCTTTCTTATTTTCGCCAGGGATGAGCAGGTGATAGATGTTGGCTTGATGGGCAGCCAGGACTTTCTCTTTAAGGCCACCAATGCCCAGTACACGTCCGCGTAAGGTGATCTCACCGGTCATGGCGAGGTTTTCTTGCACGGGACGACGAGTGATGGCAGAGATCAGGGCAGTGGCAATGGTGATGCCAGCCGAGGGGCCATCTTTGGGAATGGCATTTTCGGGCAGGTGAATATGCAGGTCGGTCGAGTCTTGGAAATTGGGATCGATATCGAGAGCGTTAGCCCGTGAACGAATATATGAGAGGGCCGCGATAGCCGATTCGCGCATGACATCGCCAAGCTGGCCGGTGACGAGCAAGTCACCTTTGCCAACCATCGTCGCGACTTCGACGGGCAAGAGGATGCCACCGTTTTCGGTGACAGCCAGCCCCATAGTCACACCAACCTGGGTTTTCTGGTTGACGGGGGTTGCTACATAGCGCGGCGTCCCCAGATACTGTTCCAATGTGTGAGTAGTCAGGCGCAGGTGAGTCTGGGGCTTCTCGATGATGCGACGCGCTGCCTTACGGCAAATCATGGCCAGTTGCCGTTCTAAGCTACGCACACCGGCTTCACGAGTATAATCTGAGACAATACGTTGCATGACCGATTGGGGTATCTTCATCTGATCCGGCGTCAGACCATGTTCCCTTAACACTTTGGGTAAAAGGTGGCGCAATCCGATGTTGACCTTCTCGTCAAACATATAGCCGGGGAGGTCGATGATGTCCATGCGGTCGGCGAGTGCGCGTGGAATCTGATATTTGACATTACCGGTACAGATGAAGAAGACTTCCGAGAGATCGTAGGGGATCTCCAGGTAGTGATCGGTGAAGGTCGCGTTCTGTTCCGGATCGAGTACCTCCAACAGGGCAGAGGCAGGATCGCCGCGGTATTCGGCAGAGAGCTTGTCGATCTCATCCAGCAGAAAAACCGGATTGCGTACACCGACAGTTTTCATAGACTGGATGATACGTCCAGGCAGCGCACCGACATAGGTACGGCGATGTCCACGAATTTCAGCTTCATCATGGACACCCCCCAACGAAATACGCGCAAACTTACGCCCCAGCGCGTTGGCTATCGAGTGTCCTAAAGAGGTTTTACCAACACCCGGAGGGCCGATGAAGCAGAGAATCTGGCCTTGACTCTCGCTAGGGCTGCGCCCATCACGGCTTGCCAGCTGCTGGCGCAATTGGCGGACGGCCAGGAATTCAATAATGCGCTCTTTGATGCCTTCGAGGCCATAATGATCGGCATCGAGAATGCGCCATGTGTTCTCAAAATCAAAATGCTCTTCGCTGCGTTCGTTCCAGGGTAGGGCCAGTACCCAGTCAATATATGAACGTAGCACGGCAATTTCTGCTGATTGGGGAGGAGTACGTTCCAGGCGGTCGATCTCTTTGCGCACTCTGGCTGCTACTTCGGCAGGTAGTTCTTTCTGTTGGAATTTAGTACGCAACTCGTCCACCTCGGTAGAGGTTTCCATCCCCAACTCTTCCTGAATGGCACGCAGTTGTTCGCGTAGGTAGAACTCTTTCTGCGTGCGATCTACCTGTGAGCGCACACGACTACGGATGGTTGCTTCTAGTTCGAGAATCTCGATCTCGTTGCCCATAATCACGCAGACCTTTTCGAGGCGCGCTAACGAATCGAATGTTTCTAGCAAGTCCTGCTGTTGTTGGGCATCAGTGACCAGATGGGCCGCCAACATATCCGAGAGGCGAGCAGGGGTCTTGATAGCCACGATGGAATTGATATCTTCGACAGAGAAGCGGCGGTTCAACTGAGCATAGCGTTCAAAGAGGTTAGTAGTATGACGGACGAGGGCATCAGCCTGGGGGCTGCGTATCTGTGACTCGGAGGGAATATCGATAACTACACGCAGAAATGGCTCAAAGTCGAGATAATCCTCGATTTTGACGCGGCGCAGGCCACTCAACAACACCTGCAAGCTGCCATCTTGCTGTCGATGCATAGTCGTAATCTCGACGAGGGCCCCAGTAGGATAAATATCCTTGGGCTGGGGGTCGTCGATATCGGGGTTGCGCTGCGCAGAGGCAATTAAAGCACGGTCAGGCCGCATCATGGCCTCTTCAATAGCACGAATAGATTTCTCACGCGCTATGGTCAACGTCATGCGGGTGCGGGGAAAGACAACCATGTTTTTCAACGCCACCAGGGAATATACTTCGCCTGTATCCTCAACCGCTACCGGGCGTTCCTGTTCACTCATGGGTTTTCCGCCTGCTTCCTTTCCAGAAAAAAATCGTCTCTCTATTTATGAGCTAATACCAAAAAAAACCAATGAGTCTGCCTAAGCAGACTCATCTTCAGGATAGGATGTTGTACGCGTACTGCGGGTCTCTAATAAAGGTTTATGACGAGCAGTAATCACATCACCATTAATAATGACTTTTTTCACATCGGCCCGTGATGGGATTTCATACATCACATCGAGCAAGACATCTTCGATAATGCTACGCAGGCCACGCGCTCCGGTGCGCTGCTTCATAGCCCCTTCAGCAGCGGCATCAAGAGCATCATTGGTGAAAACTAGTTCGACACGATCAAGCTGTAAGAATTTCTGATACTGCTTGATAATAGCGTTCTTGGGCTCGGTCAAGATACGGATCAGGGCCTCTTTATCCAGGCTATCCAGAGAGACAGCGACCGGAAGGCGTCCTACAAACTCAGGGATTAAACCGTATTTAAGCAGGTCATCGGGAATGAGTTTGGTTAAGACGGACTCTTTCTCAAACTCTTTCTCAGCCTTTGAGGTGCCTCTAAAGCCCATGGTCCTGTTGCTACCTAGACGTTGCTCCACAATTTTGTCGAGGCCCTCGAAGGCTCCACCACAGATGAAGAGGATGTTGGAAGTATTGATCTGAATGAAGTCCTGATGGGGGTGTTTGCGCCCTCCCTGCGGGGGGACGTTCGCCACTGTACCTTCAACAATTTTCAGGAGAGCCTGCTGTACGCCTTCACCGGAGACATCGCGGGTAATCGAGGGATTATCCGACTTACGAGCGATCTTATCGATCTCGTCAATGTAGACAATGCCACGTTCCGCCCGTGCCACATCAAAATCTGCCGTCTGAATGAGACGCAGGAGGATATTCTCGACATCCTCACCCACGTAGCCAGCTTCGGTGAGGGCAGTGGCATCAGCAATACAGAAGGGCACATCGAGTATCTTTGCCAGTGTCTGGGCCAATAAGGTCTTACCGCAACCGGTGGGACCGATCATAAGGATATTGCTCTTCATCAGTTCCACATCGTCGATCTGCATGCCCACGCCGATACGCTTATAGTGGTTATACACGGCAACGGAGAGGGTCTTTTTAGCCCGTTCCTGCCCAATGACATACTGGCTCAGTTGTTCATAAATCTTCTTAGGGGTGGGTATTTTGCCTGTTGAGAGGCGTGGCTTGGCGACCGTTGCTTGTTCCTCTTCGATGATCTCGCGACAGAGGTCAATACATTCGTCACAAATGTAGACCCCACCAGGACCAGCAATGAGACGCTGTACTTGATCCTGGCTCTTGCCACAAAATGAGCAACGGTATGTCATGCGTGTATTCTTTGAGTTTGCCACGTTTGTCGCTACCTTTCTGTAGGGCTTGATCACTCACGCCCGGGTCTTGCACTATGCCTGTATCTGCTGGCTATTCGCTTCCACGGACGTATGTAGAGTGCTCTCTACAGGAGAGCCAGATGTTGTTTCTACCGGTAACTGAACTTCAGAGGTTGTAGAGTGTTGGTCACTCTCGACCGTCTCAGTATCGCCATGTGAAATGTCTTCACCGGCTAAGACGGCCGCCTCAGCATTGACGATGTTCGCCTCTTCTTCTTCTTCCGTCTGTACCTGCTCTATGTCTGGATCAGGGCCAGCGGTCAACTCAACCAGACGGCTCATGGTCTTCTCGCGCCGGTAACCGACTGCCAGGGCACGAATCTGGGCCTCTGAACGCTCCACGTGTTGGCCCATCTGCTCGTAGGCATTGAAAAGAGCCTCAACCTCTTCAGGAACAACACCAATCTGTTCCTGCTCTGCAACAGCATCCAGCACCAGTTCGCGTTTGACACGAGCTTCAGCTTCCGGCTGCAACTCTTGTAGGTATTCTTCTTTCGTCTTGCGCATGATCTTGAGGTACTGATCCAGCGACATATGCTGTTGCTCTAACAAATGAGTGAACTGGTGCAGCATCTGTTCAGCTTCTTCTTGAACCAACAAGGGATGAATGGTAATTTGCGCTTGTTCAATGACAGCACTGATTACCTTTTCACGCAGTCCATCACGAATGGTACGTTTCTTTCTTTCGAGGATATTATCGCTGACAGCTTTACGCAGGTCTTCCATATTCTCATACTGTCCATCGCTGACCTGTGGCGCAAGCTGATCATCAATTTCAGGCACTTCTTTGGCTTCGACTTTATGCACAGTCACGGCATACTGGCTCTCTTTACCGGCCAGTTCTTTGTTAGTGTAGTCATCAGGTAATGTAGTCGTAAATTCTTTGCTCTCACCAGCATGCATGCCCACAATATGCTCATCTAGACCGGTGAACATGCCATAGCGTTCCTGGGTCAGTTCAAAGGTATGATCTTTCAGGTTTGAAATGGTCTTTTCATCGACAGTAAACGTGAGGTCGGTGACAATGCGATCGTTATATTCAGCTGGACGCTCGACTTCATGCCATTTTACTAAGCGATTGCGTAGATTTTCTATTTCCTGCTCTACCTCTTCTGAGGTAACTGATGCTTCTTCACGGTCAAAGTGAAGTGATTTATAGTCACCGAGTGCTGCAGGTGTCACAACGGGAACTTTCAAGCTAAAGTGATAGGGCTGGCCCATTTCGAAATCAGGGGCATCCAATTCAGGTCGTGCGATGGGTGTCAGTTCATGTTCTTTAACGGCGTTACGATATGCCTCTGAGATCAAATCATCAAGACCTTCCTGATAGATATATTCTCTGCCTAAGCGACGTTCGAGCAAAGAGCGCGGAGCTTTACCGCGACGAAAGCCCTGTATATCAACTTTTTGTACTAGCTTACGGTACGCCTTATCTGAAGCTTTTTCCAGCTCGTCCCAGGTTATATCGACATTGAGGACGGCTTCGCTGCCTGGTAATTTTTCAACCGAGACCTTCACATTGCCTCCAAGAAGTAAGAAAACTAATCAACGTATGTTATTTATGCTCAAATACAAGGGATTGCGTACTCCACCGTGCATACTCATATTTAGATAATAGTCACAGATGAGTTGGGAAGCACAGAGAGGCAATCACCACCCAATGCCAGGGCGAGATTTGGAGCGGGAGACGGGGATCGAACCCGCGACTTTCTCCTTGGCAAGGAGATGCTCTACCACTGAGCCACTCCCGCATAACTGCATCACACACAACGTTTACCCTCATAAGGAGCTTGACCGATCATGCCCCTGATGGGCGGTGAGAGACTCGAACTCTCACGGTTCATCACCAACAGATCCTAAGTCTGCCCTGTCTACCAATTTCAGCAACCGCCCAAAGTACCTTTATAAGAATACGATCCTCACCTGTGGATAATACATCAGCGATGCACCTACTGTCAAGACGATCAAGATACCAACCCATTCGGGCTATTAAGCGGACAAGCGCAAAACTCCCTTGCAGCTTAATGCATATGTAGCTTCCCTATACTGTAAGACATTTCTAAGAGCGGAAATATTCCCGGGAAGGGGAGAAATTGACCGGGTCTTAACCGTATCTCAATACACAACATCACTTTCTCTCGCAAAAGTGGCGTTGTGTGTTGTTTTCAACCAAATCTCAACCAAAACACAACCGTTCTCCCCTTAACAAAGGCTACTTTTTATTTCATAATGATACCAGAGCATGTATGTAAATGTCTCGGCAAGTACATACATGGATGTTTAACTTTTTGATGAGTTATGAGGTGGGTCGGGCAGCGGCATCATTGTGCTGTTCCGACAGTGTATGTGTAGTTGGGTGGTGGAATACTTTCCTCTATTACGCATAACCAGATTTTCTTCCTCGCTCGCTCATCTTAAATTATTAAGGGAGAGAGATTTTCTATGAAGCACTCCGGGCGTTTCCGCCCCCTGATTAGCGCGGCTATCGTACTGACCGTGCTAGCTGGCATAATCGCTGGCTCGTTCTATTGGCATGCCGGTTTGTCTACAACGCATGCCGCTAACCCGGCGATTGTGCCGCACACAATCAAATTGCAACCACAGTATAAACTGGCAGGCCAGCTTTCTGCTGATGGCACTGGCAAACTTTTCGACTGTCAATCCGGCAAATCCCCTCTTCGTTGCTACGGCCCACACCAAATGCGGCAAGCTTACAGCATTCAGCCCCTGATTGATGCTGGTTATAACGGCTCAGGTCGTACCATCGTAATTATCGATGCTTACCAGAGCCCGACGCTCACACATGACCTGAACATATTTAACCGTCTTTTCAACCTACGCGTACCGACGCTTAACGTGATTGCACCTGACGGTTTGACTCCATTTAATCCAAGCGACCCTGTGCAGGTTGGCTGGGCTGGCGAAATTTCTCTGGATGTCGAGTGGACGCATGCTATTGCCCCAAATGCGACGATTGATCTGGTGCTGGCAAAGAGCAGCAATGATACCGATATCCTGAGCGCAACGTCTTATGCGATCACTAACAATCTGGGTGATGTCATCTCGCAAAGCTTTGGTGAAGCTGAAGCATGCGCCGACCCAGCCTTGCTGACCCAGGAACACCAGTTGTTCCAGCAGGCCACAACGCAGGGCATTACCCTGATCGCTTCCTCAGGTGATACGGGTGCCGCTCAATATACTTGCGATGGTAGCTCACTCACGATTGCCACTTCAACACCTGCCAGCGATCCCTATGTGACCGCCGTGGGTGGAACGTATCTTAACGCAAATGCCCTATCGGGAAACTATCATGGTGAAGCAACATGGAATGATAGCTTCGGAGCAAGTGGCGGCGGCTATAGCTCTGTCTATACTCGCCCTGCCTATCAGAAAGGGCTGTTCACCTCAACCCAGCGGGCTCTGCCGGATGTGTCTTACGATGCTGATGTGAACGGCGGCGTGCTGGTAGTATGGAGTTCATCGGGTCTTGGTTCCAATCTGGTCTTCCTTTTCGGTGGCACCAGTGCCGGTTCGCCTCAGTGGGCCGCTATCACTGCTATCGCTGATCAGCATGCTGGCACACGCCTGGGTCTGTTGAATACCGCAATCTATAGCATTGGTCATGGTAGCAACTATCTGGCTTGCTTCCATGATATTCAGGTTGGTACGAACAGTTTTGGTGGTCTTTCCGGCTATAACAGCCGCCAGAACTGGGACGCTGCCACCGGTTGGGGTACGCCGATTGTGAATAATCTGGTACCCGCACTTTAAGGTGTAGTTGCAGGATAGTCCCGACAATATGAAGAGCAGCAGGCAGACCTGCTGCTCTTCATATTGTCGGGACTATCCTCTATGGTTATGTCTATTTTCCGCAACCTTTGCGTTTATTTTAGTATTGTACTGTATAGAAGCACACAGAGGAGTTCCGAGGCGGAAGAGAAGACATGGCTCAGAGACTGGTCAGACCGTCTATGCATATACGACAGCGGGAACGAATGATGGGATAGAAAGCGTCGTCTGGTCCCCCGATAGTCAGCTTATCGCCCTGTCAACGTGGGGAGTGGGTATACGCATATGGGATCCCTTTAATAGTCAGGCAATTGCTTTTGATCCTGGTGAACAAGTATTTCAACTTGCCTGGTCACCCGATGGTCAACGGATTGCCTCGGCCAGTCCAGACCGAACGGTAAGCATATGGGATGCTCTTAGCGGAAACCCTCTTTATGTCTATAACGGTCACACCGAGGAAGTGTTCACAGTAGCCTGGTCTCCTAACGGGCATATGCTCGCATCCGCCGGTATGGATAATACAGTGCAGGTATGGCGATTCTGATATGTATGTTCTGAATGAAGAAGGGGTCTGGTGGACAGTTCAGTTGTTCACCAGACCCCTTCTTCATTCAGTTCGGGTAATCCAGGATTGATTGCCTCCCGTACATTCAATAGCCAGCAGGATAGAAGCCTTTGCTATCCTGCCCTGGCAAATGAGATAAATTGTCTCGTCATTATGTGCTGGTCTCTCCAGCAGAAAGGATCGTTATGAAAGCTATTCGTTTTGTTCCAACAGGAGTGCATGCCTACTTCGATTACATCGGAGGTCTTGGCTTACTGGCAGCCCCGTTCGTCTTCGGCTTCTACGGCGTTGGCGGAGCTGCTGTGATCATCCCCATGGTTTTGGGTGCCGGTCTTATTCTCTATAGTCTATTGACGAACTATGAACTGGGTATCCCTGGCCTGAAGTTTATTCCCATGTGGGTTCACTTGGTGTTTGATCTGGTGGCATCTGCATTCCTGGCCATCTCGCCATTCTTGTTCGGCTTTATCAACAAAGCTCCGAACGCCTGGCTTCCTCATATCATCGCAGGTGTGGTTGTGATTGTACTCGTCCTGGTTTCACAAACACGCTACCAGCCAAAGGCGCAGGTAATGGCGTAAGCTATTGAACTGGTCTTACTCGTAGTAAAAAGAGGCACTCCTAACATATTGGGAGTGCCTTCTCGCGCATACGAGGAAGAAAGGCCACCGTCCGGTCAGAATCGCTTCCTGGTGTACTTTGCCAAGTAACCCGGCTCTTCCGCCATCTTGGTGAAGCGCGCTTGCTTGGTATCCAGATGATATACTGTGAGGATAGATCGCACCCAAGAGCGCATGAAGGACCGAACCGTTCGCCGCTGGCTCCAACAGGGCATACCTGCCGAAGCCAATCGTCGTCGCAAAAGAAGTAGTACGTTTGATGCCTACGCCACCTATGTGCTCAAACGCTGGCAGGAAGGACAACGCAACGGCCTGCGCATCTTTCAGGAGCTTCAAGTGCAAGGATACCAAGGATCATCCAGGACGGTCTATCGCTTTTTAGCCGCACGGAAGCGCGAGGAGACCAGATCCAGGTGGCGTTCCCGAATGGCCCTTACAGGATTTTACTGCGCGAGAGGCCGTCTGGTTATTTGTGCGTGATCCAGACGAGTTGGATGACTCCGAGCGAGAAGAACTAGCAGCCATTCGCTAGGTGAGCGAGACGGCAGAAACCCTGTATCACCTTGTCCAGGACTTCATGCGGATGGTTCGTTGTCGCGAGGGAGAATGACTCGATGCTTGGCTTACACAAGTGACTGCGAGCCCGATCCATGAATTGCGACGACTGGTACGCAGTATCAATCGAGACAAAGCAGTGGTCGTGGCAGGATTGACTTTGCCTGGAAGTCAATGGGCAGGTCGAAGGCCAGATTACGAAGCTGAAGTTGATCAAAAGGACGATGTATGGGAGGGCAAGGTTTGCCCTCCTTCGTCAACGCGTGCTCCATACCGTGTAGTGAAACAGGCCTGTCGCGAGAGGAAAGGCTCGCGGGGGCTCATGAACACGGCAGGTCCAAACATCGCAGCTACCTTGAAACCTGCGACAGAATCGGGTAGGATATACGTGACGGTTTCCAGGTGGCAAGAACGTGCCATCCACACGCAAAGGAGATGAGCGGCCATGGATCGCAGGCTACGGGTGGGTGTGGTTGGGGGACGACGAGGGTTGACGCTCGCTCGACAGTGCCAGATGGTGGGAATGGAAGTCGTGGCGATCTGCGACCTCGACCGCTCTCGATTGAGCAGCGCGAGTTCCGCCCTCGGCGCAGTCCCCTACGAGGACTATGACGCTTTCTTGGCACACGACATGGATGGAGTGATCCTCGCCAACTTCTTCGACGCGCACGCGCCCTTGGCGATCAAGGCGCTCAAGGCCGACAAGCACGTGATGTCGGAGACGGCAGCCTGTAAAACGTTGGCGCAGGGAGTGCAACTCGTGCGAACGGTGGAACAGACCGGACGCGTCTATCTCTTTGCAGCGAACTATCCGTTCAAGCCGCATGTGTGCGAACTGCGTCGTCTGTACCAGGCTGGCGAAGTGGGGACGTTCCAGTACGGTGAGTGCGAGTACCTGCATGGCTTCTCGCCGGACTACCTCACGCATTTCGGGGAGGAGCCAGGCCACTGGCGCTCGCGGGTCTCCTCTCTCGCTTACTGCACCCACTCGATCACTCCGGTCATGTACGTCACCGATACCCTGCCGACCGAGGTGAGCGCCTTCGTGATACCGTCCGATTCCTCGCCGCAGAGCGTGGACGCCGCACGTCGAGGCAGGGGGATTGCAGCCGTACTGCTCATTCGCATGGACACGGGTGCCTACCTCAAGTCGCTCCACGGCTTCCTGCAAGGTGAGCAGGAGCCGGAGACCTCCTGGATTCGCATTCATGGCTCTCGAGGGCTGTTAGAAAACCTCCGTCACGGGGACTCGAGGAGGGTCAGGGTGCGCAAGGAGGAATGGACGACGCCATCAGGACAGGTCGAGGACACGGTGCATGATCCGGTGTGGGATCGCGGCGACGATGCACTCGTCTGCGAGAGCTTCGCCCGTGCCATTCAAACCGGTGAGCCTCCCTACTTCGACGTCTACCGGGGCGTCATCGCCTCCCTTGTCGGCATCTGCGGTCTGCGGTCCCTGCTCCGCGGCTCCGTCCCTGTCGTCATTCCTGATCTTCGCCAAGAGAACGTTCGCCACGAGTACGAGTCTGACGACTGGAACGGCCTCGAAGGACCATCTGCTTTGCTATTCCCTGAGTAACTTTTCTCCTAATGAAACGAAACTGCCTTGCTTGATACTGCTTCAAGGCTACGTCGTTGTCGGCAACCCAGCTTCACCAAATCCGCGGAAGAGGCTCTAATCATGGCAAAGCACACCTGGAGGCGGTTTCAACGCGTTTCGGTCAGGCATCAACCTGACGCCCGATCATGCCGAGGGCACTATCACCTGAGAAACATTTTTGCACCGCTTGTATGATAGATAAGAGGTAGACACGGCAGCCACGAGGGTCGCCAAGAGGCATCAACCTCACGGAACGATTGTGTTCTCGCGTAGGGGCCCTGGTGGCTGCCCGTGGCTGGGGTAAGGAGAGGCTCTTCGGCATGCCAGTCAAGATGTACCTGCACGCCTGGCTGTACGCTAGCGAGAGATTGAGGAGGGGTCATGAAACAGCGCCTGAGCGCCCAAGAGCGGCGTGAGCAGTTGCTCCAGATCATGCAGAGCCTCCACCAGCAGGCTGAAAACCAGGCAGAGTTTACCGCAGAGAAAGTAGCTGATGAGGCAAGGATATCGACAGTGCTCCTCTATCGGTATGTCGGCCCAGAATTCAAAGCATTGCGCGATCACCTGCCCGGATCGCACCGTCCAAAAGACAAAGTAATACGCACCCTCTGGCATGAGAACACTGAACTGCACAGGCAGTTGCGTGAAGCGCAGGAAAAACTGCGTACCACAGCCGTTGAAGAACTAGACGAAGCCATCCTGTTAATCGAGCGGCCTGAGGAGGGAGGGCGAGTGCTTGTACCTCTTCCTTCCAGCCGTACCTCAAGTCATAGCCTCGTGATACTCAACAGTGGGAAAGAGCAAACAGAAGGCCAGGAGGGACAAGAACCGGCAAAGGAGCACCATTCGTAACAGTATTGAGAAGGAGCAGGAGACAGGCTCTCAACATGCTGGAGACCTTCCCTTCTCCGGCACGTAGAGGCTCAAAAAACTCCCCCTCATGAAGGAGTAGGTGCTGAATCCGGGCTGCGCATTCCTTGTTTTCATATGTCGCAGAACTGGTAGAATGGCAGCCCCGCACTGGAGACAACTTCGTCACTCAAAAGCAAAGCCGACCATGCTTGCTAGAACCCTTGCTGTCGCAGCATCAGCTGTACGCTTTCTACCTGGGCCCACGCTGAACCATGATTCGGGTTACGATTCGAATTGTTCGACTAAGGTGTCTTTGGAAGCCAAACAAGAATAATCAGCCAGAGGACAAAGACGAGCAGCGGAAAGAGCGCGGCCAGCCTGGTCGTGCTGAAAGGTTCCACTCGCCAGCCGCTCAGCCACTCAAGCTCGACGAGCCGCTTCCAGAAAGATTTCTGTCTGCCTTTGCTATCCATCTCGCGTAGTTCATACTCGCGCAGCTCACGTCTCATTGGTTTGTCTACCTGGCCAACGTAACGGTAAGCGTTCTGAGCTTTCTCATCATCTTCCCAGATCGCCTCGACGGTTGCCTTAGCCGCTTTTTCCACCTGATACCGATACAAGCGCACGAGATACCGATCTTCCGCGCCCATGACATACCAGAGAGCCGATATCAAGGCACCCACAATCGCAAGTGCACGACTGAGCTCCCCGTTTGGGATGAGAAACTTCCCACCGACGAGCGCTGCCTCGATTGCGACAAAATAATTGAAGCGATTCCACATGCGGGCGAATTGATCGGTCAGGTATCCGATTTTAAGTTCGTAATCCTTCTGGAGAAAGGCTCCCTGTTTGGCCTTCGCCTTTTCGTCAGGATGGGTTTGGTCCGAACTCACCTGATGCCTCCTTTCAGTGGAAGAGATGTCACCGATATAACCTCGAGATATGACTCGGCACGATCACTTTATCGAATACTGACAGACGATCCAGAGGTCCTCGATAGCATCCGGGTTCAGGTGGACGAAATTCTGCCCATTTACCGTCACCGTTCGCTGGAGTGTCGGGTCGATCTTTGCAATATCGCTCCCCTGCACTGTGAGAGTCCATTTCCCTACGCTGGCAACGTTACCTTGAAGTGCCTCGGCGTAGGGCAGCGTACTAATGGGGCTTCCTCCTAACTTAAAGGTGGAAGAGATGCCTGGATTGCCGTCTTTGCCAAATGTAAAGACGAGCGCCTTACTATCATCGTACGCAAAACCATCTTGCAATTTCAGGAACAGTTTCATAGCCTGTATGTTCAGCTGCATCCCCCTGAACAGGAAGGGGAAGCGCTCAATCGACAGGTCGAGTGCAAGCGTTTGACTTGTAGCTGTATCGGCTGGATGCAGGAAGCGATACCACTCACTCGAGAATTCGTGTTTGGTGCTGAACAGGCGGGATTGCTGCGTCTGCGTATCGTGCAACGCTGCATCACGAGCAGTTCTCGCAGCTTTCTGCAAAGTTGCTCCACCTTCACGTGCGGTGTAGTTGAGCTTGATAACCACATCTGAGATCGTCTCAAAATCGAATGCATTACAGTCCAGTGGCAGGTCGATGCGCCAGCTTGAGATTGCTCCGTCTCCTTCAAAAGGCAGATAGCGTTCGTCGCGAAAGTTGACCTCAAACATACCGCTGTCGTTTTGGGCGCTGCTGGTGGCAATCGATTCTATCGCCCCAAAGTCATAGACAAAACGGCTATCGTTGGGCTGTTCGGTGTATTGTCCCTGCGCGTTGCTGTCGACGCGTATCTTATTGCTCAATAATGTCAGCGTGCAGTTGACGCTTGTGTACGGTCCCGCCACACAGGGAATAGTGAGCGCGACGCTCTTGATCCGGCGCATATAGTGAGCCGGATAATCCATATCGAAGAACATCTCTGGTAAATCAATGAAGCAGGTCCCTAACTCTTTCAATGTAATCAAGGCTAGAGGATCAAGTAGCAAGAGAGAGATGTGTTTCGTGATCTCGTACTCACGCTTGTTCTGATCAATGTAGGCCAGTTCCAGGCGTTTGAGGTCGAGGTACAACTGCTCGCCCGAGAGTAGACCGTTGCGCAAGCTGTCCCAGTAGCCAAAGGTGATGTAGTCTGAAGTAGTGAGACCGCGCTCAAAACGAAACGCCTTTTCCGCTCGTTTTGCCAGGTCATAGGCCATCTGGTAGCATTGGAAGTAGATTGCCGAGACCTGGGATATCATCCAATCATAGAGTTCCTGGTTGGTGTACTTGTCGTGCATGAAGTTTTCGACGGCGGTGGCATTTTGGATTTGTATGTCGTGGTTGTCTAGTTCGCGTTGCGCAATGGCAATTCTGATATTGGCGGCAGCGATCTGCTTGTCGATTTGCTCCAGTTCTTTGGCTACGAGATTTGCTTGCAAACCCCAGTCATCGGACCGGCGTTTCCAACCGCCGAGAATAGATGCCATGTTAGCCTGGTGCGAGTGGAGGGAAGCAATAAAGCTCATGACCCTACTGGTCGCTTGCAAAGCTTCAGCAATATTCGTTCCGCCATACGTTGCCGTAGCTACCGCCGAGGCTGCATAGCCAGACACGCCCAGATCGAAATTAGGGATGAGGTGGGAGATGGAAGCTGCAATTTCGGAAACCTGACTCAGTTCCTGGAAGGTCTCTGCTATTTTGAGTTGAGCTATGTGATTGCTTTCGTACTCATTTCTATCCTGGATATTTTTGTAGAAGTCGTAGCGTATCTTCGTTACCTCACGAGTCTTCTGTAGTGCTTCGAGGTTAGTCTGAGCCTCTTCAAGTTGCTGTTCCTTCACAAAGTGGGAAGATTTGAGCAAGCTTGTCTCCTGGGTAGCACGCAGAAGGGCAAGGGCCTCTGCGTCCTTCTTTTCAAGGGCTAAAAGTAAGGCTCCGCCCAACGATTTGACATCTGCACACAACTCGAGCGCCTTTTGTAGCATATAGGTGAAACGATAGTGAGGAACCGCCGCATTGATGTCGCTCAGGGCGCTGCTCAGGTCTGTTCCCATTGCCGCCGCCTGCACCAGCAGGGACGGGTTGATAGGCGGCGCGAAGAGCGGAAGTTGTTGAACTACGCCCGCTATATTCAGACAATGGCGAATCTTGAAGAGACGATCTTCTACGATGTCCCAGTATCCCAGCAGGGTGTCATTCTGGGGAATGCAGAAGTAGAAGGTCGGGGATGAACTGGAGCTGCCAGACGTACCGGCCGAAGTGGTAATGCTGCTGAACGGGAACTGGTTTTCCAGCGTTACCATAGCATTGGAGAAGTCATCCAGGTTCGCCCGCAGATCGGTGTATGCCTTGTCGGTCACTGTTCCTCGCGGAGGAATCCGCTCGGGTCGAGGACCAAGGATCTGATGGGCCAGGACATAGAGCTGGGTGGCCTCGTTGATCGATTCCATTGTATCCTGGCTAAACAACTGATCGCCCCAGGCAACCAGGTTGTCGATATACTTCATCACCACGTACTTTTGATAGGCGCTGATACGCAGTCTGGCGATGCGATACGGGTCAAAGGGATATTGCCGCCAATCCTCAACCTGGGCAACGAGGTCCCCGGAACCGCTGTCCAGTTGCTTCAGCAGGTCCTGAATACGCTGACTCGCTTTATTCAAGTTAAACGGCAGGGTTCTCCAATAGGCGTTGGGTAATTGAACAGAGGTGCCAGAAACAGCGGGGTTAAAGATGTAATGGAACCAGTGCAGGGCCTCCTCAAAGCGCTGATTGCTGCTGAGTTTCTGTGCAATCATCAAGGGAATATGGAAGAACAGTTCCCAGTTGTAGAGCGAATACGCGCCGCTCTGTAGAAAATCAACATTCTCTACCGAATAAGGCGCTTCTATTGGATACGTTCCCGCTGGCTGGTTCGGGAGATAATATCTCTGCGAGAAAGAATCTGACTGTCCATCATCGGTCAATTGCTGGTTGGCAAGAGTCAGTAAACCATCAATCCCTGAGCGATTGAGCGATCTGACAAACTCAGACACGTGGGGATGGCGGTAACTTGCGAAGCGCATCTCGACACCCTTAGGCGGTACAATGACGCTAAATGGAGCAGGAGTAGAGGGATACTTCGAATCCAAAGCATTGACCACTGCTGTTGGAGAAGTGAGAGCGCCTCCTGACCCTTGTATCATATAGAGCGTCGTGGTAAATTGCTCGTTGGTGTTATGGGGCTCCGGCGTCGAACCGCCCGCAGCCGTTCCGTTGGTAAAAGTCACGGTCCCGCTTACCGGGTTGGAGGTGTCTCTATCCTTCACAGTGACAGTGATTGTTTGCGGTATACCTACGAAGATCTGGGGAGGATCGACAGTGACAGCCAGGGATGGTGGAGCGAATACATTAAATTGCAGGTTGACTGGAGGATAGTTGGCTGCATTGACAACTGCCGTTGGAGCACTGGTACCGATTGCCTTACGGAGAACCGTGGTAAAGGGGGTATTGGTGTTATCGGTCTCCGTCGTTAATGTTGAGCCCTGGCCACCTGGAGTCGTTCCGTTGGTGATAACCACCGTCCCGTTTACCCGGCTAGAGGTGTCAGCATCATTCGTAGAGACGGTGATTGTTTGCTGTACATCCAGTTCAATTTGCGCGGGACTGACACTGACTGACAATACCGGTGTAAAGGATAGAGGAACGTCTGCGTTATTAGGATAACCCGCCGCATGGACAGATGCCGTCGGAAAAGTGGTCGTATTATTTTGCCGGATGGTGTGGAACGTGGTGGTAAAAGGCTGGTTGGCAGGGTGGCTCTCCGTCGTCGAGGTACCCGCCGCAGTGCCGTTTGTAATCGTCACAGTACCGTTTACCGCTGCACCTGTGTTGTCATCTTCGGCAGAAATGGTCAGTCTCTGTGGAATGCCCAGCGAGAGCTGGGAAGGGCTGGCATTGCCATCCAGGATTTTAGGACCACCATTGCCACCCGCGCCAGCCGGCGGATTGATCGCTCTGGCCGAAAACGGTTCTCCTCCCTGGAAGTCCGTGACTGGCCGCGTCTTGCCGCTATCGCTGAACTCCTCCTCACTTAAAAGGTCCACAGGAGCTGGCAGAGCTCTGGCAGCCCGCACTGTCAGAGTCGGTTGCTTGGTGACCACACTCGCTTGCACTATGCTGCCAGCGGGTTTGAAAATGGCTGGCTCCCCTGGCATAAGCGTGGCAAATGCCGTCTTGCTGGTCAGAGCCAGTTGGGCATTGAAACTGGGTATGACCGCCTGGGGTTTGGCGATCTGGGAACTGACGTTCGATGCCAGATCTGGCGTCACAAAGTACGTGCGCTGGTCATCCTGGTAAAAGAAGGGAGCCTGTAAGGTAAACTGAGTGAGCTGGTGCGGATACAGCAAGTTATATATGCTCGGAGTCTGAGCCAGTGTGGGGAGAGGTTGTGGGCCTGCATTCGGGTTCTGGGGATCAGTAGCGTAAAGGACGAGCGGATTCTGATTTCCCGCTGTAATCTCCTGAAAGTCCATAAATGCGGACTTGCTGTTGTCGGGTAGAATCAGCGGATCTGCACCCCCCTTTGTGAATAATTTAGTAATTGCGCCACTGCTCCCACTGAGTCTAAAACTGTCCAATTGGGTTATACGCGGATTCTTTACTTCAGGCGGCATAAGTGCGAGCAGAACCAGGATATCCAGGTTATCCCCATCAAGCACAGCCTTAAAGAGGTAGTTGCTCGTCTGGAGACTTGTCGTATCTGCCGGGTTAATGCCATATGCTCCTGTGTTGATACTTACCGCAGAGACCTGTTTGGGTGTCCATTTGCCCTGTTTGTACTCGCTCCAGGCTAGTTGAATGTTCACGACCGTCTTCGGTTGCTTACCGCTCTGGCCCTGGCTCAGATCCTGCCCGGTCGGGTCCGTCTGCAGCTTAAAGATAGGCCAGAAGAGGTAGAGACGCCGGTTGTAGACCACCGGGATGAGGTGATCGCCTTCGATGTCCAGATTCACCTTTTCCCAGGCTGTCCAGGTCGAGGTCATGGCATGCTTGCCATTTGTGATATATATGCTCGTGTTAAGCGTGCGGTAGTAATAGATATGTGGCACTGCGAACGTGCGTGCGAACACATGCAGCACATCTATATCTGGTGGTGTAGTCATCGAGAGTACATTGCGCCAATCCAGGCTGTCCGGTTCTGTCTCCCAGTACATACCACATACTTCCAGCCGTGCAACCTGGTCGAGTTTCTCCAGATAGCCCAGGAACGCCTCCTCTGCGCTGTCCATCGTAATATCCCGCTGCAGGAGCTGCGTTTCCAGATCCTGATAGAAAGGACTCTTATCACCGCGCAGTGCCGGTTCAAGGAAATTCTCCGGGTAGAGGAACACCTTGCGATTGGCTTCCCAGGTGCGATAGCGCTTCATCCATAGCCAGACATTTTCATCGATGATGGCAGTCGTGGCACCGGATTCCAGGCCCATCAAGCAGCGATCAACGAAGAGTTGGACAGTAGAGCAGGCCTGAAGAATACGCGAGGTCAGCATACAGGCGCTCATATCTACGTCGATCAAGAAGTTCTCATAGAGATCACTCGAAGTCACGAGGTTCTGCGTCTTAATCGTGGGCATCTGTAAGATGTAGGCGATGAGGGCCGCTTTCTGGCTCTCACGTAGCTGGTCGTTGAGCGGTTTGGCTACTACCAACCACCGAGCCTCGTCATACTTTGCCCGGACGGTGTTCTTGATTTCCTGTGCCATGCTCTGCGTCTGCTGTGGGCTGGTCTGGGGAGCTGCCCAGTCAAAGAGGTGTTTGACCGAGACGCCCAGGCGTTGGCCTAGAGACAGGCAGGCCTGCAAGGTCAGTAGCCAGGTGGCATTTCTGAAATTGCTATCATTGAGTTTGAAACCATTTGAGCCAACCAGGGCAGCCAGTTTTGTTGCGTCCTGGCCGATCAGGGCGGCCAGGGTCTTCGCATCCCAACCAACGAGGGTCGCTACTTCGATTGGGTTCCAGCCAGTGGCGGTTAACAATTGCTGCATGGTGGTGGTGCTGACGACGCTTGTGCTGGCATTTTTAACCGCTGCACCGAAGACATCGACCAGGCTTACCTCACTGGTCGGCAGGCTGTTGCGCAGGGCTGCGAGATCAGCCAGTCTCTGCCACTGGTCAAGAAGCGTGCTGGTAAAGCCACCCGGGGCAAGGGGTAGTTTGTTGAAATCGAATCCCGCAAAATCGGTATCACCAGTATGACCAGCCACGTAGACGATCTCCTTGACGGTCAGACCCAGCGTGTTGATCAGCAGGGCGATTTTGTGCATCAGGTAGTACAGTTGTGCAGGAGGCAGAGAGGGCGTCGGTGTGGTATTGGCAAAGGTTAAGAAGTCCTGCATCAACGGGTAGGCAACGGGGGTTGTATGCGTTCGCAGAATGGAAGTGCTTCCCACCAGCGCTTCGACCACGCTCATACCCAGCTTGAACGTGTTGCTTAACATCTGCTTGACCAGGCTGCTGCTCAGGAAGGTGCGTAGGTAGTTCATCAGGGGAGCCAGGACATAGGCAAAGCGATCTTCATGGCTTAACGTTGAGCCGGCGAGCAGTTTGCTCTTTGCCTCTTGAGTGCTGGTACCGGAACCCGGCGCATTCAGGAAGAGGACAAAATCCTTGTCAATAAACGTGCCCTGATCGGCCTGGCTTTGCGTAGAACTGCCATCGATGATCTTCATCGCCTGATCGACCAGCGTGCTGGCCAGGATAATCGAGAGTTTCTGCCTGAGCACATCACCCGTCGGATCAGCCACGACAGTCGTATCATTGACGATCTTCGCAAGACCTGTACTCAACTGCTGGAAAAACAGATTGATAGCCGACTGTAGGGGGGCGATACCCGCGCCCGGATCATAGAGATGCTGATAGAGATAGTTCAGTTGTGCGACTGTGAACCCAGACTGCTGTATTTTGCGCAGCAGGGCTACAAAGCTGATGGCGGTAGCAGGTAGGCCTGCCAGGGCCGGGTTGCTATCCATGAAAGGATTGATGCCGGACAGCGTTTTCAGGGCAATCAAGTCGCTCATCGAGGTATTCAAGGTTCTTGCCAGGCTGACATAACGGTAGAGCATGGACAGATTGGCCAGGTTGAGCGCGTTATCCGTGACGACCAGGGTGGTCAGGATGTTTAACTCTGCGGCAGTGATGCCGAGAGCCGCCAGGATTACCCCTGTGTGGTCGGAAATCAGCCCAGTGTTTAACAGGTCCGACCGAGCCGAATTGAGCGCGAAGGCCGGGTCTACCGGTTGATAGACACCGTTGCTCAAGACCACGTTCAACACGGCTTTATTCAGGAAGAGCGCGGCATAGAGCGAGTCATCGCGCCCGGTCTCGTACTTGTAGGTTTCGATGTTTGACCAGAAACTCAGCAAAGTGGTGAGAGGAAGCGAGAGCGTGTCGAGCAACTGCCTGATCTGGGCTAGCTTGGGCAAAAAGGTGCTGTCGATGTCGGTCGCCCCCAGAGCAGCCAGCACCCGGTCGAGGTCGCGAATCTGCCAGCCGAGCTTGTTCCTGAGTCGAATGAAGCGGTGCAGCTTCTGGAGAGTGGCATCGTCCAGGTTGTTGATGACGGTCGAACTGAGATCACCAGAGTCAGGCGTGGCAGAGGTGTCCTGCAGGGTCAGCAGTTGCTGTGGATTGAGGAAGCGCGTTTTCAGCAGTTCGATGAGGTCCAGGTAGTGGATGCCTGTACTCTGCAGGAAGGCAGGAACCTGGTTGAGCATCTGTTTCAGGTTGGCCGGATTCGTCGATGGATCATAGCCATAGTAAGCCGGTTTGAGCGTGGTATCGACCAGAATGGTATATTCTTCCGGGGAGATGTGCAGGGATTCGCAGCCGATAGCCACGTCTGAGGGACTGCCATTGTTCTGAAAAGTTCTCATCACCTCGTCGTAACCGCTACCCATATTTGCCAGGTAGATACGAGCCATCTCTAGCGAACGGTCGTAGGGGAGAGTGAAAGGATAGACTGCGCTCAGCAGCGCGCTATAGGCAGCGTTGTTGATATGCTGTGGGTTCACGCTTAGCTCGTCCGTCGTGGGAGAAGATGGATCGCCTGTGATGGCCGGGTCATAGGTGGTCTGGATAGCGATATAGGTCTCCAGAACTTCATTCACCAGGTCTATATAAGGAATAGTGGTATTGGTATTCTCGCAGGAGAGTTTAATATATTGCAGATCGGGACGGCGGGCAAAGAGCACATCCTGAAGTGTACCTCCTGTAACCGGGGTTTTTCTGAGAAATTCTAGCAGATCAACCAGGTACGCCGCCGGGCTGTAGAGCGAGTGGCAGTCTTCGCAGTCGCTGAGATCCAGGGGGCCAAACAGCGTGGACCAGTTGGGAATGTTCTGATTGAGTACACTCTGTATATTTTGTCGATTGTTGCCGATCACCATTGGACTTACGTCGTGCAGGCTCTGGTGGATGGTTGTATAGACCTGGGCTGTTGTGGCGTGTATCTGTTGCGCTCTGGCGTAGACCGTGCTGGCCTGTGCCTCTCCGCCAAGTGCATTCTTGTATTGCGCAACAAAGCTGGCTTGAGGCGTGGTGGCAATACTGCGCGCGGAATGCAAGCCTGCTCCAAGTAGCGTGTGGACAGTCCGGGGGTCCTGGCTCACCTGAAAAACGCGCTGCGTGCGTTTCAGTTGGTCGACGAGATCGCTTTGCGATATTTGAGAAGGCGTACTGTTGCTGGCAAGGGCCGTCCTCTTCTCATTCTGCTGAGCAAAGTAGTTATCGATGTGGGTGGTACTGAAGTCAAAATCCGGGTTATTGTTGAGAAACTGTGCCACAGCCTCTCGGACCGGGTTATGGAAACTGCTGGCTGCCATTGCTTCCTTGTGGTCAAAGGCAGGATAGGCCTTGACCTCCTGGCGCAGTGCCTCCATTGCCGCAGCCGCCTCTGCCTGCTGGCCCGTGCTGATGGTACTCCAGTGTATCTTCGTGGGTAGCGGCCTGGAGGGATCAAGATGCGGATTGTTGGCGAGCACAGTGCTCACCCAGCCCAGATCGATGTCTGGCTGTCGGGCAACTTCCTGGGCAATATAAGGTGTTGGAAAGGCTTTTTGCAGCACGCTCAGAATCTGCTCGCTATAGTTTGCCACCTGCTCATCACGGGTCGCGCCCGCAACGGATGATGGAACAGGCACAACTTGTCCATTGACCGGCGTGGTGATCAGTTTTTTCCAGTCATCAGCGGAGAGTTTTGTCAGATCGCGCGCCGACGCCCCCCCTTGCTGCTGACGCGAGCTTTGAATAGCCTGCACAAGCGGCACATTCCCCTGGGTCAGCTTATCCATCTGGAAAGTAAACTGGAGAGCATCGATGACCCCTGGGGTCTGGAAAGCGGGTAGAGTCGCCAGCTCACTCCAAAAGTCCTCGATCTTGCCCTGATGCTGGATATAGGCGTCGATAAATTTATCCTGCAGGTCGCTGCTCAATACCGGCGAGGTGCTGAGGAGAGCACCCAGCACAGCTCTTTGCGCATCGTCGCCGAAAATGGCATGGCGGCTCAAAGGTGTATCCAGACCAAGCAACTCACCCACCGTCGTTGTATCAGAAAGCTGAATCTCTACATCGCTGATAGCCTGCAGCATGGCGGACTCGAGGCCAGACCTGCCCTGCAACTGGTCGGCTACGAACGCCTTGAGCGAGACGTCCTTGCTGGCAGCGATGTCCACCGCGGGTATATTCTCCAGCACCGCGGCTACACTGGCGTAGCCGCGGTTGTTAAGCGCCACAACCAGCTTGTTCTTCAACGCTGTGTTGAGCGTGTTTGCGATATAACCTGTGCTATCGCTGGCCAGGTTGTCCTGGACGGTTTTGTCTAGTTGTGCGCCGTTGAGGCGGAAGGTGTTTGTGTTTAGCATGGTTACTCTCCATGAATCAACTTAAGGTGATAGTATTCTAATCACCCAGATTATTAAGAAATTTATTGATTCCGTATTTTTCAGCTAGTTTATCAAGGTATTTATCGGCTGCGAGATTTGCATTGTGCAATGCAACATCTGCTTTACCTGCAACATCACCAATTGTGTCACCCACAGTGTAAATTGCCTTTGCAAACACTCCGTAATCTCCTTGAGCTGATCTTTCTTCAAGCAACTCTATACCTTGTGTGTTCCCCGTGAAATCCGCTTCTATGACCGTCGTCAACGTCCTAAATGGCACTTGTAGCCCAGCGGTTATAGGAGAATCTTTAAGGGCAGAGTCAACAGCGGCAACTATAGGAAGCCTTTTACCAAACATATATGAGACTAATCCTCCTGTGATAGCTGAATCCACGATGCGTCCGGGGATTGTCTGTGCGGGGCTCTTGTCATACTCATCTATTCCAGAAGCGATTGCTGCTCCAACATTCATTACCGTATCAAGAAAATTCACTGCCTTCCCTGCCTTAGAAAGTCTATTAAATGCCTTCTCAGCCTTTTCAAAGGCTTGCACACGTCTCTCAGCCTGTCGCAATTGCTTGGCTGTCTGAGGAGAACGAGTGCTCTTTTGGGTTGCTTTTCTCCGTGCAAGCCTCAAAGCTTCTTTGGCATCATCAGTTTCGTGGGTAAGGATTCGGGCGAACACATCTCCAAATCCACCGGCAATAGTCAGGTCTTTTCCAATTTTCTCAGATACTTTTTCATCTGATTTAGTAGGAGGCTCAGTGGGATTGGGCTGGCTAGATGCAGCTAATCCTCTATCAGGCAGTGACATCTGAGCCATCTGTTCTTCTTCTGTAGGCTCACTTTGTTTACCTGTTGAATCGATAAGGTGGATTGGGTTATTAGCTACGTAACTATACAGATTGATACCATCTTTTACACCTAATGGATCGCAACTCGTCCACCTCCCCAACCACGATGCATAATACCTCGCCCCATAATCGTACAGCCCCGTCTCTTCATCCCGTTCCTTACCTGTATACCTATACCTCTTGAGACTCACCTCCGCTGCGTTCCGTCCAGCCTGGTACGAAGTACTCCCATATGGATAGTATTCCTCGTACGAGATCACCGCTCCCGATTCATCCAGCTCCAAGCAAGCCGAGCCGAGGTGATTGCTCAGTTGATAACGTATTAAGGATGCCGGTGAGGTCACTGGCAATCCACCGTCAATAGTCTGTGTCTCCACTAAGGCAATGCACTGTTTGTCATCCATAACGTGCAGCGTTTCCCGTTGCAATGTCAGGACGCTCCCATTACGCTGACGGAAAATCTCATGGCTCCCCAGATAGATGCGCTCCTTCGTTAAGGAACCAGACTCCACGACCTTGCGTACCCGTTGCCCGCTGGCATCGTAGACGTAGTAGGCTGTGCCACCACCGCCCAGGTCTATCTGGTGCAGTTGGTTCTTGAAGTCCCATTGCATCTGGGGCAGATGATACATCTTTGTCATATTGCCGTGTATATCGTAGCTGTATAGGGCAGAGAATGGTCCGGCGGAAGCATCGCCTGGCAGGCTGGTGCTTTGCAGGCGGTTACTATCCGGCGCATAGGCGTAGTGACGCGTCCAGGTGTTTCCTGTTGCTTGATGTGCCATGCTTATGATGTTGCCGACGGAGTCATACTGGTACTGCTCTGTATAGTTTTGCATGGCCTGGCCGTCGTTGGGATGGGGCAGGTTGACGCGGAAAGCGTCATTGTAGTCGTATTCGGGCGCGTAGTTCGGTGGAGGAGTCCCGATTTGCCCAATATGTTCGCGTCCGGTGGCCTGGGTGAGCCAGTAGAGTGCATCATAGATGTAATGCGTGGCTGGCGAGACGACTGCATTGTTGAAAAAGATGGTCTGCTGGGCGTCGTCGCGTGTCTCAGTGATGTTGCCCACTGGATCGTAGGTGTAGCGCAAGCCCTGGAGAAGGGCGCTATCTGTGGTGCGAGTCGTCTTCAGGTTGGTCAGGCGGAAGGTGAACGGATCGTAGGTATAGGCTGTGCTCACGCTGTTGTTGTATTGTATAAGTTCGCGTTGCCCCCTGGCGTTGTAGTCCAGGTTCTTTACGAAGTTTGTCGCATTTGTTGCGCCTCGCAGCTTTACGTCGAGCTTCTCCAATAGGTTCGCCTCGTTATATGTGGGGGTTACCACGCTCTGATCGGGCATAGTCAAACTAGTAGGCCGGTTGAGCGCGTCGTAGGTGGTGCTCGACGTGAAGGTCTCAGTCTCGAGCAATGGTGCGGCAGCCGTGGCGATGTCCTGCGGGTTGGTCAGGCTAGCAAGGGGTAACCAATCGACCTGTTGCCGGTACTCACGCGCTAACTGCCGGTTGCTGCTGAGCAGGTTCCCCTTAAAGTCGTACTGCGTGTTCGTGATAACGCCTGCTCCCTCGTAGTGCTGGTAGAGTTTACCGAGCATATTTAATGTTGTAGCATTGGGAAGAAGTGCCTCGCCGTACACGACTCGCTCGGCTAACACTTCTGCATTTGAGCCTTGCTGTACAAACAGGTGCGTGGGACGGTGCAAGGCATCGTAGCTATGTCGCACCTGGTGACCCTGGCTGTCTCCCGCCTGGCTATCCCATTCCCTGATTGGGAGATCGACCACGTTCTGCAAGGTCCAACGCTCGCCTGCATCCGAGCTATGCGTGTAGAGCTTGTGTTTGAGCATGTCGAAGGTGTTCACCATCGCTTGATTCCCACGTGCATCGGTAATGACCAGTGAATTGCCTTCAATATCCAGCTTCACGTGGGTCTGGTATTTGCCATCGGGGCTGTTGTCGGCAATAGTCAGGAAGGTACGACCGAGCACGTCGAGATGAGCTATAGCTGGTGTATTGGCGTGGTGGGCGGCTAGCCAGGCTGCCCGTGTTTCGGGATCGGTCGGTTCAGGATCAGTGGGCTTCGGGCTAGCTCGATCAGCATACCATTTGCTATCAAGAACAGTATCGTTTTCGTCAGAGGTAATGTGCTGCCAGGCATCGAACTCTACCTTGGAGAAGGTGTCGTTTGGGTTATCGGTGCGGATCAGCCGTCCCAGGGGGTCGTAGTGCAGGATGGGAGTAACGCCCCACTCAACAAGATCTTTCTCGGTCACGTATGCAGGAATGCTATCGAAAAATGGCTCATATTTCTTGACAGGGTTTCCTTTGTTGTCGTAGATGGTTTGTCCAGTGCCGACCCAACGAACAGCGGGCGATGTATCTTTGAGAGCAGGTTGATTATCTGGTGTACGTACGATGGCCCCGTTCGCATCACGGTAGGGAGCTAGCCCTGGCTCTGCCTGGATCTTCTTCATCACTTCGTGGCCGGAGCCGTCGGAATAGCTGTAGGTTTCCTGCCAGCGGGGATTCGCGACTCCATGCTGCTCACGTGCAGAGATATGCACATAGTTGGGAAGCTGGTTTTGTTGCCAGTTGAGCAGGTTGTACTCTAATTTGGTCGTTGGATCAGCGAGAGTGTCCCCTGGCTGCACTGTCTCCTTCCCCATTACAACCGTCTCCACGACCATCCCAAGGGCATCAAAGACGACAGCCGAACTATTGCCGTTCGGCTCGGTCACCAGTTCCGGCAGCATCGTCCGGTAATTATTTCTAGCCTGAACAATGTTCTTGAGTGGATCTTCCGTCTTCACGATGAGTAAGGCATATTCATATGCGATGGTGGAGGTGTTGCCTAACGGATCGATTACCTGTACGGGCAAGTAGAACTGCTTGGCGTCTGGGACGGAGCGCGAGGAAATAACCCACCAGAGATCATCCTGGTCCTGTACTGGAAAGAGGTGGAGGTCTTTGAGATCTTTGCTTTTCACGTATTTGCCTTCGTCTCTCAACAACGCTTCATTGACTCGGTTGCCATACATCTGTGTCAGGAGGCCAGGTGTGAAGGCGAGCTTGTAGCTCTGATAGGTGAGGGCATGTGACTCGACCTGGTGCAGAGGTAACGGACCTGAAAGGTCATTTATGTAGTAAAGTGTTCTCGTCTGCTCGATGAGCCGTCTCTGCACTACGCCAGCCGTTGGTTGCATCTCATACGAAATAGATCTTGCGCTTCGCACTTGTGCCAGGATATCTGATACTGTGAAGAATGTATTCCCTCCTTGCGGCTGTGCTATCCCTGTGATTTCATAGGTTCGTGTCTCAGAGGGAACGCCGATGCGGTAGAACTCCTCAACATCTGCTCTATTGATGAAATCGGCCTCGGAGTAGGTCATGAGCGTTGTTGCTTGCTCTGGGAAGGCCAGTATGCGGCGAGGATAGCCGATGGTAGCGGATTTCGTGACGTTGCCAAAATCGTCCACTTCCAGGGTCATGTGATGCTGAATGCGGGGATCTTCTGGATGGCGCTCGTAGTGAAACTCGATGGCCTCTTGCTCATTGACATAAAATACTGCATGCGGATTGCCTAGCAGAGGTTGCACTGTCCTGATAGCATAGGTATGCTCGGTAACACTGTACGGGTCTGAGCTTTGAGGCGTGCCATCCTCTGCATAGATTTCCTGTCGCAGTATTTTCCCCTTAAGCGCCCGGCAAGCCTCTTGCTCTTCTTGCGCAGTCAGGCCAGGTGGGAGCATGGTATCGGGTAAGAGCGCTGCTTTGGGGTCGCCTGCGTAATACTCTGCGGCGAAGTGATGGGAAATGTTCTGTCTATCGATATAGGCACCCGTGTGAAACCAGGTCTTTGTGTAAGTGGGTGGCACAAACAGGTCTTCCTCGATAATACGCTGGGATGCAGGGGAGTTCGCATTGGCCTTGAACTGCGTAAAAGACTCTGCGTCCCGTTGTTCAACGAGACCGAATCCCCGGAACTCGCGCTCCACACCGTCATAAAAACCGTGGTGATAGCTGTAAGTGGTGACGAGCCGTGTTCCGCTGACCGCATCATTTGTCTCGACTTGCTCAACCACGTGAACAGGAAATGGCAGTTTGGTGATCCAGGGCGTACCTACTGCCTGGTCCGCCAGGTAGAACTTGGTGGAGGTGGCGTATTGGAGATTCGTTGCTTTGCCCATATTGTTGTTGATGGATAACAACAGGTGGGGTTTCTGCCCACTCATCAAATCGATGTAGCTCATAGGCTGTTGGGTATCGCCAGGGAGCGGTGAGGACCAGACAATACACGCTGTTCCGTTCCCTAATAAGTCAATCACTGTCACGGACGACAGGTCATCCGTCGCGGAAAAGTTGACGAGTTCATTGGTTGCACTCCAACTGTTTCCTGATTGGTTAAACCAGAAGGAGATGGTATCTCGCCCTAAGTAAATGATATCCGTGGTGCCAGAGCCGTCGATATCTGCGAGTCGGATGCGTTTTTGATCAAAGTAGTCGGGATAGTCAAGAAGAGGAGCAGCATCCATCGTCACCTTGGCTGCGAAGCGTCCATAGCCTGTGTTGGGCCAGTAGCAGATCTCGCCATTGCGAATGCGTACGATGTCGGTAAGCCCATCACCAGTCATATCTGCCAAGTAGATAGATTGAGTACCATCGGCAAAGATTAGGCTCGGCCCTTTTTCTTCATCAAATGGCTTGCGTACCCTTTCCGCTGGCTCAAAACCGTCCCTGGCGAGCGAGCGATACCAGGTAAATACCTCATCCTCTGAAAGCAAAATGTCGCTATGCCCATCGCCGTCGAGGTCGATGAATTTCAGGTTGGGATCATTCCAAGGAATGTTTGGAGAGGACAAGAACGGCGTAAAGGGTCCCCACTGACCATCCTCCTGGTGCTCATAGAAGCCCTGGAGCGGGGGACTGAACTGAACGAGGTATTTTTGCCCATCGCCTGCTAGGTCCATCAGTTGTTGCTGGCCGCTTTGCAGGTTCGATGGCGACGGCTTGGTTGCTACCAATTGCACAGGGGCAAAGTGGGCATCTCCTAGATTGCGCTTGTAAAACCAGGCACCGGCTTGTTCTGTCAGAATACCAGCAATGCCCTCGCTATCCAGGTCGACCCATTGATAGCGCGAGCCATCCAGACCTGCGGGAAGATTTTCCAGGCTGTTGGCATCGATGAAATGAACTTGCTCATCTACAAGAGGCTGGCTATAGGTAAGTTCAAGCGGTGGGAGCGATTTTCTTTCATAACTTGCTCCATTCGTGACATTCCGTATATAACCGGTTTGGGTGATGGAGGTCAGATAGGAGGTAATGGGATTTTCGCTATATCCAAGGTCGGTGGAGCGCACCAGGCAATGAGTAGTGCCCAATTCAGGAAAAAGATGAAACATGAGGATACGCTGGCAAAGCCGGTACGTTCTCATTTCGAAACCAGCGCGAAAACTGGAAAAGGCGTCAGGGCGGCATGACCATGCGCTGATCTCATCGAGTGTAGGGGAGTTTATGTCGTGTTCGCCGTAGTCAAACACCACTTGAAACAGCCAGGCATCGCGTTGATACGGCGTTGTGTTCCCATATTTTATGTTTTTCAAATACCGATTCGCATACCCTGTAGTATTTGCAAGTCTATTTTTCTCTTGAGGCAGCGAAGGGTCTACGTTGTCTCGATTCTCTTGCTTATATTCATACAGAATCACGTTGCCCTTATCATCATAACTTTCTGCCAGTAGCCACTTAAAGACACGAAGACTATCATTGGGATCAGCTATTCGGCTAGTAGCATCCTTGCCATAGAGACTAGTGATATTATCTTTGGAAACAGATTGCCAGTGCATCTCACCCGTTGCTTTGTTTTCCCAGCGTTCGATTCGGGCAAACAGGCCCTCTACCCTCGGACGATAGCGCCATACCGTGTATGCAACACCCTGTTCTATCGTGTCCAGAGTGTCCCGCACCCAGTTGTTCCCTTGCAATATAAAAGATGGAACAAGATCTTCTGCTTCCGATAAGATGAAGATGTCGGAGTCGTCTGCATCCTGATATCTGGGCAATCCTTTGTCGGTTTTCCTTGTGATTGATGGAACAGAGAGATTCCACCCGATGCCGAAGGGGCCAGCGCCTGCACCGGAGTCATAGGAGAGCAATAGTTTCGGGTAGAAATCGGAGCGGGCTGGAGTGGTGAAGATGGGGATGTTAAGAGAGCCAGTTCCGGTCACTGGATTCGCTGAAAATTTTTCGCCGATCCCTTTGATCGCTCCTCCGCCTTTAGGCAGCGAGAGAGATGGCACTGAAATGCTACTTTTCTCGGGTGGAGTTTCTTTATTCTCACTTTGTACTTTTTGTGTATTCAACATCTGCATCGCTGCCACTTACTAGGACCACTCACGGGTATACTCTGTAAGCACTGGCACGTTCTCAACCAGGCTGACTAACCGTCTATACCATACATTGTGCTCAGGATCATTAGCGAGTGCTTCAGCGGCTTCCTGGCTCTCGAACCGCATAATGGCGAGAAACTCGCGGGAGCTCTCGGCGTTTCTGAGCAGTTCGCCCGAAAGGTACCCCTTGGTCTTGGGTTG
>WNGR01001380.1_pt1 | contig 59739 bp, 58 predicted proteins | sample 5407581 | NCBI WGS metagenome assembly WNGR01 (sample SAMN13153383, study PRJNA577476) | soil metagenome | isolation source: 80 cm soil or saprolite under Garry oak tree replicate 2 | place: USA:California | collected 2016-06-15 | reverse complement strand
TTCCGACCCTCATCAGCTCGCTCCGGGCCCCACCCGCCCGTCGCGACCTCACCTCGGAAACACAAACCCCTCATTTTCGATCGAGAAGCACTTCGTGCTTTTGCCCGATCTCTATGCAGTTGTACAGCTTAGCCATTTCCAACCACTATGCCACGCGCCGGTCCCCTTCCCTCCCGGGGCCACACCAGGCCTAGAACGGAGAGCAGAGTAGTGACTCGCAAAGATTACACCGGTCCCGGTCCCGGGCTCAGTCTCGGCCCGGCATCGACCCGCTGGCTTATAGCTTTCAGTTTTAGGCCCGGCCAGGAAATCACGCGTGAGACGCTGTCTCGCGCGCCGTTTCTCTCGCCATCTGTTATGCAGATACTCGGTCTTGGAACCAAGTGGTCACATTAGGGACATGGAACATCTTGCAATCCATCACGGACATACACGACGCATACAATCTAAATCTTTCGCCAAACCGGCTTTTTCCCGGATACATACTCCCAATCCACTCTCGTCCGCCACTTCGTGACCTGCCCTACGTGGCAATTGATACGATTCCGTATCTTACAGCCAGTAAACTATCCTCATCTTGGTCCTCACCGACATAAATGTGCGCACGCGCGTGCCAGTCAGCCGCTGGGAGGATAAACTTAGGATGCCCAATTTGTAATTTGATGCAGCGGTGTAGGTGCGTTATGGCAGTCGGCCATCGCTGCTCCAACACCTCTACCTGCTGACTTGTAGATTGGCCCGCTACAAGGTCAGGTGGAACGGTACTACGATGTGTACTATGTGGCGCTTGCCGCGCGTGCCTCCAGTGGGCTCGCAGACCGGTCCTGGAGGGGAGTGTTGGTACTGTAGTAGTTGGCAAATTTACTTGGTCTTGTCGAACTAGAATCGAAGAGGCGGCGTGCCTGCGATTCGATTCACGGGTCTTGGCGCCGCCGCAGCCGCGGTGCACAAGAGGTGAGGCCTGGTGAGGGGTTGAGGCCGTCCATGTCGTGGCATAGGTCGTGGGCAGGCTGAGACCTCACGAGTTCGGTATTATGGCGTTGGGGATTTTTCTTTCGAATCCATTACTAGAGTGCGCCTTGGGGTGCATAACCGTGTTACTTTACAGTACGTCCTCTACCTGTCCCACAAGGAAGTTGACGTATGCTCCGTGCATGTATGTGTATTCGTCATGGTGTACTGTATGCATGGGTCGATGGTGTTTAGTTTCGAGGGCGTGTCCTGCCCTTGCTTACCCCTTGCCCCGGTCACGATGTTGAGACAGAGGAGCCCTCGCCTACTAGTAGCCACCCCCACCAATCTATCATTCTTATTCTAACTTTCTAGTAATACGGTTTCACATGCTGCACCGCTCTTCAGACAAATGATGGCGATCAACCCTCGGTAACCGAATAACCCACTGGGTCCGTGGAAAGACAAACTTAGACTCGGAACCCTGATCCATCACCACTCCCTTATAATCTCATTCGTCTTGCACGGGGAGATACCACTGCGCCAGATTCAGCTATTGGTAACTGGGGTGCCCTTCATCAAAGCGAGACACCTTCTCCCCACTATTTCTGGTCGGTGGATCGCTCTACCCGGCTGCCGGCGAATCGCGGATAAGGACCGAATTTCGGAGGGGTTGTGGGCTATCCCACGTTCGCTTATGTCGTCCAGGTGTCCCTTCGTGTCTTGAAAGGTGGCCCATGTAATGACATGCGGCATTTACTTGTCGATCTCCTTAGCGTCTCGATTTGGTTGTGGCGTGTATGTAATATGCGAGTGGGCCTGCCGTATCGCTGTCCTTCAGTCATTCCGAGAATGTTGCTCTCTTTTTCCCTTATTATGCGTCGCCTCGTACTAGCCCATAGTATCAAGTATGCGCTGCAAGGTCGGAAAGTCCGGTGTCCCGAGATCTGTCACCTACCGAGCCGAAAGTCAGCAAACCTCGAATGTGAAGAGAACACAAGCCTCGAGAGACGAACAGGATCCCATCCAGCGATGGCCGGAAATCCCTCAGTGCCACAACCCGGGTTAGACCCAGAACTGACATCGTAGAGGCCTGCGAGGGCGTAGCTGTACAGCCAGGGATTGAGGAAGCCAAGCGGGGCCCTACCCGTTGAAAGGCGGTAGTCGTTAAGCAGTGAGATTATGCCCACCACGGTCTGTACATTGGTGGTCAGCTGGATGCTCGAGGACGAACGACGTAGAGCAAAGGGAGGAGGCGAAGACGCACCGGTGCCGCGCAGCTTGTACCGCTTGTGATATAGTCCTGGTCGGCTCTGATGACGAAGAAGTCGAGCGCCTGCGCGGAGATGTCGGGGTAGCCACGGCCCGCCGCACTGCATAAACCATGAAAATTACAAGATAAGACTAGGTTAGGTGAGGTCGTGGCAGAAAACCCACTTGTACAAGCCATCATACTGGCCGCCGAGGCGCTGTAGGAAGGTGTGCACAGCATAATCCTGGTAGGGAGGGCGCAAAAAGTGGTTCGAGAAGCTGCCCCCAGAGAGGCGAGCCGCGACCTCGGTGATATGGCCTGTCGTGCCGCCCACGCTAATGACATAGGGACCTGCGAAGCCGTGGAGATGTGATGAGCGACTTGTGCCTGTGACGGTGTACCGCTTCCAAGGAGAGATAAAACGCTACACATACAGGATGGAGGGAACTCGGGGATGAACTGGACTCTTCCGGAGCCGTCGCTGGCGATGCAGTTCCCACCGCCAACGCCAAAGTCGCCACTCGCGAAGATAACGCTGGCGCCACGCACACCGAGTTCGGCGTAGAGGTAGCACAAGGTCGTTGCATACTCCCGCGGTAGATTCTTCTCAGAGTCACTATATGAATCGCTGATCGTCTGTGGGATGTTCGGGTCGCTGAGCACGTAGACGAGCCACTCCAGCCATCTGTCGCCCGCGTCTGGTTCGTTGTCGTGTATGACCATCCCACCGCCGGTGCTGTAGAAGATGTGCCGGGTCGGGTACGCCATAGCCTGCGCGTACTGCATGTCGAGGCTCGCCTCGAGGCCGGGATGGCTCGGGTCGTACCCGCCGCCATTGACGAGCTTGACGGCGTAAGTCGCGTCTACCGCGTCCGTGCGACATGCGGTCATGAACTCCCTCAAATCCGCCGGGCTCGGGTAATCGTTCCGGTAGCCCAAAATTCCGAGCACATTCCGGTCCGTTGCGGCCGGCACATAGGCGCTCGTCTGGTACAACGAGTGCAGGTACGACGGCGTGACTACACCATCGCGACTCGACAGCCACGAGCTCCCTCGACGACATATCCGCAGTTACTTCGACGGAGCGCCTCCCCGGTTTCTGCCGCAGAGTGCGCGTGGAAGCGAAGTACGTCGTCGGCACGACCGTTTGCACGTGTGCGTGCAGCACCGAGGGCAGTGAGTAGCCGATCGTGCGGAGAATAGTGTTGTCATTTGTCCCTGTGCGCCGGTAGAGCTGGTACGACGCGCCTAGCAGTTCATTGGCCTGGGACACGGGCATGCCTGTCAGCTTCAGCCAGCTACCGCCGTGTGTCATTGAGATGGACGAGGACGGTACACCATGGTGTTCAAGCCAGGAGTTGATGAACTCAAGCGTGTCTGGGTGCGGCGCAACAAGCTGAGCAACCTGCTCCCTTGACAAGTGTGCACCATATCTGTAACGGAGCAGCGGCACACGTGAGTACATCGTGATCATGCACGGATGAAGAGGACGTGCTTTGGACTCCTTGGAACGCTGACCTCGTAGAGTGCGGCAGTTAAGGCATTCTCGTGGTGGGGCTTGAGCGCAAGGTGGAGGTCGATGGTAGTGCCAGCGGGAGGGTGACCGAGGGCCTCCCAGTTGTGCGGGACGGTATTCCAGGTGTGCTTGACACGTATGTCATCCCAAGGTGGTGCGAGGGGCTTCGCGAAGTTGGGGAGGGGCGCGGCGAGGATAAAGAGCACAGAGAGCACAGAGAGCACAGAGATTTGGTGGCAGCGCATGATTAGCGGGTCACCGGGGGTTAAAAAGGCTAGAGGTGCAGAAAGTACGGATAAAATGGCTGGGAAGCAGAGCTTTTATCGTATATCTCACGGCGAGAACCGAGGTAGGAGCGGAATTGCGGGTGCCGCTATGTTAAGAGGACGCGACCCGCGGCTTCTGAATGAAACACATGAATACAGAGTTGAGCAAGGGTGAAACCACATGGGTACAGTACCGTATACGAGGTCTCCTGTCGGAGCAGGCTCCGCATGGGGAATGCGCTGAAGGGACTTGCGTTCCGTTCTAATCGCTTTTTTTTTTTGGACAAGCCTCGGTAGTGGTCCGACAGATATCTACCCATTTTTGGTACCTATAGGGACTCCTTATTGGTCACCCACCATGGGTTTTTTCTCAAACGTCCAGGTCCTCAGGTCAGGGTCATGGGATTACCTAACCGCTCCAACACCTCAAATGGTGGAGCGAGGCCGGGCAAACCTCGGTCCGGTCCAGGAGAAATGCGTGCGATTAGAACAGAAGACGGCACGGTGGCTTGACGGATGTGCCACCAACCCCTGGGGTTGCTGGTCCTTGGGAAAGAGGGGTCCCAGGTTCGGATCCCGGTTAAAACCATTTTGGGGTTTTAGTGAGGGTATTGCGTGTGAGTGGGGTCCCAGATGGCTGAGGCATGCAGCTAGCCCAGAAATGGCCAGTTTGGGGCCGAAGTCGGAAGAAACCAGAGATGCATCCTAATCGCATCCTTTCCACGCGCCGGTCTGCTCTCCCGTCGACTTTGAATTGAGTCCCCGCTTACAGTAAGTTATTGGTATGTATCCACTAGTCATCATCATCAGACTAGCGATTTCGGAAGGGCCACTCCGTGGCCCTCCGCAAAACCCATTTCATGTACATGATCTGTGTCCGCTGCTAACTCAAAAATAAGTCGCAAAGTGCGTGGTGCGTTATCAGGAGAGACATTGAGTGTGGACTCAGAAGAATAGGTTCATTGATTTTGCATTGATCTATTTAATTCGGGTCTTTCGGCTTCATTGAGTGTCTTGACACGTGCAGTCGCATACTGTAGCGTCGTTTGTTAAACAATGTAATATCGGTACAGGGAGTCTAACAGTAAGTTAAGCTATATATATCCACAAACTGGTTGTGGCATCGGTTGCCTTGACAGTGCATTGTCCTCTTCCCTGCCTCTCTCGCTCGCTCGATCTGTTTAGCGATCATAACCTCTGTACAGGCCTTTATGGTGAAGAGTCTGCCAGCGAATCGCCTCATCAGCCAGGCCGGGCCAGTGGATGAGGAACGAATCTCGTTGCGACGCGGAGGGGTTGTGCACTATCCCACGGTCGCCTATGTCGTCCAGGTGTCCTTTCGTATCTTGAAAAGGGGCCGTGCCTTAGGCCAGAAAGTTTGAAATGGATATGTTATTGTCCTTCTTGTGGGGGTATCGCGCGGATCGAGGGATAGACGCGAAAGCTCGTCTATTCCCTGGCGCATCGAATCGGTTCGTGACGTGTATGTAGTTTGCGAGTGGGACTGCCGTATCGCTGTCCTTCAGTCGTTCCGAGAATGTTGCTATTATTTCCTTGCTATGTGTCGCCTAGTACTAGCCGATATAATCAAGTATGTACTGCAGGGCCATAAAGTCCGGCGTCCCGAGACCCGTCACCTACCGAGCAGAAAATCAGCCAACGTCGAATGTGAAGAGAGGACAAGCCTCGAGGGACGAACAGGATCCCATCCAACGACGGCCGGGAATCCCTCAGTGCCGCAGCCCGGGTTAGACCCAGATCTGATGTCGTTCATGCCTGCGAAGCCGTAGCTGTACAGCCATGGATTGAGGAAGCCGAGCGGGGCCCTATTTGTTGAAAGAAGGTAGTCGTTAAGCAGTGAGATTATGCCCGCCACGGTCTGTACATTGGTGGTCAACTGGGTGCTCGAGGCAGAGTGGAGGGAGACGCACCGGTACCGCGCAGCTTGTGCCGTCCGCGTCAAATCCCGCGTTGTTCACGATAAAAAAGATTTTGAGCGCCTGTGCGGAGATGTCGGGGTAGCCGCGTCCCGCCCAACTGCATCAACCATGGAAATTACAAGATAAGATTAGGTCAGGTCAGGTCACGGCAGAGAACGCACTTGTACAAGCCATAATGCTGGCTGCCGAGATGTTGTAGGAAGGTGTGCACGGCATAGTCCTGGTAGGGAGGGCGCAAAAAATGGTTCGAGAAGCCACCCCCAGAGAGGGGAGCCGCGACCTCGGTTATATGGCCCGTCGTGCCACCTACGGTAGTGACATAGGGACCTGCAAAACCGTGGTGATGGTGAGCGACCTGTGCCTGCGACGGTGTACTACTTTCAAAGAGAAATAAAACGCCACACATACAGGACGCAGGGAACTCGGGGATGAACTGGACTCTTCCGGAGCCATCGTCGACGATGCAGTCCCCCAAGCCGACGCCATCATTGCCGCTCGAGAAGAGGACGCTGGCGCCACGCGCACCAAGTTCGGCGAACAGCCTGCACAAGGTCGTTGTATACTCCAACGGGAGAAATTTCTCGTAGTCAGCATATGGAGTGCTGACCGTCTGCGGGACGTTCGGCTGGCTGAGCATGTGGACGAGCCACTCCAGCCATATGTCGCCCTCGTCTGGTACGTTGTTGTGTATGAACATCGAGCCGCCAGTGCTGTAGAAGGTGTGCGGCGTCGGGTACGCTATGGCCTGCGTGTACTGCATATCGAGGTTCACCTCGGCGGCAGGGTGGCTCGGGTCGTACCCACCGCCATTGACGAGCTCGACCTCGTAGAACGCGTCTACCGCGTCCTCGCGACATTCTCTCATGAACATCGTTAAATCAGTCGGGCTCGGGTAATCGTTCAGGTAGCCCGCAACTCCGAGCTCATTCTGGTCCGTTGCGGCTGGCACATAGGCAGACGTCTTGTACAGCGAGCGTAGGTCCGACGGTGTGACTTCATCAAAGCGACTCGACAGCACCGTCCTCGACGTCATATTCGCAGTTTCTCCGACGGAGCGCCTCCGTGGTGCCTGCCTGCGCGTAGAGGCGAAGTACGTCGTCGGCACGACCGTTTGCACATGTGCGTGCAGCACTGAGGGGAGTGAGTAGCCGATCGTGCGGAGAATAGTGCTGTCATTCATCCCTGTGCGCCGGTAGAGCTGGTACGACGCGCCGAGTAGTCCATTGGCCTGGGACACGGGCACGCCGGTCAGCTTCAGCCAGCTGCCGCCGTGTATTGTTGAGATGGATGAGGACGGTACACCATGGTGTTCAAGCCAGGAGTTGATGAGCTTGAGGGAGTCTGGGTGTGGCGCGACAAGCTGAGCAACCTGCTCCTTTGATAGGTGTGCACCATATCTGCAACGGAGCAGCGGCACATGTGAGTACGTCGTGCGCGGAAGAGTGTTGGAGAGGACGTACTTTGTACCCCTTGGATCGCTTACATCGTAGAGTGCATCAATCAGTGCGTTCTCATGGTGAGGCTTGAGCGCAAGGTGGAGGTCGATGGTGGTGCCAGCGGGAGGGCGACCGAGGGTCTCCCAGCTGGGAGGGACGGCATTCCAGGTGTGCTTGACATGTATGTCGTCCCAAGGTGATGCCGGGGGCATCGCGAAGTTGGCGAGAGGCGCAATGGCGAGCACAGAGAGCACATAGAACACAGAGAGTTGGTGGCAGCGCATGACTAGAGTGTCACTGGGAATTAAGAAGACAAGAGGTGCAGAGAGCGCGCACAGAAAACGGTTGGGAAGCAGAGCTTTTATCGTGTATCTCAGGGCGAGATTCCCGCGAGAATCGAGGTAGGACCGTAGGAGCGGAACTGCGGGTGCTCCTATGTCAAGAGGACGCGACCCGCGGCCTTTGAACACATGAGCGGGCTATACATAGTTGAGCTGCCTGAGCAAGGGTGAAACTACATGGGGTATACGAAGCCTCCTGTTGGAGCAGGTTCCGCCTGAAGAATGCGCAGAGGCGTCGCGTACTTAATCGCATCCTTCTATATCCTTCTTCTATATCCTTCCCACGCGCCGGTCCGCTCTCCCGTCAACTTTGAATTGAGTCTCCGCTTAACGGTATTGGTACCCACTTATTTTTTCAGTGAGAAATCATGCTGACCATCTCCTGTTCTTTGATTTCGGTGGACTGTGGGTCACGGTGACATTCTAGTGGATCATCTTGGCCCGCTAAGAAGCAGAAATATGCCCGACTGATTGTCGATTCTCATAAGCCCCATGGCCCACATCGTGATTCAAGCGAATTCGATCCACATGCTCCAGCTCGATATTGTTGCGCCTTGTGACCCACATTTAGTCTGCCTTACACTAATGAATCACTAACAAGTCCCTCACCACCATGAACGTTTAAAAGCTCGTAGCTGTCTGGTGTTGCTCCATATTCCTTGTACCACTTCGAAACCAAGTCACAGCTATGACCGCCCCTACTGTAACAAAACGGATTCCCTACGGTATGGCTTCGCACCTTGAAACATTTGAATGGCTTTTCCTGACGCGAGGAATCACAGTTCGCTTAGGAAAGTCAGGGTTGAAAGTGTCCAGGATCATTCTTGGCATGATGTCGTACGGCGATCCTCGTTGGCAACAGTGGGTCCTCGGCGAGAAGGAGGCCATCGAGCATGTGAAGCTTGCGTAAGTACATCCACTTCGTCCCCATACGTGCGACTGTCTCACGAGGGCCGTTAAGATATGAGCGCGGCGTGAACGCCTTTGATACCGCGGACCTATACTCGAATGGCCTTTCTGAGGTGTATCTTGGTAATGCCATCAAAGCGCTCAACCTACCACGCGAAGAGATCGTAGTCATGACAAAGGCGTGTGGACAACAGTCTGCCTCTATATCAACGTACAGTCGACGCTAATAGCTTCTCGAAGCTCTTCTTCGCTGTCCGTAAAATAGGTGACGAGGCAATCTGGACGACAACCCCCGCTGAGCTCGACAAGAAAGGATTTGTGAATCAGCATGGCCTTAGTCGCAAGGTACACATTCTCATCTCATACTATACGCGCTGTTTGTAACCTCTCGTCGCAGCATATCTTTGATTCAGTAAAGAAATCACTGGAGCGTCTGCAACTCGACTACATCGACGTCTTGCAATGCCATCGCTTCGATCCCAATACACCAATTGAGGAGACGATGCAGGCTCTACACGACGTTGTCAAGGCGGGATACGTCCGATACATTGGCATGAGTAGTTGCTACGCCTGGCAATGTAAGTGCTCGTCCTCACGAAGTCCGCGACCACCTCACTAACCGTTGGCTCAGTCCATGTCATGCAGAGTGAGTAGCCGATGCCCACCCTATGAACATGCTGCTGAGGAGGGAAACCATAGATTACGCTCTCACAAATAACCTCACGCCTTTTATTTCGATGCAAAATCACCACTCGCTTGTATACCGTGAGGAAGAGCGCGAGATGTTCCCCACACTGAACCACTTTGGTGTGGGTATCATCCCGTGGTCACCGCTTGCGCGCGGCCTCCTTACCCGTACCTTCAAAACTGACGGAGTCACGACACGGGGTAATACCGATCTGTGCGTGTCTCTTGAATACACTCTGCGCCTTAGTTGCCTGACTCTGCTGGTGCATACAGCTACACTAATGAGTATTTTGAAGGGACGGGTACCCATGAGATTGTCAACAGGTCCGTTCTTTCCCGCGAAGCTGCATGATTCAGGTCTCATGAGGGCTCCAACAGGGTAGAAGAGATCTCCAAAAAGCGCGGGATAAGCATGGCCCAGGTCTCCTTGGCGTGGTCACTGACGCGTGTCACTGCGCCCGTCATCGGCTCTACGAGCATCAGGAACCTCGAAGAGCTCATAAGTGCGCGCAACTACTACATTTTAGGAGTTGAGACCAATCCCTAACTTCTTTGCAGATGGTACCGAAATCACATTGACGCAAGAAGAGATTCAGTATTTAGAGGAGCCGTACAAGGCGCGCTCAGTGATGGGACATGCTTAATCATCTGAATCGTAAGGGTTCTGATTGTGAAAAGGAAAGGGCCGCGCTCGTATAACTTACCGTACATTGCATGTTAAGTTACAATGATCTCGAATCAGACGACAATCGGGCGCTGACATCTCGCGAAAAATAGTAACTCCTCCCCTAGAACTCCATATGGAGCGAGTTTCCTTGTATTCATGCGCCTACCCAATGTCCAGCTGGTCCGCGGCGGCAGGGACAGTTAGGCGCCTGTTTATTCAATTGGCCCTTCTCCTCAATACTTTGCGTTCTGGTCACCGCTCGTTAGATAGGAGTTTGATCGTGTATCCACGGCCAGGAAGTCCAAAAATGCTAAGCGGCGTTTCATACGTCGGCGGTGGTTGAGTTCCAGTCTGGCATCAAGTTTATGAAATCAGGTCCACGTGCGTGGTCGCGTGTGTAGAGCCTCGGTCCCGGATCTATTACAATCAGGCAGTCGCATTGAAAAATACGCAGATTACGAGAGCGCCACTTGCTATTTCTCTAGACACCAAAACACTTGTCTGGATTATGTATGCGCTCTCTCTCTCGTTTAAAAGAGAGGGCCCGGGATCGTTTCCCTCTCCAGACAACTGCTTTCAGACTTCTCACTCATCTCTGTACAAATGGAAAATCAATGGACCATTCCACCCACTGACCCACAACGCCGTCACGGGGTACAAAATTATGCGTGCTGCATCTTCAAGGGCTCACTTCAGTTCCTTATTATCCAGACCCCACCCACTGTAGAACGTCTTGGCCCCACTTTCCAGCCAAACATGCCTACGTACCAACAGGGTGAAGATGCTACCACCCAGAATTGCACCTGTCCGTGGTGTTCTGAGGTGGAGCGCACTCAAGATCGTCCAACGACTTGGTACCCTGTTGAACAACAGGACCCTAGGCATTTCGGCGTAAGCAGCTTTTATGGTGACAGTTCCATCCCACCACTGATCGCATCTCTCTTCAAGAACGCCGATACTCCATATCTGAACCAGTATCAGAATGTCGATAATTGTGTGCCTGACCGCACAGGCGCCCCGCAAACTGCAGTGCGCGCTAATATTTCTCCCCACATACTCATTGTTGAAGTCTTGACATAGATGATCCAAGAAAACAACTTCGACTATGCACCTGCCCATGAGAGAGCAGGCCCTCCCAACATGGGGTTGGCCTGGGCTCCGACACTTGACGCGTCGATTGCGGAGAGTCGCAGGCGTCTCGCTAGCCGCTACCTCATCAACCCTGAGGCATATGTGAGCACGATCCGCCTGGAGCCGGGTCCATCCGGTGAATTGCAGGTCATCATCACGCTCGGAATGGCCAACGTCCTCTGAGGCCACATCGAAAGGAGACAAAGAACCCAGTGCCCACAATATGTCCTTGGGCGGATGTGATGATAGTTTTATGTCGCTTTACCTGCTCTGTCGCGTTGATTGCTCTGAGATAGTATGTGTTTCCTGGCTTGTACTTAGCTATGCCACCCTATAAAGACTAGAGTTTCGAGTTTACAGCCGTTTTCAAATCGATGGAGCGCTTTTCGAAAAAAAGTTGGGTAGCGAGGTTGAGCGGAGAATGAGGATAACTAGTCTTATGTTTTTTTAATCATTTTTTTTATTTCGAAAAAATTTCGAAAAAAAAAGGTAGGGCTCAAGTAAGGCTCGGCATTTCTGCCGATGGGAGTTCCCGAAACCCCGCCTACCCAAGCTATTTTCGGAAAGCGCTCCATCGATTTGAAAACGGCTGTAAAGCTAGTGCCTCAGAGTCAGGAACTACACGGTAAGCCAGCGCGCAAACCGTGGTTGTCCAGCCGGTTGGTCAACATGGGGAACAAAATCGACCCAGAGTAGTCCGTACTGATAGATGCGGAAAGAAGCAAGAGTGTTTCAGCAATCACATAGCAGCAGTAACAGAGAGAAATAGTCGCAGAGATACGCGGGGGACGAGTCGAGAAATCACGATGTACTGTAGTACCGGCAAATGTCGTGAGAAAAGGTTCAGCCACGGGTTGAAAGCCCGCCAAGGAGGATGCCGAGTTTGAGAGGACCGAGAGCAAGCTGTTTGGGTCTGGTTGCCGCAGTTCTTACTTCTATTCGACCCGCTTTACTCGCTACAATGACCGACTTCTGCCCCGTTTACGCTCCTTTCTTCGGCGCGATGGTGAGCTCTATCGTCGTCTTGACCAATGGTGATGATCTTGACTGTTGAAAATAGGGTTGTACCAGCGCCATCGTGTTTACATGTTCGTCTTTTCTGTCATCATTTCTTAAAATAGTTCTTTAACTTTCACTCTTAGGTATTGGAGCGAGGCAAGTCCTCATTCCTCACCTCCAGCACCTGCGCCTGCACCTGGCAGCACGTAGCTGATGTTCTCTACCCCAGTTATGGAACCGCAAAATCTGGTGTTGGCATCTCAGCCATGGCCGTTCTACGACCGGATCTCATGATGAAGAACGTCGTTCCTGTCGTCATGGCTGGTATCATCGCTGTAAGTTATTAGGAGCTTTCAGAACCAAGAGTAGGGATTCAACTGTGATATTCGAAGATCTATGGCCTCGTCGTCTCGGTCCTTATTTCCGGAAATCGTACGTATTTCTTGACAGCACGACGATCCATATTAGCGTGCTAAACTCGACCTTCAAGTCACCCCCCAAATGCCACTCTACACCGGCTTTGTCCAGCTTGGCGCCGGCCTTTCTGTAGGGCTTGCCGGCCTTGCTGCGGGCTTTGCAATTGGTATTGTAGGTGACGCAGGCGTTCGAGGCACTGCGCAGCAACCCAGGTTGTTCGTCGGGATGGTGTGTTATCCATTGACTAACCGCTTATGTACTTACCCAAACCAACTCGCTAGATCCTCATCCTCATTTTCGCCGAGGTCTTGGGCTTGTACGGTACGTTTAGTAGCACTACCAATTACATCTAGGTCTTCATAAACCTGTTGTTTTTAGGTCTCATTGTTGCCCTCATCATGAACACAGCAACAGCAGGAGTGACCGTTGGTTGTTTCCTCTCTCTCCTCGAGTCCTGTCTGATCTTCTCTCAGTGCCCATGATTTTTCCCGAACACATAAGTACCCCTCGACTGAACTTATGCAGCGATGTTGTAAGGATACGGTGCAGCCAACCCACGTTGATTACGTTGAGGTCAATGTGACCGGGTTTTTGTTCAGACGATCCTTCTCTTCACGAGCACAGCTGTCAGTTCTTAATACATGTTTTTTTTCTACGTATTTGCCATTTTCGAAGAGAAATCATGTACAGAAAGTTGTGTGTGTGTGGGTAATTCTGACGTGGCAAAATGAGGAAGGCGCATCAGATGTGTGAGCCGCCTAAGTTAGCCGTGGGTCTCGGACTCGGACTCAGCGTCTGCAACACTTGGATGTCTGGTGTTCCAAGTTGTGTCATTCCCCCGAGTGATGTTCAATAGTCGCCTGTCCTGGCTTCCAACTTCGCTCCTTTGTCTACTGTTTGTATCTCCCGTGCTTTCTGGTCGCCCTCCATCGACAACGCCCAACGACCCGTTCCATGCCATCGCCGCTCTTGCACCCAAACGACCAGAGGAGCCCATCTGCTGCCTCAAACCTCTCACACCACTGGAGCCAGTAGACGACGACCTCTTCCTTTCCTTTGAAGACTGGAAGGCAAAGCAGTTCAGCGAGAGCAACAACAGCCAAAAGGGCAACGCACCTCCCAACGACAGTGCGCCAAGCCGCGTGCCAGACGAGAGCACCGCGGAGCACCGCACCTCTGCCGTCATGGGCACCGCCTACACCCTGGACGCTTCTTCAGACTCTGCGCCTACCGCGCAGGGCCCCGACGCCCCGATGCCAGCGCCGCCGCCGCATTTCCGCGTGCCGCTCACGGATCGCTTCAACTACGCGTCGCTGGACTGCTCCGCGCGGGTGCACACGGCGCACCGCGGGGCCAAGTCGGCGTCGAGCATCCTGTCGTCGAAACGGGACCGCTACATGCTGTCGCCATGCGCGGCGGCGCCGCAGTTCGTCGTCGTCGAGCTGTGCGAGGATATCCGCATCGACACGGTGCAGCTCGCCAACTTTGAGTTCTTCAGTGGCGTGTTTAAGGAGTTTACGGTTAGCGTCGCCAAGACGTACGCTACTGACGCGGAGGGCTGGACGATCGTCGGTACGTATGTCGGGAAGAACGTGCGTGGGGTGCAGGTAAGCCCAGAGCCGCGTTGTGACGTGTCTTTGTCGCTGATATTCGCAGTCTTTCCACCCCCCAATGTATATTCGCGACTTCTATCGATACATTCGCATCGACTTTCACTCTCACTACTCCAATGAGTACTACTGCCCCATCTCCCTCCTTCGCGTCTATGGCCTCACGCATCTCGAGCAATGGAAGTGGGACATCTGGGAGGAAGAAAGCAGAAGCAAGGCCAGGCAGGACCAGAAGGCACCGAACACGCTAGCAGTCCATGCAGACGTCATCTCAGAGGCCGAGAAGCCCGCAGAGGTGCCTCGACCCGCAAAAGAAGAGCACGTTACCTCTCAGGTCACACCTTCCTCACCCACACCCTCAGCAGAGTCCAATCCCGACACGCAGGAACAACGGACGGAATCATCGCAGTCTCCTGAAAGCGTGGAAAGATCCTTCCGACATAGCACAGACATCGCTCGGTTGGAACCCTCGTCAAGCGCCCCGATCCCAACGGCCAGTTCCGATTCCCCGATTATTGCCACCTGTTCGCCGCCTGCTGCCTCTCCGTCTTTGAATTCTGGCCCAGACTCTGGAAACATCAATAACTCTACGCAACGATCTCACATACTATTAAGCAACGACACGTCCACAGCATTGTCATCTGTATCATTATCACCGTCTCGGCAAGCGAATGGCTCCGGAACTTCCGTCTCTGCATCTCGCTCGTCTTCCCCACCAACAATAGCGACAATTTCTTCCCCTTCCGTCGCACAGGCCTCTCCTTCACTCCCGCTCTCATCGTCACCCCTGAACGTGCATACTGGCGAGTCCATCTATCGCACAATCATGAACCGCCTCAACGCCCTAGAAACAAATACGACACTTTATGCACGCTACGTCGAGGAGCAGACAAGCGCCATGCGGGAGATGCTCCGGCGTCTGAGCGAAGACGTCGGTCGACTCGAAGGGATAGGTCGTGCGCAGGCCCAGCTGTACGAACGCTCTATCAACGATTTCGAAAGGCACCGTCGAGAAATAGACATCGAGCAACGTGCGCTCATCTCACAAGTCAATTATCTCGCAGAGGAGGTCAGTGTTTGATTGATCCCTTGCGGTGGAATAACAACTGACGAGTCGTCGCAGGTCGTCCTGGAGAAACGTCTCGGCATAGCGCAGCTGTGCCTTCTGCTCGCCGTGCTCGTCTTCCTCAGCGTCACCCGCGGCTCCCCCGGCGAATTCCACGTACCGCCCACCCGCGCGGACGCCATGCGTGAATGGGGCCGACGCAGTTTGGGCCTCAGCGGTGACTGGGTCTCCCGCCTACGCAGCGGGCCGCCCGCACTCCCGAACGGCGAGAACACACCGACGCCATATACCGCTACCGCCGTCCGGGCACCGCCCGCGACCGCGCCCGCCGCTGCCGCCAACAACAGCATCGCGACTCCGATGGCGTCCCGCCAGAGGCGCCCCCCGCTCTTCCTCACCCCAACACATCCACACACGCACCACCGCGCGCCCGTGCTCCGGAGCACCGGCATGGTGCGCTCACGCACCACACACGCGCGTTCCGGAGCCGCCTCGCCCGCGCCCATACCTGTATCCGCACCTGCACCCGTACCTGCGCCTGCGCCCTCACCGGTCCGGCGCTCGAGCTCGCACGGCAGCGGATCGCTCATCGGCCCCGTGCCGCGCTCCGCACGGCGCTGGGCGCGCTCTGCGCATCTGCACGAGGTGCGCCGCGTGCACACCCACAACAACGCCCCGGACGCGGACGTGTTCACCGCTTCTGCTTCCGCCGCGACGATGGCTGGGCAGGGCAGGGGCAAGGGCAAGAGCGCGCCTGTGACGGCGGTGGTGGGGGCATTCGTGAAGGAGGCGGGGGCGAATGGCAGGATGCCTGTGAGTGCCAGGACGGCTGTTGGGGGGTCGTTGCGCGTGCCGCAGGACGCCGCTGCGTGGACGTGGACACGGGACGCAGACGCGGGTGCGGGTATAGGTGCGGGTGCTGGTGCTGCCGAAACGTGGGTGGATACAGACACGGATGCGGAAGGCAGCGACGGAGGGCTGTGGGAAATTGACGTGGATTAATAGTCTCCAACGTCTTCGCTTCCCCTGCCCCGTGGGGACGTTTGACAGTTTGACTTTAGCGTTCCTCGCGGCTTCGGGACCTGATCCATACCATACTGAGTGAGTTTTGTCTTCTTGTTTTACTGCTTTCTTCTGACCTTCCCACGGGATACTCTTTTTTGACTATGTATGTTTATACTTTCGTGCTCATAGCCCACACATCATCTCATATGTAGTTTCTCCTCACAGAGTACTGTTTCTTTGTGTTTATTTTGGTTTTTTCTTATCTCTGGCCGACCACGGTCCACCGCAATGGATTCATACATCACATCATTCAACGAGTCATTTGTCAGTTCCGGAAAATTTCCACCCCCCCCGGGCATCGTCGTCTCCGAGAGACCTGTAGCGGTCGCTGGTGGCGTATCTGATGAGACCTACTATGGGGTGTGCTCCTCACCAGGCATTCGTGCCATTTCATTTCATCGGGGTGTTTGTTCATTAATCGTTCATTAATCTCGGTACTAACAAAGGAGAGAGAGGGGTTATAAAAGTGCCACTGGCAGCCAGACTCGATCAAGCCTTAATGCGCAGCGTGGCGTGAACCATTGACTGACGCTGACGTTGGCTCGGACACTATTGATCAGATCAGAGACTCGGACCCGCGGCTCACACATAATCTAAATTTACGCTCAACCCCTGTGGAGCCGCCCAGTATCAATTGCTCCCTTCGGGGATGCATACGAAAAAATTGGAACGATACAGAGAAGATTAGCATGGCCCCTGCACAAGGATGACACGCTGTTTCAGAGTGGTAAACCTACGGGTCTCAATATTTATTTTTATATCCTTATTTCATTTTTCTTCCAGTGACTCGGTTGGTGGGGATCAAGTCCCGGAGACAGCACAGACCAACTACGGTTATTTGAACGATGGCACTATTATTGTGATTGCGAGTGGTGTGTGAAGTAAGCCGATCCTTTTCCAGGTATGTTACTACGGTACTAGGAGACACAGGTTGTCACGGTGTTGTGGTGTTGTGTCTCGATGGATCGAGTGCCTCAATCCTCACACTGGCGGTAGACTGGAGCATAGGGAGATCCGCGGGCAGATATAGATCTATTATCCAAAACTGGCTGCCAGAGCAGGATTGCCAAACCGGTACAACGAAAGTATATGTAATTTACATACATGGGAATCTTGCAACCTCCGGGGCGCAGACAAATGAAGGAATCAATGGTATCAAGAATGGTGTTTTTTCAGAGTGCGAGTCCATTTTGGTTGGGTCTACAGAACAGAACAAGGACTGGGAACGAGGTTGTAATAAGATAGACCCAAGCAATCAAATGCGCCAGTACAGGCAGTCCAGTGCCCGACTGGGTTGGTGGGTAGGTGGGGGGGAAGTACATCGTAACAGTATGTAGATGAAATGCATGGATGGATGAAGAAGCTATGGAACAAAATTGAGACAATGCTAATGCGCGGGCGCGGGACTGGGCAAATTGGAGTGGGAGTGAGATGCAGGCACGGGTAGGCCAGACGAGCCGGAATAGGGGTTTGACGGGACGCGGAAAGAGCTGAGGTCGCGAGGCACCGCAGGGCTCAGGGGTGTCAGCACGGGCTGCCGGAACTCTGGCGCCGTGTACAGCGGGAGGATCGGCTGCGGACGCGACAGGGCACCCATCGAGGACGTGGTCGCCGTCCTGAGGCTCCGGAAGGCGGGCAGGAACGTCATGGAGAAGTAGCGTAGCATCATTTCGACGAGCGTGTATGCTTGGGGACAATACGGAAAGTCAGTCATCGGACGGATTCATTCGGGGTTGTCGATAAACCCAAACTCAGAGACACCTACGGGAAGGGAAGTAGAACGTCGAATCGGGGCTGGAGCTCCTCGATACCATCTTTACTCGCCAAGGCTTTGGTATGGTCCAATCGACGCGCCCAACGAGAACGATGATGGTCGCGACGATGACAACGATGACTGTGGGTTGGTAAGGGGGAAAGATAAGGGGCCGTGAAATAGCGAGGGAAAAGGGGATATCACCTACCGAAAACGACCACGAGGTAGAGGGCTGTTTGCCACGCGATGGTCTTGGCAGCTACGGTTGCTATAGTCGGACTAGCAGATGCCGCTTGCGAAGGTGTCAGCGAAAACGTCGGGGAGCCTAAGGTGGACGACATGGATCGAGGGGGAGGGGAGAAATAAGTAGGTGGAAAGGAGAGCTGAAGATGGAAGAAGGAACGATATCCAACGACGACTGAAGGACAAGGCCCGTCCAATAACTATGGACTAGCTTTTGTAGCACCACCATGGTATTGGCACAAAGAAATGTTGACACCGGTCGTGGGGCGATCTGCGGGGTGCCACATGTGGAGACAGTGGATGTATGTTGTGCACTGCAGGACTACACCTGGCGTCACTGCGGTGCAGTCACCATCGTCTATGACTCTTGCCGCGACAGCTCTGTGCCAAATCGCGGGTCAAGAGCTAGCCAAACGGACAAACACGTTGCGCACGACAGTCGGGATCGAACCTGCAATAATAAACAACGATCACGGCACCTGAAACCGAAATCCCGCGAGCCACGTACTGCAACTACCCAGCGTGCTTTCCTTAAGGTTGTGGGGCGTGTAGTAACATGAGGGACCCCGCATGCCACGATGAGATCAGTAGTGTCGAAGACGCCCAAGCCCGTGTGGAGCCAATGTGGTCGCGACTGGCTTTGAACTGGTAAGAGCACATGGACGTGCCCCGAGCACTGTGGTGTCCGTCGTTTCGACCCTGTTGCTGTTCAGTGTCGATCATAGTCAAGGCCTGAACCATGAGCTGGCCGGTGGCAAGAAGCGCATCCACGGAGATAGTTATCTGACCGTGGTCACAATGTCAGAAGCAAACACGGGCAACGGCTAAACATCCAAACACTGGAACGACGTCAGGAGCGAGAAGTGCCGCAATCGTGGTCGAGGAAGAAGCTGGACTACGAAACGCATAAAGGGGAACTTCGTCATTCGTAATGTCTGACGAACATGCGAGAGACTGTCAGAATCAATTTGGCACAAAAAAACGATCGCCGCCGGTATTAGTACACATCGCTGGCAACGCGGGAAGGAGGATGCGAGAGCCAGCGACGCGTGACCGGCAAAACCCGGTTACAAGGTTAAAGTACTAGTATGAGCTTCACAGCCCAACGCCTGGATAGGCTCTCAAATACCTGTACAGTAACATTCAGGGAGTCCGAGGGGAGTTAAAAATCGTGCCTGCTGGACGTCCCCTGGACCAGTTGAAGTTCGATGACTCGGTGAGCACGCGACACCAGTGAGCCAAGTCGCCGTGCATTTCAAATTATTCGGGTGCAATACGAACAACAAATGAACAACAAATATATATTTTTGGTGAGCACCATACCGTGACCTCAACCAACATCTTGACATTTAAAAAAACAATAAAGTCGGAGACTCGGAAGTGATATAGCGATACACGAGGACATGGCATGCACCCAACTCGTGACTGTCTTCTCTTCCACGCTGCACCGTCCTCCTCTTGGTTCCCCTTGTTTGTTCCGTCCGTTGTGCCAACAAGATTTAGTAGTACTCGCTGACCACTTTCTCAGCCAATCTAAAGACCTGTTCTGCTCTGGTGGTACAAGCGATGCTGGTGCCCGTCCCGTCTATACGATTACATCTAATAACCAGGCGCACGCCCTCGGGGGCACGCTTCTCATTTCGAGTCGGATCTCAAATCCACGACCCACTGGCAGGCGTTGCTGCGCATGCGCCCTTCTTTCCGGCGCCCGCCAGTCATGCGCAATCGATCTCCGGTCGCAGGGCAAACACTCTCCTACTCTCTATCGCAATCGCAAACGCCAAGCCTTGATCAGCAATGACCTGTGCAATCCTGTCACAGCAGTCGGTTATCGACAGACATTCCAGTGCAAACCGCTAAGCAACCTCGAAGACGACGTGACGTGCTCACCGGTTCTGGCGACTGCGCTGTCTCTATGCCTACAAACCCGTTATTAATGGGAACAATGCGGTAGAGGCACCAGAACCACAACCTCTGGATTAGGAGTCCCGCAAGCAGTGACTTTCTCGGCGCGAAGTACCAGCACAGCACTCTCGGGAATCATACAGTATCATTGAATCTATGTACGACTGCACACAACCCATGGAATCCACCAGACCACAGCGTTTCAAACTCGAGCCCGAGAGGGGAGGAAAACCCCCACTGCCGATCCTCAGTTCAGTGCCACTCCGGGCTTTCGATCTGCTGCTCGACCCCGTCGCCCCCTATCACTGCGACTTTCGCCCGGGCAGCCTCTACCTCCTCATGGACTCGCTCGATCGATTTGAAGTATTTGACCGTCTTTACGCGAAGTTCTAAACGCGGCGATCAGCGCGCCGGGCACGGACCACCCCTGCGTTACATACCAGCCGTCGCGTCCTCGTCCACGACAATCAGTGCCCAGGGGTGCGTCTGGAGCGCCGAGAGTGTCCACAGGTGATTGACGCCATGCTCGATGGCCATGCTGAGCGCGAGCGCCTTGCGCTGGCCGGTGACGATGACGACGACCTCGCGCGACTCGAGGACGGTCTTGACGCCTACGGTGAGCGCCATGCGCGGCACGGCGGCGATGTCGTTCGCGAAGAAGCGCGCGTTGGCGAGGATAGTGTCGTATGCGAGCGTCTTGATGCGCGTGCGCGACGCGAGCGACGACCCAGGCTCGTTGAATGCGATGTGCCCGTCCTCACCGATCCCACCCAGGAAGAGCTCGATCCCGCCAGCCGCGCGGATCTTCTCCTCGTATGCGTTGCATTCCCCGACCAGGTCCCGCGCGTTCCCGTCGAGGATGTTCACGTTTTGGGGGTCGATGTCCACTGCCGGGGTCAGTGAGGATTAGGACGTGTCCGTCAGCGCCGCGTGAGGGAGAGAGGGAGGAGGGGAACGGGCGCGCGCACCGTGCGAGAAGAATTCGCGGAACATGAACGTGTGGTATGATTCCGGGTGATCGCGCGGCAGCCCCACATACTCGTCCATATTGAACGTTACTACGTTCTTAAATCTGTCATTGCCGCCCGGCGTCAGGTACACGCACACGCACACACACAGTAACGACGCACGAGAGTTTGCCATCTTTGACGAGGCGGATGAGGTGCTTGTACGTCGGGATGGGCGACGAGCCCGTGGGAAGACCGAGGACGAACGGCTTGTCCGGCGTCGCCCGGAAGTCGTTGATCCTGGCGCGGACCGAGGGCGCGTGCGGACCGATTGCGATTGCGCGTGTCAGCGGCCGATTTGGCACCCCATCAGCTCCTAACCATGACACACACCGTTTTGCAATGTAGTCCCCAATGTACTCGCCCACTGCTGCGGGATCATCGCGAATAATAAGCCCTAGTCGTCGTTCCAGCTCCGTGTGCGTCGTACGGATGACGTGGGGTGCGACTCACGCATTTTTGGCGCGAAACTCTGAAGAAGAAAGTGTAGGGGAGGGAGAAGAGGAGATCTGGGATGTGGGGGCTTGTGGTTGGGTGCTCAGAGGTTTATGTGTGCTGGCAATACGGGAAAAAGGCAACGGCGTCGGCCAGTTGTAGCCCCGGAACCATATGGTCCATTGGCTAGATGTGGATTTATCCACCTCGGTACACCTGGATCACAGTGCCAGTAGCCACCTGATGAGCCCGGCACGGACTACCGGTAGGCACAGAATGGGAGCCTCAACGGACCGGAGAACGGAACCAGGTCACAAGTGTTTGGCATCTCGCACAGAGATTTCGCAGATATATAAAATTGAGCAGTACGATATTATAGTCTTCATACAGATTTCGTCTGGGGACATTGTTCTTTTTGAAAAAAAAAATTAGTCCGGCGACATCGTTCAGCTCAGTCTTGTCTTGTCGGGCTACGTGTCCACCTTTTCCATTACTACTCCTCGCTTCGCCCATATCTCCTCGATGCTCTTGTAGCCGCTGAGCCCAAGGGTAATCTCAGTCTCGGCAAGGAGCGCTCGGAGGACCTCCTCAACACCCTGCTCGCCGGCGATGGCAAGCCCATACATGCACGGGCGACCAACTGCAATCGAGAATCCGTCATTAATGCGTGGCCAATCACGGAAAAAAGATGTGCGCACCCAAGACGCCCTGTGCGCCCATCGCAATTGCCTTGATGACGTCGCTTCCCAGACGGATGCCCGAGTCGAACAGCACGGTGAACGTTCCTTCTTTCTGGGCGCTGAGCACCCTCGACGACGCTGTAATTTTCTCAAGAGCGGAGAATGACGAAATCGCGCCGTCAATCTGCCGTCCACCTGTCGCAAAACCCCCCCGCACCCAACAGCGTCAGCCCCTGCAGTCCATGCACGTGCACGCATGAAGCGGACCGTGATCCGGATCACGTTAACATACCGTGATTGGACACGACGACGCCATCCATTCGTGCGTCCATGGCCGCGTGCGCGTCGTCCACCGACTGGATGCCCTTGAGCACGATAGGACCATCCCAGTTATCGCGCAAGAACCCTAGCTCCTCCCACGTGCGGAATAAGCCCGAGCTGGTCTCCTGCAGCCACCCGTTGACGATCCTGAACTCCGCGACCGCCTGCTCGTCGCCCCCGGCAACGCGCTGGCGGAACGCGTCCAGGTCGAGTGGGAACGCGGGGCGCTCGTCGGGCCGCACCGCGGCGCCCATGTGCCGCATGAAGACGGGGTCGGACGTGCCGACCTGTATGCCGTCGCCAGCGGCGAAGGGGAGGTACGCGGTGTCGAGGTCGGCTGGTCGCCAGCCGACCACGAACGTATCCAGCGTGACGACAAGCGCGGTGAAGCCCGCCGCCTTGGCGCGGCCCAGGATCGAGAGCGTCACGTCATTGCTGCGTGGCCTACATAAACATTGTTAGCACACCACGGCCGCCCGCGAAGACGAACACGTACCAGTAAAGCTGGTACCACCGGTGCCCGTCGCCGTTGGCCTTGGCCACGGCTTCGATGGAGCGCGAGCTGGCGGTCGACATGACGAATGGCACCCCGACGCTTGCTGCAGCGCTCGCAGTTGCGAGCTCACCATCCTTGTGTAGGATGCCTTGTACCCCTACAGGAGCGACGAGCACCGGCGAGCGGAGCTTGACGCCAAAGAGGGTAGTCTAAGGACGCAACCGGGTCAGCTCGGGGCGCAGGGAGCAAATAGGCGCTGCCTACGTCAAGGTTGCGGTTTGTGGCGTTGCGCAGCAAACGAGGGATGATGCGCCATTGCTGAAGTGCGTCGAGGTTGTTCTGATACGTGTTTCTGGCCCCGGCACTGCCAAAGGTGTACAAGAAGGCAGCTGACGACCACAATACTCTCATTTAATGGGAAATACATCTGATTGGCGTGCAGTCAATCACCATGGTTGTCCTTCGTCACCTCACGTGCCTTCTCCTCGACGGCACGATAGTCATACGAACCGTCGACTGGACGCGTGCCCGTTACATAGATTTGCGAGATGTAGGAAGACCATGTCGTTTGCGGGGTAGATGAGTTGTCGTCGGCTATAGTCGGAGTAACGAGGAGCGTGTAGTAGGTGCCGAGTACCAGTAGGAACCGCACCGATGGGCGCATTAGGTCGTCGGATATCTGTTTAGTGAGAGTTTGGGTACAGTCCTAATTGCTAATTGGAGCAGGAAAGCGTAGATGGGTGTATTGAGATTTATGGACGGTTTACAGTAGAAAACGTCGAGGTGGACGTTGAGATTTTTGAGAGCCAAGTATTCACCTCTACTCATGTTCTTTTGCTCCCGCGTATAAGTAGTGTACTGATAAAGTACAGTAAGCAGTCGGAGCACATCAGTAAGTTTTTCAGCGTTTTTCCGGGAAACCCAAAACCCCCGAAACCCTAACGCGTCGCGTCCTTTGAACACGAACACCACTTCCATTGCAGAAATACAATCGAGCAGGACGTACAAATATGGTGTTATATAGTCTTACAGATTTCGTCGTTCGGCTCACAGTCTTGTCTTATCGGTCGACGTGTCCGCCTTTTCTAGTACTGCTCCCCGCTTCGCCCATATCTCCTCGATGCTCTTGTAGCCGCTGAGCCCGAGGGTAATCTCGGTCTCGGCGAGGAGCGCTCGGAGGACCTCCTCAACACCCTGCTCGCCGGCGACGGCAAGCCCATACATGAACGGGCGTCCAACTGCAATCGACATTAATGGGGGGTCGTGACCAATCAACGGAAAAACATGTGCGCACCCAAGACGCCCTGCGCGCCCATCGCAATTGCCTTGATTACGTCGCTTCCCTGACGGATGCCCGAGTCGAATAGCACGGTGAACTTTCCTTCTTTCTGGGCGCGAAGCACCCTCGACGACGCTGTGATCTTCTCTAGAGCGGAGAACGACGAAATTCCCCCGTCAACCTGCCGTCCACCTGCCCCAAGACCCCACGTCAGCGCTTGTTACGAAGAGTACCCGGACCGTGATCCGGATGACGTCAACGCACCGTGATTGGACACGACGATGCCGTCCATCCGGGCGTCCATGGCCGCGTGCGCGTCGTCCACCGACTGGACGCCCTTGAGCACGATGGGGCCATCCCAATTATCGCGCAGGAATTTGAGGTCCTCCCACGTGCGGAACAAGCCCGAGTTGGTCTCCTGCAGCCACTCAGCGCCGAGTTTGAGCGCCAAAGTCGCCTTCTCGTCCTCGGCGCCGGCGGCGACGCGTTGGCGGAACGCCTCCAGGTTGAGCGGGAACGCGGGGCGCTCGTCCGGCCGCACCGCAACGCCCATACGCTGCATGAAAACTGGGTCCGACGTGCCCACCTGCACCCCGACGCCAGCGGCGAATGGGAGGTACGTGGTGTCGAGGTCGTGTGGCCGCCAGCCGAGCAGGAAGGTGTCCAGCGTGACGACGAGCGCGGTGAAAGTATAGCTGGTACCACCGGTGCCCGTTGCCGTTGGCCTTGGCCACGGCTTCGATGGAGCGCGTGCTGGCAGTCGACATGATGAATGGCACTCCGACGCTTGCTGCGGCGCTCGCAGTTGCGAGCTCACCATCCTTGTGTATGATGCCTTGTACCCCCACAGGAGCGATGAGCACCGGCGAGCGGAGCTTGACGCCAAAGAGGGTAGTCTAGCGGCGCAAAGCGGATCAGCTCGGAGGCGCAGGGAGCAAATAGGCGGCGCCTACGTCAAGGTTGCGATTGGTGGCGTTGCGCAGCATACGAGGGATGATGCGCCATTGCTGAAGTGCGTCGAGATTGCTCTGATACGTGTTGCTGGTCCCGGCACTGCCAAAGGTGTACATGTAGGCAGCTGACGACCACAATGTGCTCATTTAATGGGAAAATACATCAGATCAGCGTGCAGTCAGTACGTACCATGGTTGTCCTTCGTCACCTCACGTGCCTTCTCCTCGACAGCACGATGGTCATACGAACCGTTGACTGGACGCCTGTCCGTTAGATAGATTTGAGTGAGGAAGGAGGACCACGTCGTTTTCGGGGCAGATGAGTTGTCGTCGGCCATAGTCGTAGTAGTAGTGAGGAGCGTCCAAGGGTGTGGTAGAATGTGCCGAGTACTTGTAGGACCCGAGCTTAACTACTTATACGAATGAAGGAGTCCGACTCGAAGCAGCGAAGCACGGCAAAAGGGATGTCCGACGGGTCCCGGTTTGACGGAGTGTTAGAACTAAATATAACACAGAGTTCTAGGTTTGAAGTGATGCCGGTCCTACCCGCCAGCGATTAAACGTTTGAAGGCGTGCAGCTGTAGCTGGGTGCCCAAGCAGAGGGAAGGATCAGATAATTCAATCAGGGAGGACAGGAGGTCCCACGATCACTTGATGTATCATCATACAGTGGTGAAAAGTAACGCGTACAGTAGCTCTGGACCATATCGGATCCGGACTTATATTAGAAGTACGATTCCGCGGCCTCGGGAACCAAGCACATTAGCGCACTGACTTGCTCGTACTTATGCTTATGTTCCCCGAGAGATACTGCAGCTCGGGGTCGGCAATCAAGAAGTGGCGCCAGATGCGTTGCCCCTCCCGTCCTCGGAGCCACTTACAACCGATCCGATTTTGCAACGGACATGTGTGCTAGCAGTACTTCACTGAATGTCGCTACAGTTTGGTCGTCAGGAAGAGTGGTAACTCCATACAATGGTGGTGGTCATGGTTCGAGGTCCTGGTCCGGTACGTACTACTATTTGCTCGAGCGTATCCCGGGCCAGATGGGTTGGGTATGCGCAACTTACTAGTACTACTGCACAGTCATCTGCGAGGATTGGCTGCGCCATCGTATCGCATGCTGAAGCGCTGTCGCTTGGGGACTTGTCTCCTGACAAAAAGAACTGCAGAACGTGTCGCAACACTACTAGTGGTCTACTACTACTAGCAACGAGCCGGTAATATTTACCCGTTCACCAGACCGTGACGCACTGTAGCCCACGAGGCACAGTATACAGTACTCCTGAAAACATATACTCCTTCACTGGCAGGATTGGTCCGGACTATTCTTGGAACTGTGTTTCGGGTTTGGGAAGCTTCTCTTGGCAATCAACATTTGCTGCTCCAGCAATGTGTGGGACTCGAGGTCGTTAAGGACGCCAAGAACACTGAGGGACTCGGATCGGCCCAGACCAGAACGAGAACCAGGGTTTGTTGTGATGGTGTGAGATGTCAAGGTGTGTATGTATGTCACCAGAAAGATGCTGTATGATAGAACGTGGGAAAGGGTAATTATTATGTGCCCGCATGGGTCCTATTTTAATTGATACTTCTTTATTACAGTAAATGAGTCTCGATCACAACAAAGCCTCCACTTGGCAACTGGGGTCGTGCCCTTGATACCTGCACTGCTGATTGTTCGTCCTATGACCTGTGATTGGCTCAAAGGTATAGAGTTGATAGACGAACCGACTTCAATTACTACTACGATTGCAATCAAACCGGGCCCTCGACTTGGAGAAGTCAAGTCCCCGCTAGCTGAAGTTGAACAGCCGTGCGTGACTGCACTCTAGCCGGTTGGTGCTACCCCTCTTCCTGCCCTGACTCCGCGGAGTATGGGTGTAGAGTCTGTAGACCTCGGGGAAGTGCTTTAATGGTTGGACAGATACAGATTATTTCAGTTGGGGAGAAATAGACCACGAAGAGGGTATATTCGAGGGAACCGTACTACATAGAGTTCTGTACCCCCAAAAGGGTGTAGACCTACGATGGGTTCCCCCCACTGTCAAGCGGTCTTTCCTTGATAGCACCAGGAAGTAGGGAAATGGTGGTCCGTCCCCGTTGCCAGTGTACTCTAGAGTCCACGTACTAACGCCAAAGATTTTCAGGGGGACTCGGGTATTGTGAGAGCAAACTGCCGTCCATCCCAGTCCGCGGCTTTTGTTGCTCTCTCCCGTCGTTGCGTTCCACACACGAATTTTTCGATCGTCTGAGCCAGAGACGATGCACTGACGATTCCAAGTTGATTCAATATGCAGTTGGAAACGTTCCGCATCGTGCCAAAAGTGATAAAGGCGGGATCTCACCTCAGCGACTGTTGTAGCTATTTAAGCACCATGATTTCGATGCAAGATTCCTTGGCTCTTGCCTTAGCCTGAGCTTTCGTGTTCAAGTTCTTGCTGGTTGGTGAGCACATCCATGGCCCGTCCCATTGTGAAGCGTGCTAGTAACGCGCATGTAGCCTGAATCCTCTTCGTTCAACTCTCAGCCAACTTGGATCCCTCACCTTCCGTTCAGGCAAACCCACACACAAAAATTAACAACGAACTATAACACAATGCGCGCGTCCTGGGTCGCCATCTTTGTCCTCGCCGCCTCCGCTGCTGCCCCTGCCCTCTCTGTCCCCATCGTGTACGTTGTTGCTCCTCTTAGTCTCACAATGCAGGCTGATTTGTTGGTAACATTTGCGCCACTGCCGGTGTTCCCGTCACCTCTCACGTTGTTTACCGCAATGCCTCCCCCGCTAATACCGCACTGTACAGACGCGGTGATCCGGCCGTCACCGCTACCCTCATAACCCACAAGCGATTCACCGGCAAGCAGTTCGGCAGTGACGATTTCGGAGGCGCGGGTCCCAATGAGTCTATCCCTCCCCCCGATATCCCCAACCCAACTCCTCGGGCGTGACAAGGCGATTTCTGCCCGCGATGACTTGTCCTCCGAAACCCGTGACTCGTTGGAGCGTAATGGACTCGTCGAGGACATTTAGGCCCGATCCGGTTTTGATTCCCTCCCTGATACCCAGAGCGGGAATAAAAAGCGAAGGCGGTCGTAGTATATTTGTTGTGAAGTAGGTAGAGTCACTTTCCCCTGAGCCTGAGGCGCATGGAAATCTTTTTTTTTTTAGAAAAAAAAAAACCCCCCTGAGCCAAGGAGGCGCCTTCGCCGATGCAACACTTGCCGATCGCAGCGACGAGCTGAGAGGGTCTGTCAGCAGATCTTTCAAGGATCTCGTCGGCGACATTCAGGTCCCGGCATCATAATCTTCGTCGAGGTGAAATCCGGTTTGGATTCCTTCCTTGGTCCTCTGGAAGCAAAGGCGCCTCCATTGCGCGGCATCATCAACCTGAGAGCGTTCGTCAACTAGTAGCTTAATGCGAGAAACGAGATGATATGAGATATCGTGATTATGTTGTACGGTGGTTGACGGTTGTGTGCTTTTTAATTGCTGCGCGTTAGTACGCGTTCTGTGAACGTAAAGGTGTTCAGAGCTCGTCCGCAGTGTCTGAATTCGCTTTTGTAGCGCGTTCGAGTTAAAGGCTGCCGAAGAGCGCAAAGTGAGGTGGCGGTTTTCCACGCGACCTAGCAGGGAAGAATGACATGGGTAGCTCAGAGAAGTGATGCGTGGTGATGATGGGTGGGAATTTGAGGATTTTCCATCGCGTGCGAAAGCCCGACGAGTCAACAAAACCGCTGCCAATTACACTGTAAGACTGCGCGTCGCGTCGTGTCCTCTGAACACGAACAGCACTTCCATTGCAGAAATACAATCGAGCAGAGTCAGGACGTACAAGTACGGTGTTATATATAGTCTTACAGATTTCGTCGTTCGGCTCACAGTCTTGTCTTATCGGGCGACGTATCCGCCTTTTCCAGTACTGCTCCCCGCTTCGCCCATGTCTCCTCGATGCTCTTGTGGCCGCTGAGCCCGAGGGTAATCTCGGTCTCGGCGGGGAGCGATCGGAGGACCTCCTCCACACCCTGTTCGCCGGCGACAGCAAGCCCATACATGAACGGGCGTCCAACTGCAATCGGTCATTAATGCGTGTCCAATCAACGGAAAACATGTGCCTACCCAAGACGCCCTGTGCGCCCATCGCAATTGCCTTGATCTTGGCCTTGATGACGTCGCTTCCCTGACGGATGCCCGAGTCGAACAGCATGGTGAACGTACCTTCTTTCTGGGCGTGGAGCCTCGATGACGCTGTGATCTTCTCCAGAGCGGAGAACGACGAAATCGCGCGGTCAACCTGCCGCCCACCTGTCCCAAAACCCCACGTCGGCGCTACGATACGAGAATTACCCGAACCGTGATCCGGATGACGTCAACGCACCGTGATTGGACACGATGATGCCGTCCATCTGGGCGTCCATGGCCGCGTGCGCGTCGTCCACCGACTGGACGCCTTTAAGCACGATGGGGCCATCCCAATTGTCGCGCAGGAATTTGAGGTCCTCCCACATGCGGAACAAGCCCGAGTTAGCCTCCTGCAGCCACTCAGCGCCGAGTTTGAGCGCCAAGGTCGCCTTCTCGTCCTCGGCCCCGGCGGCGACGCGTTGGCGGAACGCCTCCAGGTTGAGCGGGAACGCGGGGCGCTCGTCCGGCCGCACCGCGACGCCCATACGCTGCATGAAGACTGGGTCCGACGTGCCCACCTGCACCCCGACGCCAGTGGCGAAGGGGAGGTACGCGGTGTCGGGGTCGTGTGGCCGCCGGCCGAGCAGGAAGGTGTCCAGCGTGACGACGAGCGCGGTGAAGCCCGCCGCCTTGGCACGGCCCAGGACCGAGAGCGTCACGTCGTGGCTGCGCGGCCTACAGTACATTCATATTTTAAACATTGTTAGCACCCCGCGAAGACGAACGCGTACCAGTATAGCTGGTACCACCGGTGAGTATAGCTGGTACCACCGGTGCCCGTTGCCGTTGGCCTTGGCCACGGCTTCGATGGAGCGCGTGCTGGCAGTCGACATGATGAATGGCACTCCGACGCTTGCTGCGGCGCTCGCAGTTGCGAGCTCACCATCCTTGTGGATGATGCCTTGTACCCCCACAGGAGCGATGAGCACCGGCGAGGGGAGCTTGACGCCAAAGAGGGTAGTCTAGAGGCGCAATTGGGTCAGCTCGGGGCCGCGGGAGCAAATAGACGCCGCCTACGTCAAGGTTGCGATTGGTGGCGTTGCACAGCATACGAAGGATGATGCGCCATTGCTGAAGTGCGTCGAGGTTGCTCTCTTTTATACATGTTGCTGGTCCCGATGAGCTAGCATCATCATGACACACTCGTGCCCATTTCCCGGGTGCCAGACCATCTACTCACCGACATTTTCATCCTCGTACGTGATCTCGAGTACGCTCTCCCTTCCTCACCCCCCTGCCTCCGTGTTAGCCACGTATGTAGGGCTTGGCGCAACGCTGCTGTTCATTGCGCCCTCTTATGGACCAACATCCTCTTTCGCCCACCCAAATGGACCGCTCTCATGCTCCATCATGCCCGAACCGCCCCTTTGACCGTCGAAGTCTCCATATCTTTTCGGGACATCGCAAACGATGCGTTCCTTAATTCCCTGCGACTTTCCCTCTCTCACATTCGCCACATACGATACCTTTCCATCCATCTTTCTGTTGTTATACTACTATTATCACCTAGACGATCTACTCTCTCCGTTAAAGTCGGATCCGCCTGATATTTTGGAAGAGCTATGAATATCATGCTCCCCTGACCGACCTATTCACTTCTCTCCACCCTTCAAGATTGCGTCGAACCTGCGCAGATCGGATCTCCTTGGTTGTCACACCGACTGGAAACTGTTTCTCTCCGTAGGGGATTTGACCTCTTTGGCTCTCCATGACATCCCTATTTCCTCGCGTCCATCCATAGACAACATGCTTTCTATCTTTCAGTTGATGAACAAGTTGGAGACGCTTGTGCTTATCGATGCGCTTCCCGAGCTCCCCACTAGTGTCAGGACACTCCCCCACCCCAAGACATCGTGCCAGTTAGGCTTGAACACTTGTTACGCTTCTCACTTTCGGGTTTCGTCCTGGATTATGCGAACCTTATGCGCTACTTTGTTATGCCACGTTGTAGGCAGGTCTATCTCGATACCGACGGGTCCCGATTTGACGGAGTGTTAGAATTAAATATAACACAGAGTTCTTTAGGTTTTGAAGTGGTGCCGGTCCCACCCACCAGCGATCAAACGTTTAAAGGCGTGCAGCTGTAGCTGGGTGCCCAAGCATGGGGAAGGATCAGATAATTCAATCAGGGAGGACAGGTAGTAGTCCCACGATCACTTGATGCACCATCATGATACAGTGGTGAAAAGTGCTTAACGCGTAGCTCTGCACCGCATCGGATCCGGAGTTATATTAGAAGTACGACTGAAGTACGATCCCGCGGCCTCGGGAACCCAAGCACATTAGCGCACTGACTCGCTCGCACTTATGCTTATGTTCCTCGAGAGGTACTGCAGCTCGGGGTCGGCAATCCGAGTCAAGAAGTGGCGCCAGATGCGTTTCCCCTCCCGTCCTCGGAGCCAATTACAACCAATCCGATTTTGCAGCGGACATGTGTGCTAGCATGTACATAATGGGCCCAGGTACTTCACTGATTGTCGCTACAGTTTGGTCGTCAGGAAGAGTGGTAATTCCATCGGGAAAACCACTCCCTGTAAAACCCGCTTTAATGTATTACTGTAAACGTGCTACAGCCAAATCCATATCGATAGTCCCCTTCCGTTTTCAGAACATGGGTAGCGGGGTTTGAATGCCCCCATGCCGAGGTTTTTCCCATAGAAAATAAATGTTGTAAATAAAAAAATATTATATAATTCTACTTGTTGCTTTTGACGCTAAGTCGTGTGTGCTTGCCAAGCAATGTGGCACTGTGGGTCCGACAAGATAGGAAAAATATTCATATTGTTGCTATAGTACTGTATTACAATTCTGGTTGTCACGAGCAAGTTGGCGCCTGCGATAGGTGCTGCGGAACCGGGCCGCTTGAGCGACCGTTCACTGATCCCTGTGTCTTGCCCTGTGTATTCACGGATATCCGAATCATGAAGACCCTGAAGAGACATGGAAAGAGCCATCTCTTTGAGTTCATCAGATATGTGGTGGCGGGCCATCATTGAGGGTTTTGGAGGGGAAGGAAGGGGGGGTTATATTGAGATGGCAACACTGCCGAACACTGCGAAGTGGATAACACCAGATAACTATTCCATAACCATAACCCGATTTTTGCAACATAACCAATTTCCCGAGAATTTCTCCTCCCACTTATTTATGAACCCCGCTCGTGAATTTCGTAAGTCCGAACCATGTGTATTTTTTGAAGGGGACTATCGATATGGATTTGGCTGTAAGAAATTGTAAATACGATCGAGAGCCTGTTTTCTCGAGAGCGCTATAAAAAATCTGTTCAGTGCACAATAAATTTTCCTCAATTACATTCAAATTTCGGTACATTCTAAATTGCATCATCGATCTAGATACAAAGTGGTAGTTATGCATGTTAGATGGGAAACTCTACATGGGGCGATCTGTAGCAGATTGTCCCAAAGGCGCACAAAAATGGATGCTAAAAAAAAGATGCGCCGTGGTCATGGTCGCCATGATTGGGGTCGCACGCAGCCATGTCATCATTGGCGGCACACGGGATTTGCAACTCACATTAGTGGAGGTGTCCTCCCCGCCTCCATGTCATTATCTCCGGGGCCCAGTGTAGCCCCACGAAGTACAATCATGATATACAGTATACAGTACTCCTGAAAATATATACTCCTTCACTGGCAGGATTGGTCCGGACTATTCTTGGAACTGTGTTTCGGGTTTGGGAAGCTTCTCTTGGCAATCAACATTTGCTGCTTCAGCAATATGTGGGACTCGAGGTCGTTAAGGACGCCAAGAACACTGAGGGACTCGGATCGGTCCAGACCAGAACGAGAACCAGGGTTTGTTGTGATGATGTGAGATATCAACATATCAACGTGTGTATGTATGTCACCGGAAAGATGCTGTATGATAGAACGTGAGAAAGGGTAATTACAGTAAGTTATATCTTCCCCTTACCATGTGCCCGCATGGGTCTTGGCATGGGTCCTATTTTAATTGATGCTTCATTATTAAATGAGTCTCGATCACAACAAAGCCTCAAACTGTAGTCGTGCCTTTGATACCTGCAATGCTGATTGTTCGTCCTATGACCTGTGATTGGCTCAAAGGCATAGAGTCGATAGACGAACTTGAACCAACTTGCTACTACGATTGCAATCAGACCGGGCCCTCGACTTGGAGAAGTCAAGTCCCCGCTAGCTGAAGTTGAACAGTCGTGCACTCTACTAGCAGGTTGGTGCTCCTCCCCCCCTTTTTTTTTATTTTTTAAAAAACCAATTTATTTTCCTGCCCTGACTCAGTGGAGTATGGGTGTAGAGTCTGTAGACCTCGGGGAGGTGCTTTAATGTTTGGACAGATACAGATTATTTCAGTTGAGAACTTGAGGAGAAATAGACCACGAAGAGGGTACATTCGAGGGAACCGTGTTTCATAGAGTTCTGTACCCCCAAAAGGGTGTAGACCTACGATGGGTTCCCCCCACTGTCAAGCGGTCTTTCCTTGATAACACCAGGACGTAGGGAAATGGCGGTCCGTCCCCGTTGTACTAGAGTCCACATACTAATGCCAAAGATTTTCAGGGGGACTCGGGTATTGTGAGAGCAAACTGCCGTGCATCCCAGTCCGTGGCTTTTGTTGCACGATCCCAAATTGATTCAATATGCAGTTGGAAACGTTCCGCATCATGCCAAAAGTGATAAAGGCGGGATCTCACCTCAGCGACTGTGGTAGCTATTTAAGCACCATGATTTCGATGCAAGATTCCTTAGCTCTTGCCTTAGCCTGAGCTTTCGTGTTCAAGTTCTTGCTGGTTGGTGAGCACATCCATGGCCCGTCCCATTGTGAAGCGTGCTGACGCGCATGTAGTCTGAATCCTCTTCGTTCAACTCTCAGCCAACTTGGATCCCTCACCTTCCGTTCAGGCAAACCCACACACAAAAATTGACAACGAACTATAACACAATGCGCGCGTCCTGGGTCGCCATCCTTGTCCTCGCCGCCTCCGCTGCTGCCCCTGCCCTCTCTGTCCCCATCGTGTACGTTGTTGCTCCTCTTAGTCTCGCAATACCGGCTGATTTGTTGGTAACATTTGCGCCACTGCCAGTGTTCCCGTCAACGTTGTTAACCGCAATGCCTCCCCCGCTAATATCGCACTGTACAGACGCGATGATCCGGCAGTCACCGCTACCCTCATTACCCACAAGCGATTCACCGGCAAGCAGTTCGGCCGTGACGATACGGGTCCCGAAGTCTCTATCCCCGATAGCCCCAAGCAAACTCCTCGCGCGTGACAAGGCGATCTCCGTCCGCGATGACTTGTCCTCCGAAATCCGTGACTTGTTGGAGTGTAATGGACTCGTCGAAGACATTTAGGCCCGATCCGGTTTTGATTCCCTCCTTGATACCCAGAGCGGAAATAAAAAGAGAAGGCGGGCGTAGTAGTATACTTGTTGTGAAGTGCTATGTAGAGTTATTTTCACCTGAGCCTGAGGCGCATGGAAATCGACTTTTTTTTTAGAAACCCCCCCCCTCCCGAGTGAAGGTGGCGCCTTCGCCGATGCAACACTTGCAGATCGCAGCATCGACGAGCTGAGAGGGCCCGTCAACAGGTCTTTCAAGGATCTCGTCGGTGACATTCCAAGCGACATTCAGGCCCCCGGCATCATAATCTTCGATGAGGTGAAATCCGGTTTGGATTCCTTCTTTGGTCCCCTGGAAGCAGAGGCGCCTCCATTGCCCAGCATCATCAACCTGAGAGCGTTCGTCAACTAGTAACTCAGTGCGAGAAACGAGATGATATATCGTGATTACGTGGTAGACGGTTGTGTGCTTTTTAATTGCTGCGCGCTACGCGTTCTGTAAAGGTAAAGGTGTTCAGAGCTCGTCCGCGGTGTCTGAATTCGTTTTTGTAGCGCGTTCGAGTTAAAGGCTGCCGAAGAGCGCAAAGTGAGGTGGCGGCTTTCTATGCGACCTAGTAGGGAAGAACTTGAATGGCATGGGTAGCCCAGAGAAGTGATATGTGAGGATGACGGGTAGGAACTTGAGGACTTCCATCGCGTGCGAAAGCCCGACGAGTTAACAAAACCGCTGCCAATTACTAGTTTCTGAGGAAAACATTTCCAGGATGCCTCGGGGAAGAACCAGACTGGTTCTTGCTATTTTGACGGACTTGACGGGATCCTGAACCTGGTACATCATTTCGTGGCATGAGCATCACCAGTGACCCTCATAGGATAACAAATTGAAAGGGGACTTCCCTAGAGCCATGGTGACTCGGAGACTCTCGGAAGATTTTCATTAGAAACATCTTCTACGACGCTTCTCCTCTAGTTGTGATTGAGGGCCCCAACTCAAATTACCCTTGGGGAACTGTCGCCGCTGTGGCGATGCGAAACGCGGTGTGGGTTGGTGTGATTTATGGTTAGCTGCGTCACGGTGGGATAGTACCAAGATTCACTTGCATTGAATAATTTAGATCTCTACAGAATACTGTATGATTCCATTGGATTCATTCACCGTGTGGCCATTTCAGTTTTGTTCAATCAAATCCATTCACCAGGATTCTCACTAGAGTTCAAATTTCAAATTTTAATGGGCAAGGTAAGCGGTATACCCGGGCCGCCTGCTGACACGGAGTACGGAGGGAGCCGATCAGCCAGAGTCTAATGCGTCAATGCGTCATGCATGGCTACTTCGACCTTCTTGACATCGCCATCGTAAAACGCGGCCGCGCAGTTTGGAGAATCGTGTTCGGACCCAATTCGAATAGAGATCGCTGACCTCAGGCTCCCCCCATCCCCAAAAGTACATGTGCCGTGTCGGGACTCCGCTCTTCCCTCCCAAGCCATGGTTCTTTTCTTCCGCACACAAGGAAGTAGGTGGGGTTCCTGGTCCGCTGCTGTGTCACAAAGATAGATTCGAGCTGTGCTTGGGAAAGAACATCAAGGCACACAAATGCTATGCACCACCTGCCAATACAACTGTGCCTACTGCTACAACTGAACTGTATTTGTCCGCAGTCTTGGCCGGTTCCCCAAAGTTCTTGGTTGGTACCTAGGCTGTGCGTTGGGCGGTGTAGTTAGGAACGCCACTGTATAGCCAATGCACGTCCCTATTTTCGTTGACACCTTATCGCACATGCTCACAGTGAATGAAGCGCAGAACTTATATTCTCACCAACAAATAGCGCAGTTAGTGGATCAACCGAAAGTACAGTGCCACGTGGGGTTCTGATGCACAATAACGGATGTCGCAAAAAACAGGCCCGCAATGGACCTGTGCCCAGCCATCTGAGGTGAAATTGGTTCAGTGAGTCATAGGAGCGCCAACAGTGGGCTATGTGGCGTAGAGCAGTATCCACCGATGGCAAGAGGGAGAATGAAATCGGACTTGACTTGGACGCCTGACTCGTCAACGAGATCCTTCCGTGGCGCCTCTCCTGCTTGGAACGAGGATTCATTGACGCCCTTCGGCCTACAACCTCGGCACAGCTCTGACTCAGGTTAGGATAAAATGGGCCTCATAACAAACCAACTCTTATTTGTATCCGTCCACATATCACACATCCTCCGAGTCATGTCTTCCAAGCAGAACAACACCTCATCACCCAGCGTTCCCTCGTCATGCAGGGTCAACAAGATCCTAAGTTCGTTGTTACCCGGTTCGCTGTCCAAAAGGACACCGACCAATGAATCGAGTGAGTGATACAGCGCTAAGCACTGGGCCTCCAGGTGGCTTACGAGACTCTTCAGACACCACGCTCGTTGCCCCCCCAGCGAAAGCCGCGGAGCAGGGCGACACACCCAAGACAGCACTTACATCGCCCGCGCCAAAGCGAAGTGTCCAGAAGGGGAGGTTCTGGGAGGCGGCGACAGCGCACGCTCAGTTCAGACGATGAACGATATCGTCCAAACCGTCATGCCTCATTTTCGTTTTCTTTTGGAGGAGGTTCTCGATGCACGTCCCGTGTTGTACCGAGTCATTCTCATTTTGGGGTGTATTAGAGCGCTATATTTGTGTTTTATCGATAGGCTTGACTTGCGAGGAATATCACCTCTCGAGTAGCCGATTTCAAGCGATATTACGCTTCCGAAGCAGATTGAAAGATATGAAGTCCCCAGGTATCAACGCCATGACCTTGCCATGACCAATTGGACACCAGGATCGGATCAACCCGAGCCGCGGCAATCGCGTGCGCTTGAGTTGGCGTGTGAATTTCCCGAGCCGTGCGGTCCAAGCTCGGCCCTGACAATATCGCCTATCCCTCATCACCGTTGCCTACGACGCCGACGCTCTTTTCCTTTCACATTCCCGTTGTTCACCATGGATTCTGATAGAAAATCCACGGTGTCCTCATTCTACGGCGGTCGGAGGTCCTCCGTGGATGCTCTCAACAGAGACTACGTCGCCCCTGCCCCAACGACTGACCCGCGAGCCCGCCGTGACTCTTCCTCTTCTTTCTTCAATCCCACAGGCACCGGAACACCCCCAAGAGGTGCTACAGGCCCCGGCCGCACGAATGGTGCCGGGTACAATCGGATGTCGTACTTTGACGCCGGGCGAGAGGAACCTGTCAAGGGCGGTCACGACGAGCCGGAGCAGCCTAACGAAGGCGGTTGGGATGTTTATGCAGACTTCAACAACAAGGGACCCCGCTATAGCCATGCATTTGGCATCGGTAATAATGAAGCAAGGTGCGTCACCCTCTATCTATCTATCACGCTTTGGGGCTCGGCTCGGCTCACACGTGCATGGCAGCTATCAGCAGCTCTCACCACAGCTCACGGGGAAAATGGATGAAGAGTCCAGCACTCAAGGACCTGTCGAGCTGGTCACCGTGCCCGCGCTCGGCGCGGAATGGGGAAAGGACGAGCTGAAGGACATGACCAAACGGGGGCGCAGAGAGAAGGAGAAGGAGAATTTCGGGCGAAAGTGGAAGGCGTTCAACCGTGGAGAATACGGCATGTTTGGTCGCAAATGGCTCACCCGCCGTACGCTCGTGTTCTTCCTCTTTGGGCTCTGTGCCGCGTACGCGGTTTTTTTTTCTTTTTGCACACCGGCTGTGGCCAACCTGCCCTCCTCTCTCTTTCTAGCATCGGCGTCGTGCTCGCCTTCACTATCCCGCGCGTGCCGGGCTTCAATATTAATGGGCAGACCCCTCTTGTGTCTGCTTCAGGCTGGTTTAACCAGTCTGTCCCAGTGGGGTTCAGCCGCTTCCCCGCCAACTTCTCCTTCCCGGCTGCTGTGTCACTCCAGGTCGACACCGGTGCGAACTTCCTACCGCTCGTTTTCAAAAACCTGGATGCGCAGTTGTACGACCTCGATTCGTTCCGTCTCGTCGGAACGGGCCACTTGAACCACACCAAGCTACCAGCAAAGAAATTCTCATCCATACAGATGCCCGTCAACTTCACGTACGTGGCGACTAACGATAGCGATCAAACATGTCAGCCTACGCTTCGATTCCTCTTACGGATTTAGCTGAGCTGGTTCTCATAGGGATCAATTGGTACAATGCTTGCAAAAGCAAAGCCCAGTACACCGGTGGCGAACGGCCAGGTCCGTCATCTTCACACGTCACACTGCTAACGGTTTTGATGACTCATCCGATATCAGCCCTCCGATTCCGTCTCAATATTGATATGAACATCGCTGGCCTTCCTACCAAACATTCGACTGCGACCTCTGTTACCAATGCGCCGTGCCCCATCGAACTCCCCTCCAGCGCTGGCTAAGCTCGTCGCGCTAGCCCTTGGGATATTCAACGCTCCATCTTCGTAAGAATCGGCGACGCATGTCGGTCGTGTTTCCTACCTACGTCGCCATTGCTACGCACCACCTTGCCGCACGGACTCGGACTCGGACATACAGTATTCAATAACATCTGCTCCTGAACTTTTAGTCAATTTATTGCGCGCTTCTACCACTTTTTTTTTCCACATTTTCGCGATGCTTTCAGAGACTCAGAGACACGAAACTTACCGTATTCGAATTGAACGACGATCCAAAATGGTTTGAGCACATCGATCGTGTGTGGCGAGACTCCAAGGAAAAACAGGCTCGAAAGGCCTAAAACCCTGAGGTAGCATCGAGTAAGCTCACCTCTGAACCTCTCATCGAATAGGGAGAGTGGGGGGACATGTATATGCGGCGGCGACGAGCTCCAACTTTCTACATGCGTAACGTTCGAGTACCAAAGCATGCAGGCACACGGGGGACCTGCAAGGAGACGGACGTGGGCTCTCCGCACCCGACAAGCGTCAACACCTCCCAGTAGAAGAAGCTTTATACAGTAGTACTTTTGCATCAGCGACATCAACCTCAAAGTTGTTGGGACTTGCGATCGGGCGGGGCGATTGCGTCCGCGTGCATATCGCCAAGAAACGGCCTCTCTCTAGGGGTCGGACGTCTCGATGTCATTAAGCGTATAGCATGGCGGGGCTCTGGAAATCGTGAACGCGGCTTTCATCTCGTGGGGACACTGTGAGGGCGAAGGGGCAACAAAAGTCCCCTAGAGTAGCTCCTATAAGTCAGAAAAAGTTTACGACGACGGCCGTTGTCAGCCTGTCATCGTCGTTTACAGTATATCCGGGTGCCTGGGCGATGTGAAATCAGAAACCAAAATCAGACTGAAGGGGGTTAATGAGAAGAGACAAAAGAAAACAATACTGTACTGTATCGCCAGTGAGTGGAAGCGAAAGACAGCGCGCGTCTAAGACGTACTCCTGACGCTACACTGGCGTAATTCGCATATAAAGTATAGTATTCTAGATGCTGAAGAACTGTTTGGCTAGCAACGCGTACGGTACTGTACCCCCAATCTAACTCTACGCCGTGGACGCGTGAGACGTCTGGTGAAAATGGGGTTCAAACACTCTAGAGTTTTGACCTGGGTTGCAGAATGCGGTTGATCGTCGCCCTGCACAAATACAGGATGGGGCATCCTCATTTTTTTAAGTTCAATTTGTTCGAGCGTCCAGGTCGGATAGTGGGCCGGCGAGATGTTGGTGGGAGCGTGTGATTTTGAGGCTGCGCGGGGTAAAGGCTGCTGCGCGGGGTAAAGGCTATTCTGCGCCCCTCAGCTGCATCACAAAGGCTGTCCCAAATCTGAACGAGTCAAAAGGTGTTACCCCATCCCGCGGAGCGATGCTCAAACTGAACAGACCGTGTGGCTTCTCAAGCTTTGACTTCTATGAATCTCAGAATAGGTAGAGTGTACATGGGGTAAACTGAAGCTTCTCGTATGGGGGTATATACGTAAGGTCTAATTACCGGCTTGCGGGGTGATGATAGCGAGCTATTTGTATCCAAGAAAAAAAAAGATGGTGAGCTGTTGCAACACGATCATAAAGCACGTTAGAGAGATAAAGATGGGGCAAACGCAAGAGCATATTTCTACGGCGAGCCTGACCGATGGCGCATCGCGGGAAAAAGATACGCCAAGATAAAATTGACGGCGGGATGCGCTCGTGCGCGGACGCTGGGACCGGGTGTGATAGGACCATCATGGCGTTCTATGTCGTGCTGGGGCAGCACGTGCTTGAACAGCTCCTGGCGCCATGCTAATAGGTGTGCACATCAATATACACCAGATACGTTGGCAACAAGGGACGCGTGGTCTATTACCCGTTCTAGCCACCTGGACGTAGTGATTCGCTTTCATCCACATTTCCGAGACGTCTTCCAATCGAACCCACGCGACGACAACGGCGATAAGGAAGATGAACATTACTGCGGGGATGGCGGGGTGAGTGAGTCTGGCCTTAGTAAACCCGAATAACACCAAAACGGGCCTGGCGTGTGGTAGGTTGGTGCTCACGTAAAATGACAAATATGAGGACCACGTGCCACTCATACGCTGTGAGACCACATGGTCCCGAACCATGGTGCAAGGGCGGATGAGGCCCTGGTGGGTGCACTTGTCTCGATGGGTAGACAGGCGTCGGGTTCATAGCGCGAAGGGGGATAGTTTGAGCGTTCGGGTATTTCAAAACCTGTGTTTTAAGTAGCAAATCCTTCATAGTCAAGCGTCTGCAGTGGGACAGGCCCGCACAGCATGGCTGCACAGGACTTGGAACGCGTAACGTAAAAGACTGTGCAAAAAAACTGCGCACCGATGCGATGTACGGACGTGATTTATAATGAGAGTGCGGACTGACGGTCAATGATGGAGGTAGGGTAATTGAAGCTTGAGTGAGTTTGAAGGAGGATAAAACCGATAAGGCCGATCGTCGGTTCTGGCCATTTTGGCTCCGCATTAACTTGGAGTTGGAAATTACTACATTCTTGCTAAATCCAGGCCAATCGTGCACTGTACGTCAGTGATTCATTTTCGCATGGTCGTGATCAGCTAGCGAGATCGATCCCCTTACGCCTAGCTGAGCTGACGATCGAGAAACGAATGTTGAACAAATGTGATTATAGCATGGGAGGGTGGCGGAGATGACCGTGATATAGTATGGTTGCACAAATACAAAATGGGGGACGCTCAGCGATTACACTAAGAATAATTGGGTAGGAAGCCTTCAGCATGTTCGGATTAGATAGGCGGGATCTCGAGACAGCGTACGCGTTCACCTTCAGATAACACCGACAACGGCCCATTGAGCGTCTCAAATATCTCCTGCCAACTGCGCCTGCTATTCATGAACCATATGAAGGCCGCAAGAAAAGCCAACAGGCCTAGAGAGGTTCGTCTGTGTACGGTGCCACCGAGTGTCTGGACCCACCTAGTTGCAAGAAGATCTCACAATCTTCGTCAAAGGCGAGGTCATTGATGCTCTGGAGATCGAAGCTCAGGCCTTGAAGTAATGCGGGGGTGGACATCGGCGGGTAATGGTGCTATGATCTCAACAGGAGGTGGGGAAACGGTAATGGTGCCGTGGGGTTCAGGTCGGCTGGGCCAGGCAGCCCACATATATACCCATTCAAAGTTTCGGAAACACTCTGTGACCCATACAATATACAGAACGTGAGGAACCATCGCCACGATCGTTGACGGCTTACCACAGTGCTGGTACTGATGGCTTGCAGGAAAGGTATGGCACAGCCGTGCTTACCCCTCTGGGCAAACTGTCTCATGGAACTAGAAGGGTGGGAAGGTAAATCCAGGGGGGGGTATTCGTAGTGAACGACAAAGGAGGACAGATTCGAAACACAGGTTCGATACCCCGACCCCGACGTCGTTTCGACGTCCATAGAATAGGGGTTCAAACTAACAGATTCTCAACAAAATGGACCCAGAGGTCGGCGGAAACGCCATGTCGCGCGTAGGACCATATCTGGATTTGATACGCGCGGGGTTAATGACACAGAAGCTTTTGTGATGGGGCTCTCGTGTAGATTATCGAGGGCCCGGTGCCCTGATGATGCTTTCCCACAACGTGAGACGTTGCGTGACGGCGTCTATGTTGTCCTGTGAAAATACCGGCGCCGAGGGGCCGTTGGGGTACCGAGAGCGCCGCCACACTAATTCATCGGCCCTGATTAGAAACCGAATTGCGCGCTCCGTGTTCAAGTGATCCACGCCGGGTGGCACCATGGGCGCGAATGGCTCCGTCCCAAACGCCTAAGTTATTCCATGATCGACTCAATTGGACGAATAAAACCTCCGAATGACTGAGAACTCACATTATTCAGGGTCGAGGCTGCAGACTTTGAAACGTACCCACGATTGTCACCCAGGTCTGGCTCTTGTTGATAGGGGTGGGTATTTCACTGCAATGAACTATCGTCGTTGTCCGATTTACGGTAAAAAGCTTACCTTGAGGCGAATTGGATTTGAATAGCCCTGCAGCCTGGGTCTCGAGCTGAAGGACTCGACGCCGGAGCTCCGCGTTTTCTTCATAAGCCTTGAAGAGTGCATCCTCGAGGTTGTGCACCACAGAATCTTCAGGGTCCTGTGCACATTGACGATGAGAAAATAGGATAGATTTTGACAAGGGGGTAACGTATCAACCTGAGGAGCGAGGACAACTTGAGCATTGGGAATGCTGCCTTCCTTGAAACGGTTGTTAGGCACCACTCTACTCCCACGATACGGTGAACAAACGAACCCCTGGAGCCATTTCGATTTCACTTGACTCGTCAACCCACTGTGGTGGTTGTGGCTTGACAGGGGGAGTGATGCCCGCCAAAGCCGTGGGCTCTTCGACTACGATCTAGAGCAGACTGCATGAGCGGTAATCTGGTGATAGGTGACACGTGTGCAATTACTTCAGGCAGTATGATCTCGGGATCGGATCCGTTAGCAGTCGGGTCGGAAGATGGGTCGGAAGATGAGACATGCTCGGTATTCTTGCTGGCTTGTCTTTGTTGGAACAACGATCGGATTTTGGTGTAGTCTAGCTTTCCACTTGCATCCCTGAGTCCTGTAGATGCGGCTCCTTCGGGAGCGATGTGAAAGTTAGAGTCGTCAGCCGCGTCGTCGGTGGCCAATAGTTCAATAAGAGCATCGAACGGATCCGAGCCCGATTTTGGACTCGTCGCTTCAGACATGTCTCAGTGATACACGGTGAGCACGGCGGATCCTGCAAATGACCGGTGATAGGAATTCAGAGCTGAGAGGCGTTTCAATTTGGCCCAGAGTAGACACCGCACGGGTGCAACATGTACTAGTCCACGTTCAGCGGCGGTCAGTCCGGTTTCGGTTTCGTTGGAAAAGGGCGATACGCCCGGCTCCACGTGACCAGCGAGGTTGTGTCGTCACCAGCAGTATCAACCCAAAGGCCAATTGCAGTCGCACTTCTAGTCCGTCTTTGATCTGACCATCACTGTAGAAACGGCCTGAGTCTGGTGCTTGATATTCTTGGTTTGATTTGACCAGGTTCGCGTCAAGGTTTGCGTTCCACGAACGTTCGACCGAACGGCTCGGACGGAGAAGTAGTTCCTTGCAAGTCTCGGGTTAGTTCCCATCCGTGATCTCGATTTATGAATTCGGTCCCTCTTGTACTTCCGTTCACTCTTGCTGCGAGTACTTCAAGACCAGAGGGGCCTTCTGATGCTTCCTCTTGCGCAAGTATACTCGTAGACGAGGCCTCTTCCGTCGCAAATGTATCGTCCATCACCTATTGGCTGAAAAACGGCCAAGCCTCTCCCACCAGTCAACAATTCGGTTCTTTTGACGCCCTAGATGGCGTGGTGCTCGGTTGTGAAGACGGCACGCTCTATCTCCTACGCCAGAGCCCCAATCATACTCCTCACCCAATCAGCATTGAGAAGCCCTTGTTGTCAAGGTCATCTAGCCCGGCCTCTGTCCGTCTTTCTAGTCGTTCCCGCTCCCGCCCAAGAACTCCGACATCTTCTCTTGCCCCATTTTCCCTCACTTCTCGCGCGCGCGTTGTCTCAGGAATCTCCGACGAGCAGGCTCAAGCCCCAAAGAACTACGTAGATTTTGACGAGGAGCCTGAAAAACTGAAAGAATTACTGAGGGGAGGTGCCAGAGATTCGGCGTCGGGCGACAGGCTCCCTTTATCTCTTGATCGGAATGCTGCTGTTGCTGAGAAGCAACCCATATTGTCCAAAGGGCTATCATCACCTTCCGGCTCTGTTCGACGGAGCGAGGCAAAGTCACTGCTAAGTGCAACGCACTCTCCGGCGCTCTCCGTTACTACCCTCCCCTCCCTTCCTTCGCCTAGTTCTCCCTCATCCCCATCCCGTCTGCCATATCACCTCTCTTTGGGGTGTCACATCTTTCCCCAGCGCTCTGGCACAGGAAATGCGGTTGTAGGTTTACGCACGCTCGCAAATGGTCGGCATTTTGTGTGCCTACGGTTACAAGGGTATCATGATAGCCCCCTCCCTTCCTGTCCAGCCCATCTAACCCAAATCCCAGTGACCTCTCTATATACGCCGTCAAGGACGGGTCATGTGTCTGGTCATCGCAGATCTCTCATCTCCCAGCAGCTGCCCCAGCTGGGGCCAAAGAAGTTCAGCCAACGGGGGCAGCTTGGGCGTGGAGAGGGCTGTTCATCCACGAGACTGGAGAGGTATGAGTTGTCGGTGTAGATCGCTATCGTCCCACTGACCATCTACCGCAAGTCGGTTGTTATTCTTGCCTCTGCGGCCCTCGGCGGGGGATTCGCTTCGCGGTTGTCTGCAGACGACGACAACAGTACAAGCCAACAACAATTATCTCGCGTGGCAGTCTTTGAGTTGCGAGATGACACTGACAAGGGGGACGAAGAGCTCCGTTTCGACAAGGCTGGCGAATGGTTGGTTGAAGGGCCCACTGCTGGGGTCGGTTTCTGCGCCGACGAAAACGGTAAGTGGTCGAGATGTTTAACATGGGAGGGAGGTGCCAATGAAAGCCCAGATGCACTGAGGGTTTTCCATGTTGACACCTCAAACCACCTCATTGTACAACGTATCGTGCTTGTTCCTGCTGCCATTCAGCTAGGATCGGGGTCTCCGGACGACAATAGCAGCGTAGGGTTGGCCACATTCAACCCTTTCAAAACTGGGAGCGCACAGTCCCAAGGGCGTCCTGCATCTCTTGATGACCGCAGAGAAGGCTGTAGAGTTTTACTAGAAGATTTTCATGATGCCGGAGAGCTGAAACTCGATCAAAGGTTGAGGGGCATTCAACTACGTTCCACGAGGGAATGTATACGGGGTGCCGCATGGTCCGACTCTGAGCTTTACGTGAGAGATTCACCGATCCTGAAAGTGGTGCTCTAACTTGTCTTCAGGCACTTGAATATAACTCAAAACGACTTATAATTAATTCATTGGGAACGACTGGCGGGCTGAGGGATGTCACGTGGCTCGCTTGGGATACCTATTGCGCCCTCTACTCTGTGGGTTTACGGTTTATGCATTTTCGCGAGGTCACAGGGACTGGAACACTGATCTGAATATTCTAGAACCGATTCGAGGTATCCAGACTGAGGCTAGTGGATCCGAACAACGACCGGGTGCTTGACAGGCGAAGCTCTGGGATATTACAGTACGAAGACAAGTTTTCCGCTGAGTACGTGGATCCGCTGAACAGTCCTTCATAGCTCGCACGTCATTAGCACCGCGACAGTACGTAGAGCTCAGGCATTTTGTGCATTGTCTCCCACTGTCGTGCTGTCTACGGGGATCAGCCGTCGGGGACGGCGCCAGATTAGGCTGCACACCGCAATCTCTTCAGGGGAGAGCAGGAAAGAATGGGCGCGCACGACATTGTGGAAATCCCACGACAAAGGACCAAATGTCCCTGACGACAAACACATCACGTGCATGCTTCCATTGGAACTCACGCAAATCGTTCTGGGCTACAGTATGATTAATATCGCTTGACCGTGACTTCTTACCGATAATGGTGCAATAGGCGACGGTACCATCGGTCGGTCGTCGTTCGCGAAGTTGGTTCAGGTAAATTCGAAACTGGCGCCTGAAGAAGCTTCGGATGTCCCATTGGACGGCTTCGTCGTTGGTCTACACATCGCCCAAAATGACAGAACAGGAGAAAGGCTCATTGTTGGTGGCGCCGACGATGGCTCGGTCGCAATATGGTCGTTAGAGTAAGGACGATGCTAGGGATCGCCAGACGGCCATCTAACGGCCAGCCTTCCAGATCAATGAAGACACTGGCCCGATGGGTTCTGTTCATCTCCCCACTTCAGCGTGTCCTGCACCTGAGATACGATAAAGGAGGTCCGCTGAGAGGTTGCTTGCTCTGTATTGCCCGCGATGGCACGATCGCCGTCATTGCATTGGACGATTATCAGTTGTGAGCCGTTTTTCGCTACGATCTGATTGGCGCTGTATTTGATGTCTGTAGCCTTTACATGGTCCCTGGTGCCCCAGCGCCTCTCATTAAGGTTTGCACCAGCGGAGATAACCTTCTTCTTTTGTACGGTGATGACCGCGCGCGGCTCTGGGATGTCAAGACCCTGGAATTCTGGCGGTCCATGAATATCGAGAAAGCGAAGGAGCTACTCAACAAAGGCGGTTGGGCAGAACTGTCCGTCACGGTGTATACAGTCGTTGCTTGTGCATTATTCTCACTTCCATGGGCAGGTCGTTACACGATACGCCTTCGGCGGGAAGCGCCCATTCCACTTTGTCTGCCTTTTCACCTGACTCGTGTACGTCTCACGCTTTTCCGTTCACGTTCCGGCGGATTGATGTGCTGGCATGGAAGCTTCGACGATACTGGTAGATCTGGAATCGTTCCTCTCACGTGCCGTAGCCATTGCGAAATCCACGGCCGGAGATGAGACGAGGGCTCGCGAGAGGACAGCCGGGGTTTTGCGCTCCCTTCTGCAAATTCTTCATACACCCGGCTTGAACCCTGATATTGACGCGATCTGTCGAGAGCATTTGGTTCTCCCGGTCACTCAGGCATCCGTTGGTTTTCATAGGTTCGCACATTCGTCTCATTGTAGCGCGAGACTCCACTCTGACTTCCGTGACTCAGAAACCATGCAAGCTCCGTGATTGTATCGGAGAGCACGCAGAGTCAGTGGTGCGTCTCGGGAGAGGTGTCTGCCTCCAGGGCGCTGGCCTTGACGGCTTGTTTGCGCACTTTGACACATTTTGAGGGTGAGTACTGAGTGGATGGTGGGTCGTCGCATCTAAGTCTCGACTCAGATTTGGCGGACTCCGTCAACACCGTCATCACGTTTTATGCAACTTCTCTTTCCCACTCACTGGGCAGAGCGTATATACCTCCTAGTCTTTCTTTCCTTGCTAGATGGTGGTTCGATGTATCAGGTACGATGTATGATGTCCCTTGTCTTTGCTTTCGACTCACCTCCCATGTGTCGTCTTCGCAGGCGAGCTGCGGGTGGCAGCGAGAACACTCTTTGACGCTGGAGTCGCTGGCTTGACGGACGAGGAGACTATCTCACTGGTGGAACGGTGGCAGCATTCTTGTAACGTCTTGGTCCTGCAACGTCTGGTATTTGGGCTTATGTCGGGTGGTCATACAGTGCCGTTCTTACTTCCGGACTCTGAAAGACGGTCACCTGTCGCCGCAAAGGCTTTGTTACTCTGTGGGTTTATTGCTACTCGTCAATACAGCTTACTCTCTACAAGGTGGCGTTCGCCTATTTACCATTTTTGAGAGTGTTCTGATGAAACTTTCATCTTGAAGCGCACTGAACATTATATCGAAGTCTGTGATGATGTACCTTCACGAGAGCGATGTGTCCTGCAAAGCACTGGCGATTGACCTTTGTTCCCGAGGGTTTGCCGTTTGGCAACATTATATCGACGCTATGGAGATGATACGGAGTCTTTTCAACCTCGCTACAAGTTCAAAAAAAGAAAGCATAAACGCCCAAAATATCGGACCTCAGGCACGACAAGCAGTCCTACACGTTGTGACGAACAATACTGGGATATTCATGACCACACTTTCACTCGACATTCTGCACCCTCAGAGTCTGGAGCATCGAAAGTCCGTATTACAGCTAGTAGCTTTTCTCACTCGCAAGGTTCGTCGTAATCGAAATTTTTTACGTACTGTTCAGCGTCACCGACGTCTTCTCAGAAACCTCTCGTCATCTATCCTCATCTTCCCAAGCTCGTGGAAGCGGTAGTGAAGTCTTTGGACCCCAATTCCACCTCAAACCGCGACGCCGTCCTCGATACGGCAACCGAGATCCTCGGCCATGTCGTGAAAACGTGCGCCCCGCTTCTCCCACTGACCTTCGAATCTACTGGCTGATTCCTCCCTGCGCGTGGAGTTTTCCCACAATCGACTTCCACACGGCAAGCCAGCGCCTGGCCGTGGGGACGAGCGAGGGTGCGATCGTGATGTACGACCTCAAGACGGCCACGCGCTTATATGTGCTCGAGTGTCACAAGCAGGCAATCGCGGCGTGCAGCTTCTCACCAGATGGCCGGCGCCTTGTGACGGTGTCCCTTCAGGAAGGAATCGTTCTAGTCTGGAAGGTCGGCACTGGTTTCACGAGTTTTTTCTACCCTGGTGCTCCGCCTAGACAGGGGCACGGGGGCTCCGAACCGTTCAAGTCCCTCAATTTCAACGTCGGCGATGCGGGTGAGCTCCCTCTCGGGTTACCTTCAAATAGCATTTTTAACCTACCCTCGATTTCTATAGCTGTCATGAGTCTCGAGGAGACTTTCGAACACGTGCACTTTGAATGGACGGCTGAGCGAAGCGTGCAGCTGAAAATTCGCGACGTTACGCTGACCTTCAGCGCTTGAATGATACTGCATTTTTTCTTTTTGTTAAATGCCATTTTCCTGCCAATTTAATGTCCCTAATGATGACGTCTCCTTGTTGTCCAAATGCTCTAGTCGGATGGAGCGTCGTGAGGAGGGAGTGTCTCACCGAGTGTGCTAGCATGGTCCCATCAAGGTCATTAGTTGCACTACCTCTCGTTTTCTCTTTCATGAATTCCTTGCGCAAACAGTCGGCGACGATCGGTCGACCTGGCGCCAACCCGGTTTAGAGCACGAGCAGCTCCCGACCTCCTCCGTTCAGTGTAACATGTTTGTCGGTGAGGCCTAAAGCTCTGAGTAGGCCCGAGCAACTCGAAGGAGTACGCGGAATAGGAATTTGACATAAGTATTCCACCCTTGATTCCACCCATGCATGATACATGGATGCGTGCGGCTTCGAAGAGTACCATAATCTCTGCCTGATGGCTAGGTTGCTATCATGCAGATTTATGGGTCTAGTAGGGGCGAGCTCGCGGTAGTGACTAGATTCTAACCTGTATGGGTGAGTGAGAGCTGAAACTACCGACCAGGAATCAGAGCCGACAGACGCGCTGCCTTTTGCTACTGGCAGCGCGTCTTGCACAGAGCGTAGATAACGGGCGAGTGTCCGCGAAAGTAGGGCATGTATGTTATTGTAAAAGTGGAACGATAGTAACTCAAATAGACACAATCTAATGTAGTGCAGGACTCGACTTGGTCGCTGTAAGTCAGATAGCTGCCTTGAGGGAGGTGTTAGCTCCACTGGAACGTGAAAAATAAATATTGAGACCCGTAGGTCTACCACTCTGAAACAGCGTGTCATCCTTGTGCAGGGGCCATGCTAATCTTCTCTGTATCGTTCCAATTTTTTCGTATGCATCCCCAAAGGGAGCAATTAATACTGGGTAGCCTCGTAACGGTTGACCAGACATTTTTATTTTGTGTGGATCGCGGGTGTGTTTCAATAGGTGACAAATTTGAAATACTAAGCTAAAGTAAATAATACTGTAATCGAACGTCACGTGCGTCATTGAGCGATCTTGGCGGCTTCCACCAAAAAGATTGGGGTGAGTTTCGTAAAGGGAATGTGACCTGAACGTGTTCGAAGTTTCCGGCGCGGAGCTCATCAGCTCTGTCTCGTTGTTCGGGCGATGCAACTTTCCACATACCACACAGTCTTCGAAAGCATCTTTTTTGAGTAACAGAACCACCCACCCCATGACTCAGACGGGACATAGCTGGGGCGCTGTGTTCGTGCGCGAACTCAATTTCTTTCGGATTCACCTTGCTGTCTTGTAAGTAGCGTTGTTTCAGTGTGCCAATGCGGTTCCTTCTTTGACGTTTTGGTTAGCATACTTATTCCAATTGTGTCCGCCGGCGTACTTGTCGCCTCGAATGGTCGATTCGACATCAACTATATTGACGCCCTATTCGTCTGTGTCAGCGGAATGACGGGCACTGGTCTCGCCACAATTGACTTGAGTTCACTCACCGCATGGCAGCAGGTTATCATCGTCCTCGTATCTCTCGTCGGGTCCCCTGTATGTCTCGTTTTCGGATCGCATTGCTTTGAAAATAACGTCGCCCACCCGTGTGCTAGGTGTTCGTCTCCTTGGTAACAGTCTATATCCGCAAGCGATACCTTATGCAGAACCTCGATTTTGCCATCAAATCAGAGTTTGAGCGTACTAAAACGCGAGACTCCGGACGCCGTACCATGTCTCTTCGACCTCCGGCAAGACAGCAGGTCAATCCTCGTAGAGTCAATAGTAATATGGCACCTTCACCCCTTATGATCCATCGCGTCGATACAGAACCTAAGCCAATCTCTTCCATGGATTTTGCGGGTATCTCGATCACGCCAACCCAGGGAAACCACACAATTTTCCAGCCTGACAGCGGGTCCGACCAGCATGGCACTGTCTATGAGTCGCCCTTGATATCCGCAACATCGGTAAACCAGAACCATGCCCAACAGCTCCTTCGTCCACGTGAGCAAGTCAAGATCACTCAGATCATTTGGTTGCTTCGGCTGAGTATATGATCTGCGCAGGGCTAACACGCCGAAGAACGGTACAGACCATCAATCCGCAGCACAAAGACGACACCCTTGGCTTCGGTAGCCCGGTGAACTGGTTCGCGAAGACCTTGCGTCGTCTTTTCCCATCACTCGGACGGAACATTCATCGCACGCTCACCATGCCCAACGCACCGAGGTTACTCGTCTCGGACCGGGGGGAGGTACCACTTGGCGCACGTCCCGTCTCTTACCTCACTTTCAACACCCGTGTCGGGCACAACTCGCGCTTCATCGGGCTTTCGGATGATGACTACGAAGAGTTGGGAGGCGTAGAGTATCGCGCCCTCTCAGCACTGCTTTGGATTGTTTCTGGCGTCAGTAAGCCCTTCCACTTGGCCCAACGACACTAACAAGGAGTCATACAGTATTACCTCGTCACGTTGTTGGTCTCGATTGCGGTGGTAGCCCCCTACATGTCAATGTCAAAATGGAAGAACAACTTCCGGCCTCCAAGTCAACACCGCGTCATCAACCCGGTTTGGTAGGTTTCATTTTGCGCGACCCGGGGCTAGTGATCTCGCTTATTGAGCCGTCATTCGCCTTGTGTTCAGGTTCTCCGCCTTTCAGGTTGTTGGCGCGTGGGCCAACACGGGTTTTTCGCTGGTCGATCAAAACCTGATACCTTTCCAATCCGCATACCCACTACTGATGTTCGTGGTGTGGTTGGCGCTTGCTGGTAATACGGGATTTGTGGGTAGATGTCTTCCCGATTTTGAAGCTTGTTGCTCAACTTCCTCTGCAGCCTGTCTTGTACGTATGGTTTATATAAACCGTTCAATAGCTGAACCAATCCTTGTTGATCAGTCTAAGACTTACAATGTCGGTTTCTTGGATTTTTATTCATTCTCGAACCAGCTGACTACCCGTGCTTGCAGATGGATTAACTACAAGTTGACATGGAAGCGATCAAAATGGAGAGAGACCCTTCACTTTTTACTCGATCACCCACGACGCTGCTTCATTTACCTCTTCCCCTCACGACAGACCTGGTTTCTTCTCACGGTTCTGGTCATCCTAAAGTAAGACCTCGTGCATCAATGTTCAGTTACCTTTCACACCTAATGACGGTACAGTTTCACTGATTGGTTCTTCTTCCTTGTGTTAAATATTGGAATACCTGTATTTGACGCGGTCCCTGTCGGCCGGCGCTTCCTACTCGGGCTCGTACAAGCTGTTTCTGTGCGATTCGCGGGCTTCCAATCGATCGCGATTTCGGCCCTTGCGCCAGCGTTGCAGTAGGTCTCACTCTCACACCACGTCTGAAAGCTCTCTTCTGACCGTATTGGCCCAACCAGAGTGGTCTACTTCGTGATGATGTACGTGTCGGCCTACCCTATCGCCATGAGGTGCGTGCGCTTCGAAATTGTCCCCTGGAATATCTATCGGATGAGTTGACTCGTGACGGGGCGGGGGTGGTGACGAATGCAGTGTGCGCTCGACCAACGTTTACGAGGAACGCTCGCTTGGCATTTTTGAGGACGAAGAAGACGACAGTGACATTGAGAATGAGGAGGATTACCCCGTGACCGACTCGCGTGTCGCGGTCTGGGGTCGTTATCTCGGACGTCATGCCCGCCGACAGCTCTCATTCGGTGAGAGGTTCTCCTACAGTAGTGATTGGCGGCGCAGCTAAGGATCTCGGCTCCGACGTGCACCCTCCCTGGCAGATATGTGGTGGCTCGCTCTTGCGTTATTTCTCATTTGCGTAGTCGAGGTACGTGAGCGCACGCATACGCGTCTGCGCTGGCATTCTATTGCGAACTTTGCTGATGCGTGAAGTCCAGCGTGGTCAGCTGAGAAACCCCGAAAACTCATCTTGGTTTACCATCTTCGCTGTCTGTACGTCGTCTTTCCTCCGCCCTCAACCCCCCTTGAATAATACACACATACAACATAGTCTTTGAAATCGTCTCGGCCTACGGCACAGTCGGACTCTCCCTCGGCGTACCATCAGTTGAGTCACCTTCCTCACCTCCCTCTCCATTCCCGTCCTTTGTCCAATCTTTTCTTTCTTTCCTCCCTACCACACGGTCACCGAAACACACAAAAAAAAGTATAACTTTTCTTTGTCTGGCGCGATGAGCACGCTCTCGAAGCTGATCATCTGTGCCGTCATGTTGCGCGGCCGACACCGCGGCCTTCCCGTCGCGCTCGACCGGGCGATCGTCTTCCCGACCGAATTTGTGCACAAGGCGGGCGAGAAGGTGAGGGAGATGAAGATGGCGAAGCGTCAGGCGGAGGCCGCCGCGGAGGAGCGAAAAGAAAAATTGCCCACGGTCAACGAGGACGCGACTCTGTGATTTGTCACTGACGAATGTATTGAGGATTACTCCTGGACTATGCCGCGGCAGCGCATGACGCCACCATCGCGAGCCCCCAGACTGCCATCGCCAATTTGCTTGTGAGATTACAATGCCTGTATAGATTAATATGTCTGCTGGGTTTTGATATAACACGGGTGTTGTTGTCACTCCTTGGAGTATTAATGCATTGGGAATTCCAACAACATTACACTACAAGCCTTGAACGTGATCACGACGACACATAATAAGGGCAGACATGAAGACGAAATGATGGGATTGTAACAGCATCACACGACCATACTTATGTTTTTCACCAACGAGTGTGTCATGGTAACTTGCGTACAACATAATTGTAGACTAGTTATGCGAAAGGTGTGTCTCATTGGTGACATGAGTGTGGCGTGATTATGGGACTCGCGGTAGGAATAAAGTGGAAGCGAGTGACATTCGAGCTTGATTTTAACTATTCGTACAAGTAAACTACGAGCCTGGCATATATACACTGAGGCTTGCATCCAAGCGCTGTTTTGCGGCTTTTGCCCTGGCACTTTCACTTTTGCTTCAGTCACTTTGGGACCCTTCTGCTTTGGGTCACTTTCCCAAGTCTTCCCCTCTTAATACTTTTTTCACGGGTTTCGCTACTACTTTCACCACTTGGTTGTTTCGTGCATGGAGGATGGTGCGATGATGTCCAGCACCAGTATCTAGTGTGTCCGTCCGTAAGCGTAAGGAGAAAGGGCAACGGACCCTACTCATTTCTCTGGTTGCTACAGCAACTCGTGTGCAAAAGTTTCAATTTCACTCGGAGATATTCCGGTTGTCCCTTCGGCGCATTCTCCGAGCAGAGCCTGCTCCGACAGGAGGCTTCGAGTAGTTTTCCCTTCCTCAACTACTGTACTGTATGTATCGACCCACTCATGCGTTTTGGTCAAAGGCCGCGGGTCCCGTCCTCTCAATACCATGGAGATACCCGCAATTGCGCTCCTACCTCGGTTCTCGCCCTGAGATACACGATAAAAGCTCTGCTTCCTAGCCACTTTCTCAGTGTTCCTGTACACGCTCTCTGCACCTCTAGCCTTTTTAACCCCCAGTGACTATCTAATCATGCGCTGGCAACAGTTCTCTGTGCTCTCTGTCCTCACTGCCGCGCCTCTCCGCAACTTCGCGAAGCCCCTCGCATCACCTTGGGACGACATACGTGTCAAGCACATCTGGGATACTGTCCCGCACAATTGGGAGACCCTCGGTCACCCTCCCGCTGGCACCACCATCGACCTCCACTTTGCGCTCACACCTCACCACGAGAACGCCTTGATTGACGCGCTCTACGGGGTCAGCGATCCAAGGAGTCCAAAGCACGTCCTATCGAATAGTCCTCCGCACAGGATGTAACTTACTCACATGTGCCGCTGCTCCGTTGCAGATATGGTGCACACCTATCAAAGGAGCAGGTCGCTCAGCTTGTCGCGCCGCACCCAGACACCCTCGAGCTTATCAACTCGTGGCTTAAACACCATGATGTGCCGTCCACCTCCATCTCAATGACACATGGCGGCAGCTGGCTGATGCTGACCGGCGTGCCCGTGTCCCAAGCCAATGAACTGCTCGGCGCGTCGTACCAGCACTACCGGCGCACAGGGACGAATGACACCATTATTCTCCGTACGATCGGCTATGCACTCCCCGCTGTGCTGCACACACACGTGCAAACCGTCGTGCCGACAACGTACTTCGCCTCTACGCGCACTCTGTGGCAGACACCGCGGAGGCGCTCCGCCGGAGCGACTGCGGATATTACGTCGAGAGAGCTCGTGAGGGCGCTGTCGAGTGGCTTTGACAAAGTCTCGCCGAGGGACCTGCGCTGGCTGTACAACACGACCGCCTATGTGCCGGTCGCAACGGACCGGAATGTGCTCGCGATTGTGGGCCACCTGAACGACTACCCGAGCCCAGCAGATTTGAGGGAGTTCATGACTGAATGTCGCACGGACGCGGTAGACGCGACCTACACCGTCGAGCGGGTCAACGGCGGCGAGTACGACCCGAGCCACCCCGCCACCGAGGCGAACCTCGACATGCAGTACACGCAGGCCATAGCTTACCCGACCCGGCACATCTTCTACAGCGTCGGCGGCGGGAAGTTGGCGATACCTGGAAGCAACGAACCAGCCCGGGGCGACGTATATCTGGAGTGGCTCAACTACGTGCTCGACCAGCCGAACGTCCCGCAGACGATCAGCATTTCGTATGGTGACCCCGAGAAAGCTGTCCCGTGGGAGTATGCAAGGACGTTGTGCAACTTGTTCGCTCGACTCGGTGCGCGTGGCGCCAGCGTCGTCTTCCCGAGCGGCGACGATGGCGTCGGCGATGGGGACTGTATTGTCAACGATGGCTCTGGAAGAGTCCAGTTCATCCCCGAGTTCCCTTCATCCTGTATGTGTATTGTTTTATTTCTCCTCGGAAGCAGTACACCGTCGCAGACACAAGTCGCTCACGACATCTCCACTGTTTCGCAGGTCCCTATGTCACCAGCGTAGGCGGCACGACTGACCTGGACCCCGAGGTCGCGGTGGCCTTCTCTGGGGGCGGCTTCTCGAATCATTTTCCTCGCCCGGACTACCAGGATGACGCCGTGCCCGCCTTCCTGAAGCACCTCGGCAGCCAGTATGACGGCTTGTACAAGTGCGTTTTCTGCTGCGGCCTGACGTGGCCTACTCTTACTTTGTAATTTTTATGGTTTTTGCAGCATGGCCGGTCGCGGCATCCCCGACATCGCCGCGCAGGCGCTCAGATTCTTTATTGTCGAAGACAATCAGAACCTTTTCGTGAGCGGCACAAGCTGCTCGGTACCAGTGCGTTTTCCCTCCTCCCTCCGCTCTGCCTCGAGCACCCAGCTGACCGCCAACGTACAGACCGTGGCGGGAATAATCTCACTGCTTAACGACTACCGGCTTTCAAGAGGTAGGAAACCGCTCGGCTTCCTCAATCCCTGGCTGTACGACCTCGGCCTCGCAGGCATCAACGATGTCACATCTGGATCCAACCCGGGCTGTGGCACTGAAGGATTCTCGGCAATCGCTGGATGGGATCCTGTTCGTCTCGCGAGACTTGTGTCTCTTCATTTTCGACGTTGGCTGATTTTCGGCTTGGTAGGTCACAGGTCTCGGGACGCCGGACTTTTTGAACCTGCAGAAAACATTCAATTTTAAGGAGTAGTACGAGACGCATAACAAGAGAATAAGACAGACGGAAATACTGAACAACCTCGATACGGAAGTCCCACTCGCAAACTGATTCGAGACAGTGAGGAGATCGACGAGTAAATGCCGCAAGCGATTACTTGGGCCACTTTCAAGACATAGAGGGACACCACCTGGACGACATAGGCGAATGTGGGATGGCCCACAACTCCTCAGAGTCGCAGCGAAATTCGGTCCTCATCTGCTGGCCGCTGAGGCGGTTCGTTGGCAGCCAGAGCACCGGGTAGAGCGATACACCTCCCAGAAATGGTGGGAAGGTGTCTTACGTTTATGCCAATGAAGGGCGCCCTAGTTACCAATAGCAGAACCTGGCGTAATGATATCTTCCCGTGTACTAAGACGAATGAGCTTGTAAGCTATAAGGGAGTAGCAATAGATCGGGCGGGGTTCCGAGTCTTACAGTGGGATCATGGCTTTTGGAAGGTGGTCAGCTTACCCAATCAAGTTCCGACACAGCACTGGTCTCGATATTGGTCGGCAAACGTGGGAAACAGCTAGTATTTGTCCTCTTTGCAACACGACAGGATTCTTAGCAAAACAAACGTTGGATTACATCAAGGGACAGTACTAGACAATGAATATTTACTTTTGTAATGGCTGGTCTAGAATTGGGTGAGAAATTCGGGGTATCCGAAGCTCGCACCACCTTGGGATGACATACGTGTCAAGCACATCTGGGATACTGTCCCGCACAACTGGGAAACCCTCGGTCACCCTCCCGCTGGCACCACCATCGACCTCCACCTTGCGCTCACGCCTCACCACGAGAACGCATTGATCGACGCGCTCTACGAGGTCAGCGATCCAAGGAGTCCGAAGCACGTCCTATCCAATAGTCCACCGCGCCACCGCGCAGGATGTAACTTACATGTGCCGCTGCTCCGTTGCAGATATGGTGCACACCTATCAAAGGAGCAGGTCGCTCAGCTTGTCGCGCCGCACCCAGACACCCTCGAGCTTATCAAGTCGTGGCTTGAACACCATGATGTGCCGTCCACCTCCATCTCAATGACAAATGACACACGGCGGCAGCTGGCTGATGCTGACCGACGTTCCCGTGTCCCAAGCCAATGAACTGCTCGGCGCGTTGTACCACCTACCGGCGCACAGGGACGAGTGACACCACTATTCTCCGCACAATCGGCTATGCACTCCCCGCTGTGTTGCACACACACGTGCAAACCGTCGTGCCGACGACGTACTTCGCCTCCACACGCGCTCTGCGGCAGACACCGCGGAGGCGCACCGTCGGAGAAACTGCGGATATTACGTCGAGAGAGCTCGTGACAGCGCTGTGGAGCCGCGACGATGGAGTCTCGCCGGATGACCTGCGCCGGGTGTACAGGACGGTGAACTACGTGCCGGCCGCAGCGGACCGGAATATGCTCGGGGTTGCGGGTTTCCTGAACCAATATCCGAGCCCGGCGGATTTGACGGAGTTCGTGACCGATTGTCGCACGGACGCGGTAGACGCGACCTACACCGTCAAGCGGATCAACGGCGGCGAGTACGACCCGAGCCACCCCGGCGACGAGGCGAACCTCAACATGCAGTACGCGCAGCCCATGTCGTACCCGACCCAGCACATCTTCTACAACACTGCAGGCGGTCTGCATGTGATACCTGGCATCCGCTTACCAACCCCGGGCGACAGATTCCTGGAGTGGCTCAAATACGTGATCGACCGGCTGAAAGTCCCGCAGACGATTAGCGTTTCGTATGGTGACTCCGAGAAAATTCCTCGCTGGAGTATGCAACGGCCATATGCGGTCTGTTCGCCCAACTCGGTGCGCGTGGCGCCAGCGTCCTCTTCCCGAGCGGCGACGATAGCGTCGGCCGTGGGGACTGCGTTGTCAACGATGGCTCCGGAAGAGTCCAGTTCATCCCCGAGTTCCCTTCATCCTGTACGTTTGGCGTTTGATTTCTCCTTGGAAGCGGTACACCGTCGCAGGCACAGGTCGCTCACCACATCTCCACTGTTTCCCAGGTCCCTATGTGACTAGCGTGGGCGGCACGACTGACCTGGACCCCGAGGTCGCGGTGGCCTTCTCTGGGGGCGGCTTTTCGAACCATTTTCCGCGGCCAATCTACCAGAACGGTGCTGTGCCCACCTTCCTCGGGAGCAAGTATGAGGGCTTGTACTGTTGGAACGTGATAAGTACGTAAGAGTCTTATCTATAGCAGTTACGACATTACAGCATAAGTTATGGTAGTATACTTACTATATACGGTAGTCATGATGCGCACGGTAGTGGGCGTATCATGTCCTATGACCCTGAAGGCTTTATGCCTTCTGTAAATGGTGTCGCATATCAGGCATGTGTGAAAATGCGATATTGTGGACACCTTTACTCATCACTTTTGTGTAAACAGACATGGGTGGGTCATAGAGTATATAAATCCCCCTATGGGGAGAGTGGTGAATACACATCCCCTTTGCTCATCCTCACTTGTGCAC
>WNGR01000247.1_pt1 | contig 59794 bp, 55 predicted proteins | sample 5407581 | NCBI WGS metagenome assembly WNGR01 (sample SAMN13153383, study PRJNA577476) | soil metagenome | isolation source: 80 cm soil or saprolite under Garry oak tree replicate 2 | place: USA:California | collected 2016-06-15 | reverse complement strand
GATGTAGCTTCTGTGAAACACGAGCTACACGTATTGAGCACGCTCTGGTCCGACATCCGCAAGAGCTTCTGGCGGCCAAAACTGGGGTATACCCAAAAGATGCGAAACTAAGGACTTACGCGGGAGTTCTCGTGAGCACACTCATCTGGTGGCTCTCGAATGATTTGCCCTTTTCTCCCGAACAGATGGGCCACTACATGAAGAGTCTCCTGATCGAGACATTTTCTCATCAAGGAGGGGCAAGATAAATGAGAACACTGACTGTTTCAACGCACAAGAAAGACCAAGTAGTAGACATTACCGGCACAATAGAGCATTATTTACAGGACGAAAAAAATACGGAAGGCCTCTGCTCAATCTTTGTCGCCCATACCACCTGCGCCCTCACAACCGCAGATCTAGATCCAGGCACTGATCGTGATTTGTTAGATGCCCTGCGTCATCTATTGCCTCAAATTTCCTATCGTCATCCTCATGATCCCTCTCACACGCCTGATCATATTCTTTCATCAATTCTTGGTCCATCACTTGTTGTCCCATATCGGAACCGCCAACTGCTTTTGGGCACGTGGCAGCGCGTCATTCTCGTTGAACTGGATGGGCCACGGCAAAGAACAGTACACATCGCGACCTTTTAATAAAGATTATCGAAGGATAAAACCATGCCAAATGAAGATGCATCGCTCACACGAGAAAAACCCATCATTAACATCGTCGGGGAGAAGGTTGCCCTTGGGCCATACCATCGAGGAGTAATCCCCCTAATGACGAAGTGGCTAAACGACTTCTCAGTCACCCTCCTCTCTGGAGACCCTCTTCGTCCTATGACCGGGGAGTCTATCGAGTCCAATTTAGAGCACGAATTGAAAGAATCACAGCGAAATAGGGTAGATTTCATGATCTATGAACATTCAACCATGCGCTTGATCGGCTTTGTTGAACTGCGCAATATCAACTACCGCTTTCGCACTGCTGACTTCGGCATTCTCATTGGCGAGAAGGATTGCTGGGGCAATGGCTATGGTACCGAGACAACCATCCTCATCCTTGACTACGCCTTCACTATTCTGGGACTACACAACATTCAGCTCGACACCGATAGTTACAACGAACGCGCAATCCGCTCCTATACACGCGCCGGTTTCCGCGTCATCGGCCGCAGGCGCCAGTCCAAACAATGGGGAGATAAAGTCTATGATTCAGTCTTGATGGACTGCATCTCCTCAGAGTTTCACAATCCCATCAAGCGCGTCCTGGTGCTTCCCTGATGCTAGGTCAATACAACTCAAACATCCATAACCTCTTAACCGATGTTCAGAAAGAATACCAGGATAGCTACACCAATGAACAAAGGTATCATTTCCATCAGTCGGATACTCAACCATATCCGAAAAATATCGAGCAATTTTAGCGCGAATTCCCCAAAATAGGGAGCACAAGATCAAACGTGACAAATGAAAGTGGATCACCATGGCAGGATATCTTCTTTTAGAGGGCGGTGCGGAATTTGGGGGCCAGATGGCCCAGCCTGATCAACGAGCATTAGAGCTAGCCGGTGGCCTGGACGCTCTTATCACCATTATCCCTACGGCAGCCGCCCCCGACAACAACTATCTGCGCGCAGGGAACAACGGTGTCAGCTGGTTTCACAGCCTTGGAGCTGCCCAGGTCGAATCTCTGCCTGTCATCGATAAAGCCTCTGCCAACGACCCAAATATCGCGACAAGGATCAGCCAGGCCCACCTGATCTACATGCTTGGAGGCTTCACTGGCTATCTCGGCGAAACGATTAAGGATAGCGCAAGCTGGCGAGCCATGCTCAAGGCATATCAATCTGGAGCTGTAATCGCAGGGAGCAGCGCCGGAGCCATGGTCATGTGCCAGTATTACTTCGACCCTGGTAAAAATCAGGTCGTTGAAGGGTTGGGCTTACTACCCAATACCTGTGTCCTGCCTCATCATAATACCTTCGGCAAAGGATGGGCATCTCGCCTTTTTCACCTCATGCCGGATGTGCTGCTACTGGGCCTCGATGAGCAAACAGGCATGCTCGATGATGGCCCGGAAGGGAAAAAACTAGGCTGGCGCGTCTATGGAAAAGGATCGGTAACGCTCTATCGCAAAGGCAACCCCACCGTCTACCATACAGGTGAGGCCTTCGAAGAAGATTTTTCAGCACAGTAAAAGTTCCGCTAATTACCCGGACCCGAAATCTATAGTAGGGGCGACCCTTGGGTCCATTGCCTCCAAGTAAATCATAAGTAGAAAGGACTCCTTTCAGGATTGAGTAGCATAGCGAGACCCGCATTTGCGATGGGCATAGTGTGCCTGCCGTGGCTGAATGAGCTCCGGTGGCGGATAGCTCACCTCCTGCAAAGGCACCACTGGAACCTGGATGTGCCTGCGCGTCGAGGGACGAATGACGCCCATGGCGCGCCCATAGGCCAGCAGGAACGCCATCGGGTCCTCTCCTTGCGAAAGCCTCCGTGGCACGTAGCGCGTCAGCAGGGCCAGCGAGACGTCAAAGGGATCCACCTCAGCTCGTGCGGCCAGTTCCACCTGGAAGGCATGCAGCAGTTGGGCCAGAATCAGGCTAGCCCACACTTGCTGGTAGATCACGCCCAGTTTGGCACTCCACAGCAGGCGCAGACCCAGGTGCTCTTTGAGTTCTCGGAAAGCCAATTCGATATCCCCTCTGCGCGCATACAAGCGCGCGATGTCGGCCAGCGAGAGCACGGCCGGATCGAGCACATTGGTCAAGTAGGAGTAGCGCTGGCTCCCCACACGAAAACAGACCAGCCGCACGAACTGAGCGGCCTGATCAGAGCGATGCACTCCCAGGTACACCAGGGCATCGCAGACGCCGTCGGCTTGAGAGAGGAGGTGCTGCATCTGGTAGCGCGTCTTGCCGACCGTGCGAGAGACGTACCAGTAACCTTGCTGCGAGAGGTCATCCAACCAGGGAAAACTGAAATAGCCGCGATCAAACAGGATGAGCGTGCCGGTGGCCAAGCCGCTGAGCATGGCCCGGGCATGCACCTTACAATTAGCGGGAGCATCCAGCAGCACGTCGAGGCGCCGCCATTGCTGCAAGCGCACATCAAACAGACCAACCAACAGCAGGCACCTCGCGCACCCACGCGACCCAGCGCTTGACCTGATCGAGCACGCTTTCATCCAGAGCCACCACCCCTGTGGCAAAGGGGGCCAGGCGCCGGTCCTCGTAAGGGGCCAACCGGGTGGCCAACCACCCCGAGAGTTGCCCAAAGAAAGCCTGAAAAGCACTGACCCCGTCTTGCTCCAAACGGTCGTAGACCGCCTGATCGGACAGGGGCAATGCAGGCAGGTGGCCAACGCCAAAGAAGGCAATCAGCCGCCACACCTCTGCCTGGCTCTGCAAGCCCCGCAGCAGGCACACCAGCACCGCCAGGCTCAGATGCCACGCACTGAGCGACACCGGACGGCCTCGCGAGCGCGAGGAGGGAGCTGCCTCCACAGGCAAGCTCACCAGCAGGTGTTCCAGGGTGTCCTTGAGCGGCGCACCAGCAGCAGAAGGTGGTTCGGTTGCAGTATCATGAATCATCAGAAGGATGCTCCTTTCGTACAAAGAGGTTGTTTTGAAAGCAGTATCCTTCATGTTTCGGCTCATGACAACTCGATCCTTCATCTCAGTCGGTTTCTACAAATGATTTACTTGGAGGCAATGCCCTTGGGTCGCCCAATAATCCCCCGCGGTCGCCCAATAATCCCTTGTATTTCCCAAAATTATCGGGTATACTGGGTAGCATGGTTAGTGTACAAATAACACCTATTCTTTTTTTGACTTGTAACTAAGTGTTTTTTTTACACTTAGTATAGTGTACTTTGAACACTATGTCATGTAGGAAGGACACATGCATGGCACACGATATGGGGCATGGTATGACACGCGGACAGACATTTGACGTCGCCATCATCGGAGGAGGAATTGCGGGACTTTCGGTCGCTTTGCGTTTACCAGAGCACATGCGCGTTGCTCTCTTTACCAAGGGTCAGCTGGGCGAGAGCAACACTCGCTATGCCCAGGGAGGCATCACCGCTGCTCTGGGAGTCGACGATAGCCCCGCACTCCATTTTCAAGACACCATTGCCGCTGGTGCCAGTCTCTGTGACGAAGAGGCCGTCCGAATTCTTGTAGAACAGGCTCCTGCTGCTGTAAAGTGGCTCATCCACATGGGTGTACAATTTGATCGTGCTCAGCCTGGCAGCGACACCATCACTACAAACGCGACAACTGAAACAATTGCAACAATTGAAACAAGTGCAACAAGTGCGACAAACTTTTCACATGTCACTCCCGATGGCCTGCTACTGGGGCGCGAGGCCGCACACAGTCGCTGGCGAGTCCTTCATGCGGGTGGAGATGCTACCGGAGCAGAGATCGAACGAGCACTCATGACCGCGTTGCAAAAACGTCTTCGCATTGTGTTATATGAAGAAACCTATGCCAGTAATCTTCTTGTAGAAGATGGAGTCTGTACCGGCGTCGAGGCAATTGATAAAAGTGGTCATACCTTCACCATAACAGCCAATGCAACAGTCTTGGCCAACGGCGGAGCCGGTGGACTCTGGTTACATACCTCGAATCCCTCAGGCGCGACTGCCGATGGCCTTGCCCTCGCATGGCGTGCCGGCGCTGCGCTCACCGACCTGGAATTTATGCAGTTCCACCCCACAGTCCTGGTGGCTGGTGGCGGATCCCACTTGATCTCAGAAGCCGTACGGGGCGAAGGCGCCTACCTGCGTAACCATGCTGGTGAGCGCTTCATGTTGCGCTATGGCCCACGCGCCGAGCTAGAGCCGCGCGACGTTGTAGCTCGTGCCATCCTCAGCGAAATGCTCTCAGAAGGCACCGATTGCCAGTACCTTGACCTGCGCCATCTCCCTGCTGAAAAAATGCACGCCCGCTTCCCGAACATCTCCGCCAGATGTCAGAAATACGGCCTTGACCTCGCGCGGGATCTACTCCCAGTAGCCCCTGCTGCACACTATTGCATGGGAGGCGTCATGGTCGATACCTACGGGCGCACCACCCTTCCCGCCCTTTACGCCGTCGGCGAAGTCGCCTGCACCGGTGTACACGGCGCCAACCGACTCGCCAGCAACTCTCTCCTCGAAGGTCTCGTCTTCGGCCTCCGCCTCGCCGACACCCTGCAACACCCCGATCCCATCGATAACACCCCGTCCATTGATGGTGCGATCCCTGGTGGTCGCCCTGTTACGGTATCCGAGGCTTATGGCCTCCCTGGAAATGTAGGGGCGACCCTCGTAGTCGCCAACCCAACCTTCCTTTCCCATATCAGTCGTGAGATACGCAGCATCATGTGGCAATACGTTTCACTCTGCCGCGATGAGGTAGGCCTGCTTGAAGCCAGGCGGCGAATACAAACACTGCACCACTCTCTACCTGCTATGCCCAGCTCAGGAAATGAAGGGCCTGTGCATCTACCACAGTGGGCAGAGACCAGAAACATGCTGCTCATGGCTGAACTGGTTATAGCTGCCGCTCTGCAACGCCGCGAGAGCCGTGGCAGTCACTGGCGAAGCGATTTTGAGCGCCTCGATGAATCGCTCACAGGCGTACACTATCCCTATGTAAAAGATTCTTCCAGGCCAGTAACGACCACTCCACAACGGGAGGTGATCACTTATGCGTAAGCCACCTGTTGATGTAATTAGACAGGCCCTCAATGAGGACGGGGCAGATTACGATATCACAACGCTGAGCACTGTTCCAAAAGATCAACTCGCCCAGGCCAATATCATTGCGCGCCAGGAAGGCGTTGTAGCCGGTCTCGCTGTTGCAACCGCCACCTTTCATCAACTCGATGAGCGCATTGTCATCGACCATCTGGTAGAGGATGGTGAGCACGTCCATCCTGACCAGGTCCTTGCCCGTTTGAGTGGTCCGGCTGGCTCCATATTAAGCGCTGAACGTGTCGCCCTCAACTTCCTTGGTCATCTCTCCGGTATCTCCTCTATTACAGCCCGTTGTGTCCAGGCAGTGGCAGGCACGCAAACACGCATTCTAGATACACGCAAAACAACTCCTGGCCTGCGTGGCCTGGAGAAAGACGCCGTTCTCCTCGGCGGTGGACAGAATCACCGCTTTGGTCTCAGTGACGGAGTACTCATCAAAGATAACCATATCAAGGCTGCTGGAGGTATTGTGCAGGCCGTCAATGCCGCGCGTCGCACCGCTCAGCACCTTCTCAAGATAGAAGTGGAATGTGAAACAATCTCAGAAGTGCGTCTGGCCCTGGAGGCTGGCGCTGATGTAATCCTTCTGGACAATATGGATGTTGAGACCATGCGTAGCGCGGTTGAGCTGGCGCGCCGTGACGCACCGGGTGTGCTCTTAGAAGCCTCCGGCAACATTGGCACCAACCCGCAGCGTTTAGCCGCCGTCGCAGCTACCGGTGTAGATTTTATCTCGCTCGGTGCCTTAACCCATTCAGCACCCTACTTTGATATATCCCTGGAATTTGCCTGATGATCAACGCAAAAAAACTCATCTCAGGTAACTTTGAAAAAGGAGAAAACTCATGGCCCTGCAAACAGCCTGTGCGGAAAGTAAAGAAGAGCGCATTCTGCCGCTCCTTTCCACCAGAACTCGCGCACAACATACTCACTCAACCCGTATCGATAATGTCCCCCTTATGTATGCAGAGATGTCTGGCGATGAACTGGATCGGCGCATTGCCGCTGCTAAAGAGAAACTCGGGGAGCGGCTCGTCATCCTTGGGCACCACTACCAGCGCGATGAAATTATCAAGTATGCCGATTTTCGTGGCGATTCGTTTAAGCTCGCGCAGCTAGCCGCAGCTCGTCCGCAGGCCGACTACATCGTTTTCTGTGGCGTACACTTTATGGCGGAGAGCGCCGATATTCTCAGCGCCCCTCACCAGCGCGTTATCCTGCCCAATCCCGCGGCGGGTTGCTCCATGGCCGATATGGCCAACATCGCCGAGGTCGAAGAATGCTGGCAAATGCTGCATGACACACTTGGTGAAGATGCCGGCATTGTACCCGTCACCTACATGAACTCGGCCGCCAATCTCAAAGCCTTCTGTGGGCGCAATGGTGGCATCGTCTGTACCTCCTCCAATGCCCCTGCCGTCATCAAGTGGGCCTTCAACCAGGGGAAACGCGTTTTGTTCTTCCCCGATGAGCATCTTGGTCGCAATACCGCCCTGAAATATGGCATAGCAGAAGATCAGATGGCCGTCTGGAATCCCAAAGACCCAATGGCCTCCGACGATGCCGAAGAGGAACTGGAGCGGTCAAGGATCATTTTGTGGAAGGGCTACTGCACCACCCATATGCGTTTTCATGTGCAGCAGATTGCCAAAGCCCGCGCCGACTATCCTGGCATCAAGATTCTCGTCCATCCAGAATGCCGCCGCGAAGTCGTAGAGGCCGCCGATCTCTACGGCTCCACCGAGTATATCATTGGACAAATCGAGAAAGCCCCTGCCGGCAGTCAATGGGGCATCGGTACCGAGATAAATCTGGTACATCGCCTCGCCAAAGAGCACCCGGAACAATTCATCTTCTGCCTCGATCCCATCGTCTGCCCCTGCTCAACCATGTACCGCATACACCCGGCCTATCTCGCCTGGGTTTTAGAGGGTCTCGTCGAGGATCAGGTAATTAACCAGGTCACTGTCGATGGTGAAATGGCACTCTGGGCCAGAGTTGCCTTGCAGCGCATGCTCTCGCTTTAGGGAAAACGAAATAGTTTTCAAGGTCGGCGTGTTATCACGAATATGAAAATAGAGGGGCGATCCCGGCCGCATCCGGGAGATCATGTAGGGACCCGATTTATCGCGTCCCGGGCGGCAGTCGCCCCATTTCGGCATACTGTCACCCAGGAAACTGGCCCCGATTTGTAGTGGAACCTCGTCTTGCATGTGGCGACGTTCAATTTTTTTCAAGTTTCAAGGAGATTTTTTATGAGCGATTCAGTTATCCAGGAGCAACAGCCTGCTCCTGATTTTACCCTTCCCGCGGTAGGAAGTGACGATGTTGTCAAAAATGGTCAGGTGCACCTGGCTGAGTTGAAAGGCCGCACAGTCGTTCTCTATTTCTATCCCAAGGATGACACTCCCGGCTGTACCAAAGAGGCGTGCAACTTCCGTGATGCCAACCATCTTATGCAGAAGCGTGGTATCGTAGTACTGGGTGTCAGCGCTGACGATGTTCTCTCTCACCAGAAATTCGCGGAAAAATATGGCTTGCCTTTCCCCCTGCTCTCTGATACTGATACGACTGTTTCGCAAATTTACGGCGTCTACAAGGAGAAGAACATGTTTGGCAAAAAGTATATGGGCGTCAACCGGGAGACCTTCTTGATCGATAAAGATGGCATTGTACGCAAGGCATGGCACAAGGTAAAACCGGAAGAGCATGCCAACGAGGTACTTGAGACGGTAGACGCTCTGAACCTTTAATCTGTACACGTAGAACGATTTCTCAATGTATCGATAAGGAGACCGTTCAGGCTCGCGTTTATGTACCGCAGTATGTCATCAGTGGAATTGCACTCTAGCACATTACCATAACCACCCGCCTGATAGATATATTCAAGAGTTTGCACCAGGTATTCTTCGTCCTCGCAGTCGCAAGCCTCTACTCGTCTCGGTTGCAGGCGCAGCCAGACGAGTAGGTCCTCACTTAAACAAGCACGTAGATACTCCTTTGTCCATGTATCACTCTGTTGCAAAACACGTCGGAGCACCTCTTTTTCCTGGCTGTTTTGATCACTTTGTGGCATTTCAGCAGCTGATGGTGAGAAATCATCTTCCTGTGTCGTATTACATGCGTTCGCTTTATTTAAACTGGACGAGCAGGCTGAATTCCTTTTCATGCCGCTTCTCCTTCGTATGCCGTTTCATCTTCAGATTTGGATAGACGTTCTCTCTTCATAAAGACGTAAGTAGTAGGCAAAATCCTACATAGCTCTTCCTACATTAATTAATTCGTGTACCGGTTACAACACCTTTTTATTGTTGCGCAGGTATATCCTTTCTCAAGACTCTGCCAATTTGCCAGATATGTCTCAATTGTTGTTAGAATTTCCTCAACGGCCATCGTCATAATAGTAGACAAAAATTTTCATGTGGAGGGACCCGTCTAATGTCTCAGTTAGCGCGTGATCCTACTCTTGCCACCTTGCCCGTTGAAATGGACTGGTTTGTGACAGTCGTACGAGATGCACAGACAGGGAATATAGCTGCTTTCGACACGCTTTTTCGGCTTTATAATGCTCGGATTTGTACCTATCTTGCTCGTATGGTTGGCAACGACGAGGAGGGTCGTGATCTGGCTCAAGAGACCTTTATCAAGGTATGGCGAGCGCTACCATCTATGCATGATGAATTGCATTTCGATACCTGGCTCTTTCGTATAGCTACCAATACTGCTATCGATTATTTGCGGCGCCGGAAGACCCGTTGGCCGCTCTGGAAAGAACAGGACGTGGAGAATACGCCTGAGTCAATGAGTATAGCGGGGCCTGAAAAGCAGATAGAAGAGGCAGAACACATCAAATCGGCCCTGGTGACCCTATCCCCACAGTATCGTGCCTGTCTACTCCTACAACATTACGTGGGTTTATCTCAGCGCGAAATCGCTAAATCTTTGAACCTCAGTGAAAAGAGTATCAGCATATACGTTAGCCGTGGCAGTGATCAATTTCGTAAGGCGTATGAACGCCTGGCGAACGGAAAAGATGCAAAGGAGAAAGTGAGGTCGTTCAAATGAAAGATTCATTCCTTGTGCCCTGTGCCGGTTGGGCGGAGAAGCTTGCCATGAAATACCAGGATGATCTTCCATATTATGAGCGCCTTGCCCTCAGAAACCACCTGTTATCTTGTTCAGCCTGCGCCGCTGCATACGTCTACTATCAGGAAATAGGCATGCAGATCAACAGTTTACCTGACGTTGAACCACTTTCTAGTCTTCCAATGCATCTACTACAGCGCGAAGAGCATCTTTTCGCTTTTCAGTGGCAATCGGAGTTGGCTTCTTCAAACAGCCGCATGTGGCGTCAATCCATATTGGAAACTGAACCCGCAAGCCAGGAGCTCCATTCACCTGCATCCACATATAGTCGCTTGCAAGCAGCAGGTATGAGAGGATGGAAAGCACTATCTGTCGCGCGGAACATTTTGAGAGCGCCTGAAAGACTTCTTCATGCCTCTTTGGCTCACTTACCAGTAAAAGTTCGCTATGTGAGTACGGGCCATAACGCCCTTTATGCTTTGCAGTCCAAGGATGGCTCTCTACTCTGGCAATATAAGAAGAGCTCCGTGTTCTTCTTTTCTCCCGCGGTGGAGAAAGGTGAGCTCTACCTCAATGCGCTCGATTCCCAAATATTTATGTTCGCAGCCTCGATGAGATTGCGACCATGCAGCGATTCTTTCATCTGGAAGCACTAGAAAAAACGGCGTATTAACTAACTATCGGCTTTCATGCCATCGGATTGTGTAGCGACCGTTTCCATATCCTTGTCGTCTTCATCCTCAAGTGTGCCATGCGCACTCGGGATAATAGCTATCACGTCAGCAGTTTCAAGTGTTTGATCCACCGGCTGCGCTTTCTCTGCCTCGTGCTCAACCTCCCCAGAATCCTCTTCAACAGATTCTGTATTGCCTTCGACGCTCCTTGCTTCGTTACTTCCAACACTTGTTGTACCCTCAGTACCCTCAGCAGCTTGTGCAGCCACAGCCGCTGGTTTGCGGTGACGTACAATCAGGAGCGTTATAGCGGTGACGATTGCTACAGCGGACAGCAGGTGTACGACATTAAATGGCGTGCCCGGGAAGAACCAGGAGTCGGTGCGGAGAAACTCGAGGCAGAAGCGCACGGATGGATAGAAAATCAAGTAGATTAGAAAGAGGTCTCCATTGCGCAGGCGTTTCTCGAAGCGGCGCGAAATCCAGAAAATGAGCACAAAACCAAGCAAATTTGCGATTGACTCGTAAAGGAAAAGGGGGTGGAAGCGCACACTCTCGGGATAGAGGGTCAAATTGTTATATGGAGGAATACGGTGCGCGGCGTCAATGCGTAATCCCCATGGCAACGTTGTTGGCGGACCGTAGAGTTCCTGATTGATGAAATTAGCCCAGCGCCCGATAGCCTGGCCCAGAGGCAGGGCCAGTGCGACTGCATCGAGATAAATCAACAGTGGTAATTTTTTCCAAAGGGCATAGAGGCCAAGGGCAATTCCGCCAAAGATGAAGGCGCCATAAATGTGCATGCCGCCTCGCCAGATCTCTAGAATCTCTATAGGGTTGGCCAGGTAATGACCAAGGCCGGTCGGCCCTCGCGGCGATTGAATGAATACATAGTAGAGTCGTTCGCCTATCAACGCCGGTATGAGTACCCAGAGCAGCATATCCCATATTGTTTGGCTCGCCTGCCCATGGCGCGCTACGTAGCGACTGGCAACCCAGGCGGCAATCAATATGGCGCCGACCATAATGAGTCCATACCAATGGAGAGATAGTGGTCCTAACTGCAATAGAATGGGGCCAAATGGTGGATACATAACAGGTAGTCCTCGCTCATTTCGTTGTTATTCGATATAACCAAGGTCACGCAGCCGGCGGAGCACTTCTGGGTCGTCAAAGCCATCTGCTTGCTCCTGGCTTGCTACCATTACACCGGCGTGACTGACAAATGTGTGCAGTTGTTCTTGGAGGGTTTCAACCCTTTCAGGCAGTATATCACGCAAATTCAAGCTTTCATTGGGATCCTCAAGAGCGCTGTATAACTCAAGGCCATTCTCGCCGGTCTGGATCAGTTTGTGCGTATCCCTCCAGACGGCGCGCCGTGTTTGATCACAGCCCAACTCCTCTGTCTCGCGCGGGCGCTGCTGGTGCAGCATTTTCACCACGTTGCGCGGCGGTACTCCCTCTGAGAAAACCGTCCCGCTATCGGGATCGCTGGTTGAACTTTGGGCCAGGGTCAGTACTTCTTCGACTTCGTCAGCCAGGTTTGCGGCTGTCAGCACCGTTTGGAATATGCGACGTGTCGAGACAAAGTGCTCAACCGTCGTACTGCGCGGCAGGTCATTGCCCGGATCGCGGATAATCAGCGGCACTCGTACCAATTCGTTGTACAGCGAAAGAGAGTGTCCTACTAATCGTTTCTCGCCGAGATGCTCCCCGTGGTCGGCACAGATGATCACCAGGGTATTATCCAACCTACCACTCTCATGCAGCTTTTTGAAAAATGTCCCCACCAGTTCATCCTGCGTGGCAACTTCCGCGTTATACATGCCGTCGAGGGTAGCCTTCTCCAGTTCATCAATGCTGCTCGACAAGGGGGCATACCAGCCGAAGACGTCGCTATTAAAGTGCCGCAGGTACCGCTGTGCCTGCTTATTATGCAGCACATGTGGAGCAAATCGCTCTATAAATTTTTGGGAGGGATGGTAAGGCATGTGCACGCCCATTAAATTGATAAAATTGAATATTGGCTGATCCTCGTCTATATCTTTGCGCTCGATAAGCAGTTGCGCTGCGTCATTGAGCGATTTGCCCGTGTTGCCCTTGAAGCTCAAAGCCGTTTGCCATAGGGGAACCATCAGAGGAGAGAACGAGAGGTTTAGGAGGAAGTCGGAACGTGCAAAGACATCCTGCATTGAAGAAATGGCCTCGGTTAGCAAACCTTTGAAGACCTGCCGGTAGCGGTCATAAAGATTGCGATGGACGCCTGCTTGATTCGGACGCGAGGTCATCAACCCGCTATAGTTCAAGAAGCTGAGAAAGCCGCGGCGCAGTCCATTATTGACGACTCCCACAAGGGGATTGTTACAAAAGGCTGTTGTGAAATAGCCACTGTCGCGTAATCTTTCGGCCAGTGTGGGGAGTGAATCGGGTAGGACAGAAAAGGACTGCACAGTGTTATGTGTCGAAGGATACACGCCCGTAAACATCGATGCGTGGGAGGGAATAGTCCATTGGGCGGGAGCAACGGCACATTCAAAGAGCGTAGCGTCGGCGGCAAATTCATCGATGAAGGGCGATGTTTCCTCCGCGCAACTGTAGCACGAAAGGCGATCAAGGCGTTGTGTATCCAATACCAGTAACACAATATCGGGACGAGTTGTCACTATCGAATACCTCCGTGCTGCTTTGAAAGCAGCAGATCAGCGAGAGCTGATGCTATTATAGGCTCACTCTATTATAACCTGCTTAAGGAAATGAAAAATGTGTTCACTCTCTGAACCAAAACCGCGAGAACGGCTATACACTCCGTTTTAATACGACAAAAGCGAGCGATTCGTCACGCCACCTCATCTCTGGGTAGGTAAAAGGCATATTTGCACCAGCCCTGGAGAGCGTGGTCGCCTGCCTTGTGGAAGGTAGTAATACGTGCTATAGTCTGTAATTGGATGATACTTACTGACACCGTTGTTGGGGAACAGGAGGCATGTGACCATGCGTAAGTTCCGGCGAGAGATCTTTCTTCTACTGGTAGTACTGAGTATGCTGCTCTCGGCCTGTGGCTCAACTTCATCGACGACGGCTGGCAGTGCTAGTGGCCCAATCACGGTACAGTTGTTTTTTCACTCTGGCCAGGGACCTGAGCGTGATGCACTCAATGCCACCCTCAAGGCTTTCAGTGACAGGAACCCGGACATAACGGTCGATGCGGTGCAGTTGCCCGAGGGTCGCTACACCGACCAGGTGAACCTCGCAGCGCTGGCCCATAGTCTACCCTGCCTGCTCGATTTCGACGGCCCGACCTTGTATAACTACGCCTGGTCTGGGTACCTCGTTCCACTCGACAAGTATGTGTCCCCGGAGATGAAAGCTGACTTCCTGCCATCGATCATCAATCAGGGTATGTATAACCATCACCTGTACAGTCTGGGCCAGTTTGATTCTGGTCTTGGCATCTACGCTAACAAGCAGTATCTGAGCGAGGTGCGCGCGCGCATCCCCACTATCGACAACCCCTGGACTTTGACAGAATTCAACGACATATTGGCTAAGCTGAAGAACGTGCCAGGCGTGGAGTATCCGCTGGACTTACAGATGGCTTTTGGCGGCGAGTGGTTCACTTATGGCTTCTCTCCTTTTGTTGAGTCCTTTGGGGGGGATCTTATTAACCGCAGCAACTACCAGTCGTCAAGTGGAGTGCTGAACGGCCCGGACGCAGTGGCAGCGATGACCTGGTTTCAGGGCCTCTTCAAGCAGGGCTACAGCAATCCCTTTCCAGTCGAAAACACCGATTTCACGTCTGTCAAGTCCGCACTGAGTTGGGTCGGCCACTGGGTCTATCCAGATTACAGCAAGGCATTGGGAGACAACTTGCTTGTGCTGCCAGCACCGAACCTGGGCAATGGTGCGAAAACTGGCATGGGATCATGGAACTGGGGGATCACCTCATCCTGCAAAACCCCTGACGCAGCCTGGAAAGTGTTGAATTTCATCCTGTCGCCCAATGAGATAGCGCGTATGACCAACGCGAATGGGGCCGTGCCTGCACGCAAATCGGCTATCGCCCAGTCCAAGCTGTATGCGCCGAATGGCCCGCTCCAGGTATTCGTACAGCAACTCCAAAAAGGTATAGCGGAGCCGCGCCCGATCACTCCAGCCTATCCCACTATTACCTCCGCTTTTGCTGTGGCAGTGGCGAATATCGCCGCTGGAGCCGATGTGAAGGAGGAGCTGGACAAAGCGGTTCAAAAGATAGACCAGGACATCGAAGACAACCAGGGCTATCCAACCAGGCAGTAGGGCGACCCTTGTGGTCACTCATCCTGATCATCTCCTGGTGGGGGGGACGTCTGCCCTCGACCCCATTTTATGCACAAGAGGAAATCTATGAGCATATCGATGCGTACCAAGACTAGCACAATTGCGAAACCCAAAAAGCCTCGCTGGCATCGTAAGGAATATTTTTCTGCCTGGGCGTTTGCCGCGCCTGCTCTGATTCTGCTGTTGATCTTCCTGATCATCCCCTTCTTTATAGCAATCTACTTCTCGTTCACCAATCAGCGGTTGATTTCAGGACCACTGCGCACGAATTTCGTAGAGCTGCGTAACTACCTACAGATGTTGGGAGACGGCTCACTCCACCGGGCCCTACTAAACAACTCCTTATTCGGGATGATTGTAGTACCTGTCGAGACCAGCCTGGCTCTCTTCCTGGCGATCTTGATCAACCAGAAGATGCGCGGCGTTACCGTGTTCCGAACGATTTACTTCAGTCCGGTAGTCGCCCCCCTGGTGGTCGTGGCGGTAGTTTGGACATTCCTCTACAATCCTGGCCAGGGGCTGATCAACGAGTTCATCAAGGCGATCAGCTTCGGACACCTGGGGCCCTATGACTGGCTCAGTAATCCAGAACTGGCGCTACCGGCGATCATGATTTTGTCGATTTGGCAGGGCGTCGGTTTCCAGATGGTAGTCTACCTGGTGGGGTTACAGGGGATCCCAGAGCCGCTGTACGAAGCTGCCAGGGTCGATGGCGCGGGACGGTGGCGCCAGTTCTGGCACATCACCCTCCCCCAGTTGCGCAATACCACTATTTTCGTGCTGATCGCAACCACTATCCTGTCATTTAAACTCTATGCGCAGGTGGAGGTCATGACTCAGGGCGGCCCACAGAACGCAACAGCGACCGTAGTGTGGTATGTAGTGCATCAGAGCATCGACAACGTGCGAGTCGGTTATGCTTCGGCTGTCGCGGTGGTCTTCTTTCTCATTGTTCTCATGAGAGTGATTCCGGTCCTGCGGAGCGTCATTGTGACTGAAGAAAGAGAGATGTAAATCATGGCACTGACCACTCAAAAAGTGAAAGCTTCCGTCACTCCCCCCCAAAAAGCGTCGCGGAGATCTCTGTCCTCTGGCCGAAAATATGCCTGGCTGACACTCAACTACCTCTTGATGATCCTGCTGGCGATCTTTTTTCTGTTCCCAACGGTGTTTATGGTGGTTTCTTCATTGAAAGCCAACGAGAACCAGCTCCTGCAAGATTTGAGTACTGTGAGTGCCTTTATCCCCTATGGCGACATCTCGCTGCAGAACTACAGCAACGCCTTCCATCGACTTCCCTTCGGTCTCTATATGTTCAACTCGGCGTTGCTAATCACCTGTATCGTCGCGCTGGGCCTGGTGGTCAACAGCCTGATCGCCTACGCACTTGCACGCATACCGTTCCCTGGCCGCAAGCTCCTAGTAGTCGTGATCGTGGCGTTGATCGTCATCCCGTTCGAGTCGGTGGTCGTGCCGCTCCTGCTCATGGTCAACCAGTTTCCCTGGTTCGATGGCTCTACCACCTGGATAAACAGCTACCAGGTTCAGATCATCCCGTTCATCGCCGACGCGTTCTCCGTTTTCCTCTTCTACCAGTTCTTCATTGACATCCCGAAGGCTTTCGAGGAGGCGGCTCTCGTTGACGGAGCCAGTCGGTGGCGCATCTACTGGCAGTTAGTCGTCCCGCTTTCCCGCCCGGTCTTTGCCACCGTCGCGATCTGGCAGGTTCTCACCCACCTGGGCGACTTCCTGTGGCCGCTGCTGGTCACTCGTGGCGATACATATCGACCGCTGATGGTGGGGATGGATGTCTTCTTTGACCAGGCTCCCCTGCGTTGGGGCGACATCATGGCCTTCGCCAGTATGATCATCATACCCGTGTTGATCGCATTCCTGCTGTTCCAGAAGTGGTTCCTGCGGTCGGCCGCTTTAACCGGCTCTACAGGATGATAAGAACTTTCCTCTATGCTTCATGCTGACAATGAAATAGATTCGGAGGCAAAGCGACGTATTGATGATGGGTGTATAATGTGAAAATGCGCCGTATTGATTACGGGTGTATATTTTGAATTAGTATTCCCAGAAGGAGGAATAGCAATGGCGAATTTTGTCCTACTCTATAGCGGTGGCAGCATGCCCGAGAGTCAAGCAGAACAAGCAGCAGTCATGCAAGCGTGGATGGCCTGGTTCGGTGAACTCGGGAGTGCTCTCGTAGACGGGGGCAATCCGTTTACACCGATGGCAAAACGCATCGCGAGCGACGGGACCGTCAGTGATGGTCCAGTGGGGACGATGGCTAGTGGGTACTCCATTATCAAGGCCGATTCACTTGATGCGGCAGTCGAGACGGCCAGGCGCTGCCCAGTGTTGCAGGGTGGTGCCCAGATTACGGTGTTCGAAACCTTCCCGGTCATGTAGGGATGTGGACAGAGCCTCATCAAAAATAGCTCTAAGAAACTGGGGCTGTTTCTGATGAGGGTCGGCCGTATTTCTTAGGCAAGGTTCAACCTGGTGCGACAGTGACACTTTGCCAGGAGCACTCATGATATCTATCCTGGAAAGGGGTGATCCATGATAGCAAGCATTGAGCACATGCGCGTACAGGCCAACGGCATCACCTTTCACGTGGCAATGACAGGAAGGGAGGATGCGCCTCCCATCCTCTGTCTGCACGGATTCCCCGAAGGATGGATGAGTTGGCGGCAGGTGATGGAAACGTTGAACGAAACCCGTATGTATGCGCCAGACCTTCGGGGCTACCCCGGAACAGCGCGTCCGAGGGACGGCTACGACGTCTTCACGCTCACCGACGACATCAAGGCATTGATTGAGGCGCTCGGCATCAACAGGCCGTTGCTCGTCTCGCATGACTGGGGGGGCGCGCTGGGGTGGATCTTTGCACACCGGTACTCGCATCTCATCCGCAAGCTTGTCGTCGTCAATTGCACGCATCCGAAGACACTTGTGCGGGCCGTACTGCACTTTGAGGACTTCCAGACCTTTCGTATCCCGTGGGTACCTTTTTTCCAGCTACCGTGGCTTCCCGAATTTTTTCTGACGACGGCGTTGGGCAGAAAGGTGCTGAAGCTATCCTTTACACTGAGGGAGGGCAAAAAGGGAGCCATGAACGTGGCGCTTGTGAACGAGCTGGTATCACGCTTCCAGAAGCCCGAGGATTTTCGTGGGCCCATCAACTACTACCGCGAGATGGTGCGCACGCAGCTTGCGTCGAAAAAGCTCGCGCAGCTCGAGGCCGTCTATGATACGCCGTTTACCGTTCCCGTCACGCTGGTCTGGGGGGGAGAAGGACGATGCGCTACCCGCCGAGGTGGCCTTGAAGAGCGGCAAGGACGCGGGCTGCGAAGTGGAATGGAGACCTCTCCCCGGCGTAGGTCACTTCGTGAGCCTGGAGGCCCCCGACAAGCTAGCGCTGGAAATCAGCCGTGCACTCGGCACCACCGTTTGACAAGTCCACAGGCAGGGGTTCGGCGCGCACATCCGTGGGGCCGTCATTCTCCTAAACCTTGTTCATCCTCCAAAAAACGCGTCTCTGCGCGTCTTGTACGTAGAGATTATCGAAGGAAGGGCCAGATAGAGTTTCACTCTACACAAGAGGCCTTTCGTTGCGAAATGTTGAATGATGCAGCTTCTTGAGGCTGTGTTGATTGATGAAAACGAGGAAATATACAATGGCTCTTGATGTGGCTCAACTGATGAAGATGTCTCAAGCCCAGCTTGATGAACTTTTCCGCAATAGCCCGGCAGGTGATATCCCCAGGGGAGAAGGGGAAGGCACGGTTATCATCGACCCTGGCACAGAACTTACCGACGTTGCAGCAAAGTTCGCTCACATCTTTGCCTGGCAGGGCAAAGTCTTTGATCCAGAAACTGGCCAATTATGCAACAAAATCTTACTGCCAGGGATCAGAGCAATCGTCGCCAATGTCTACAAGGGCGAGAGTTGGTTTGATGAGAGAGAATGTATTGTCATTGATTACTCTAAAACATCGCTCGTTGCTCACTGGATAAGAGATGAAATCCGCGAAGTTGCTCCAGGCCTGTATCTGGGCATAGTGTTTTGGGACGAAAACAAGTTGATAAACTTTGCCCTGGCTTTTCCTGAAGCATGAAGGCCGCTGCAAATGGCAGCGGGCGATAAATCTAAAAAGGGACGCTGGAGACTTTCGTTATTCAATCTGAGGCATGGCCCTTACACCACCATTTTGTAAGGAGGAGCTTGGTATGACACACCAGGTAGCACTGACCATAATCACCGAGATCAAGGCCGGAGAGGTGGAAGATATCAAGCAATTGCTCAAGACCATGAGTGATAACGCCGCGTGTAATAGCGTTATCCCTTTTGGCAAGTTCTCAAATATCCACTTTGCGCGGTTGTTCGTGCTGGATGAATCAATTGATTTGAACGGTAGAACGATCCCTCCCAGCCTCGTGTTCATGAGCGAATGCGACGCCCCGCTGGATCGTCTCCTCAATGAACTGGTGGATATAGCGGGAGAAGGGCTGGACAAGATCTACAGCCACTGTGTGGACTACGTTAGCTTGAGTGAAATAACGCGCAAAAGACGATTGGCATACCTGCGATCTAAAATGGTCAATGCAAGTGCGTACTACGTTAATACGGTTGGCCGTACTGTACAACAGATCCGCCAGGAATCTCAGCTTAGAAACGCCATTCAAGACTTCCTGGATCATTCGCAGCAGGATTGGTCGGGCCGCTCTCCCCTCGAAGTTCGTACAAAAATCCAGGCATACATCCGCAGTGAGCGAACTCTGAACTGGGCTAGAAAACCCCCGGCCCAGCCAGGCCTTTTTTTCAAGCTGAAGGAAACGCTGCACCTGGTTGGTATACCGCTCCTCGTGCTAGTGCTATTACCTGTCCTTATACCGGTCTTACCCATATGGTTACTGCTCTTACGCATCCACGAGTTGAGCGATGCCGCGCCACATCTCAAGCCGGATGATGCGCACATTCAGGAGCTCGCAGATCTCGAGGACAATGTAGCGCAAAACCAGTTCACTGCCGTCGGTTATGTCAAGCCTGGATGGTTCCGGCAACTGACCGTGTGGGGCATCTTTCAGGCAGCGAATTACGGCACCCGTCACATTTTCAACAAGGAAAATCTCGCCGGGGTAAAGACCATCCACTTCGCCCGTTGGGTTGTTATCAATGAAAAGCGGCGCGTGTTCTTCGCCAGCAACTACGATGGCAGCCTGGAAAGCTACATGGATGATTTCATCGATAAAGTTGCCTGGGGATTGAATGCCGTGTTCAGTAACGGAGTTGGCTTCCCGAAGACCAGCTGGCTGATTTTTGGCGGCGCGAAAGATGAGCAGGCTTTTAAGGACTACCTGCGTATACATCAGATACCAACGCAGGTCTGGTATTCAGCTTACGATCATCTTATTGCATTGAATATTGCGAACAACGCCAAAATCCGTGCGGGGCTTTACAGCAAAATGAACGAAACCGAGGCCGAGGAGTGGCTTCGTCTATTGTGAGAAAAGGATTTACATATGGCTGATACCCTCGACCTTCAAGACATCCAGGGGCTTATCATACGCGGCTATGGTAATCTAAGAGCCGCCTGTTACATTTTGCTTGAAATCAGCGATCCCCAACTCGCAAAAATATGGCTGAATGCACTGGCCGGTACGATCACAACCGGGCAGGCCAGGCCAGAGGAGAAAGCTCTCAATGTCGCATTCACGTACCCGGGCATCAAAAAGCTTGGCCTGGAACCAGCGATATTGGCAATATTCTCCAACGAATTTATCAATGGGATGGCTATTCCACACCGCAGCCTTCTACTGGGCGACGTAGAGGAAAGCTCACCGGCGCAATGGACTTGGGGCGGACCCGGCACCAGGCCAATTGACATGGTGCTCATGTTGTTTGCCGTGGACGATCGCGAGCTTTCAGATGTATACAATACCTATGCAAAGACGTTCGCCGCCAGTGGATTAACGGAAGTTCTGAAGTTGGACACCCTCGATCTTGGCAACAAAGAGCATTTTGGCTTCCACGATGGCATCTCGCAGCCCGTGATGGAAGGGTTACCCCAGACCGAGACCCCTATGAATACGATTAAAGCGGGTGAATTTGTCCTGGGGTATCCAAACGAGTATGGTCTATACACCGATAGGCCGGTGATCAAGCCCGCAATGGATCCTAAGGGCATACTTCCCCGCGATAGTAGTGGATCCGGTAACGTGGATCTTGGACGCAATGGCAGCTACCTCGTTTTTCGACAATTGCGTCAGGATGTCCGCGGTTTCTGGCAGTTTCTTGACGAGGCCACCAAAAACCCAGATGGCAGCAGCAATTCCGCCGCTCGCATTAAGCTTGCATCGCAGATGGTTGGACGCTGGCCCAGTGGAGCTCCACTCCTGAAAACGCCAGATCAAGACGACCCGCAATTGGCGGATGCAAATGACTTCGCCTACTACCAGACCGACCCTTATGGTTTTAATTGTCCCATAGGTGCCCATGTTCGCCGTGCCCATCCCCGTGACTCCCTGGACCCTCAACCAGGCTCCGAGCAATCCATCGCTGTCGGCAAGCGGCACCGCATTCTTCGCCGCGGGCGGGAGTATGGACCACCGGTCGATCCGGCGGAGCTACTGACCGTCAAGAAGTCAAGCGCGGAGGATCAAGATCGAGGATTGCACTTCCTTTGCCTCAACGCCAACATCTCGCGACAATTTGAATTCGTTCAGCATACGTGGGTCAACAACCCGCATTTCGATGAACTCTATGACGACGCCGATCCAGTCATAGGCACTCATTACCCTGATGGAGGCACGTTTACCATGCAGGCGAAGCCTGCGCGGAAGCGGTTAACCAGCCTGCCACGTTTTGTATCTGTCGTGGGAGGTGCGTACTTTTTCATGCCAGGCATCAAGGCTATCCGCTACCTGGCAAACCTTTAAGCCTGCTCAGGTTCATTTGTTGTATGAAACCAACCACGGCTTCCCAGGCCAATTGGCCTGCCGGTAGCTTTTTCTACAGCTTGATAAAATAAGGAGAAATAGATGTCTGATAAGCTTGAGCACTACCGTGACTATGCGCGTATCCTGCTTGCCGGAATCCGGCTGTTTAACGGGGCCGCGGCCCTCTTCGCACCCACATTGCTGGCCCGTCAGTTCAAGGACAACCCCCATTCCGCTGTCATCTATGTGCTGCGGCTCTTTGGAGTGCGCACCATCATTGCCGGTATCGAGCTACTCGTGCCAGATGAGGAAGTACGAGCGAGTGCCTTGCGCTACGCTCTACCCATTCATGCTTCCGATACGCTCTCGGCAGCGCTTGCAGGTATCCAGGGACAACTCCCTCCGCAGGTCTCCATCCTGCTCACTGCGCTCTCGGGAGCCAACACGGCCCTGGCTATCCTTGCACAACCACATCAAGGCAAAACGGAGTGAAAGTGAAAGGTAAAAAAGATGAGATCAACACAGCGTGTCCCGTGGCTATTTCTGGCACTGGTGGCACTCGCAGCAGGCATAGTCGCGCTGGTGCTCCGCCAACGTCTTCGCCAACGTCTTGCCGCCCAACAGGCGACCGCCGGCAAGATGGCCCAACCGGGCTTTCGCCAAACGCCGTTCTGGCGCATCTATGACCAGCTGGCAGAGACACTGGATCACACCTACGGGTGGGATAAAGTCCCGACTCCGCTGGGTTTGCTCATCCTGCTGGGGCTGCGCAACATCCTGCGGCAGCACAACCTGCACGATACGACCCAGGAGCCTGCGATCAACCAACCGGTCATTGAACCGATGCAGGCACGCTATTTGACGGCACGGACGGCGGATGGCACGCATAACGATCTGCAAAACCCGGCTATGGGGATGGCTGGTTCGCGCTTTGGTCGCAACGTACCCATCGCGTACACCTATCCCGAACCGGAGCCAGCCATCCTCACTCCCAACCCGCGTACCGTGAGCCTGGAACTGCTCACGCGTGAGCAGTTCCAGCCGGCGACCACGGTCAACCTGCTGGCGGCCAGCTGGGTGCAATTCATGGTGCGGGACTGGTTCAGCCATGGCACGAGTCCCAAGGAGAACCCCTGGCAGATTGCCCTGCGCGAGGAGGATCCCTGGCCGGACCATCCCATGAAGATCTTCCGCGTCCCAGCTGACCCGACGCGCCCGGCCAGCTCTCGCAGCCTGCCGCCAACCCATCTCAATACCGAGACGCACTGGTGGGATGCCTCTCAGCTTTATGGCAGCAGCACCGAGCAGCAGGCCTTGAGGCGCTCTGGGCGCGATGGCAAACTGCTCATGGGCGACAATGGCCGGTTGCAACTGCCCGCCGACCCGGCTCTCAACCCGGCCCTGCTGCCCGGCTGGTGGCTGGGTTTGGAGATGCTGGTGACCGTGTTCACCCGGGAACACAATGCCATCTGCGACCGCCTGTGCGCCGCGTACCCCCACTGGGCTGACGACGACCTCTTTGAGCGTGCGCGGCTCATTAATGCAGCCCTGACGGCCAAGATTCACACGGTCGAATGGACGCCCGCCATGATCAGCCATCCCACCTCACAGGTTGCACTGAAAGCCAATTGGTGGGGCATCGAAATGGAGCGCCTCCAACGGCTGTTCGGTCGCCTGAGTGCCAGCGAGGCCCTCAGTGGCATTCCGGGTTCGCAGGTCGATCACTTTGGTGTGCCCTACTGCTTGACCGAAGAGTTCAGCATCGTCTATCGGATGCACCCGCTGATTCCAGACGCCTACAGCTTCCGCGCAGCAGAGGATGGCCGGTCGCTGCTCGATTGCACCTTCCGCGAAATAGCCGGACCCCATGCGGAGGAGGTCTTGCAGCACCTCTCGCTGACTGATGCCTTCTACTCGTTCGGCACCGCCTATCCCGGGGCCATCATCCTGAATAACTACCCGCGCTTCCTGCAACACTTCGAGCGGCCCGATGGGTACTTCATGGACCTGGCGGCGACGGATATCTTGCGGACGCGGGAATTGGGTGTGCCGCGCTACAACCAGTTCCGCACACTGCTGCATCTTCCCCCGGCCAGCAGCTTCGAGGAACTGGCTGGTGACGCGGCCCTGGCAGAGAAGATACGACGCGTATACAACAACGAGATTGACCGCGTCGACCTGATCGTCGGCATGTTCGCGGAGAAACGACCGCAAGGCTTTGCCTTCAGTGAGACCGCCTTCCGCATCTTCATCGTGATGGCATCGCGTCGACTGAACAGCGACCGCTTCTTGGCCGAGGACTTCACGCCAGGGGTCTACACCCAGGTCGGCATGGATTGGATCAGCGACAATACGATGTCAACGGTCCTGTTGCGTCACTACCCGCACCTGCGTTCAGCCCTGCACGGCGTCGATAATGCCTTCACGCCATGGCCCGGGACAAATGTCTGACTAAGATTCCTAAGCCAAAAGGCGAGGAGGATAAATATGGTAACTCTCACCAGGAGCCAGGCTCTCACATCACTTATCTGGGTTCGCTTCATCATAGGCGCGATCAGCTGGTTCCTTCCTTCAGTGATGGCCAGGATGATGTTGATTGACGCCGGGGCCAATCCAGCACTGGCATACGCCCTACGACTCTTCGGCGTCCGCGACGTGCTGATGGGCGTGTTGATACAGGCTCCCCAAGGTGACGCTCTCGACCAGCAACTATACATTAGCGTCGCCATCGACCTTATCGATGTTGTCGCCTCGGGGACCGCTGGTTTCACAGGTCACATATCGAAACGAGCTGCCATTCTTTGCTGTGGTGCAAGCCTGGTCGGGGCATCGCTGGGCGCGGCTTCCCTCGGCAAGGGACCACTGTCCAGGAAGGCATTGGCGCATCGAGTGAAAGCCATTGAAGGCTAGAGTTTCCTTCATGAGTAAGTCGTCGATTGTGCGGGTCCGGTACTTCCTTGCATCGCTGCTGACTGTAGGTAGATACGCTAGCATCGTTGCAGCGATGGATTTCAAATTGCGCCTGACTAGCTGCAGGGCAGCATTCGATCATATGGAGCAGCGGCTATGAGAATTAAAAAACGCATCAACGATTTGTTCCTCGCGCTCTTCTATTTTGAGCGCCGGATCGATCCCTATTACCGGGATACCTTTGATAAAATTTTCAGGAAACCGATCTCTGCACTGGCGCAGGCCCTTATCAATTCTAAGAGAAAAGACGACCATTTGCACATAAGCGAAGAAAAGCTCTTGCCCAATGAAAAAGAAATTACTGACTTGATCATCAAACAGATGGCTTTGTTCACGTACGAACATTATAAAAATAGCTTTGCCCTGCGTGCCGGGAATACGAAAACGTATGGTGTTGTAAAGGGAGAGTTCGAGGTTCTGCCTGACCTCGCCGACAACTTGCGACAAGGTGTTTTTAGATACCCCAAAACATATCCTGCCTGGGTAAGATTCGCTGGACCAGGACCTTTAGCGCCTCCCGATATGAAGGATAACGGAGTACTGAGTATAGGAATAAAACTCATGGGTGTAGAGGGCGATAAACTCCTCGACGACGAAAAATGGACGCAGGATTTCACCGGTATCAGCGCGCCAACCTTTACGACGCCAAACATCGTAGAGAATCTCAAATTGCAGAGGCATGTATACGAAGGAACGCCTCTTTTCTACTTTATCAATCCCTTTGATTCCCACTTTTTAGATGCAATCATGCAAGGTCTGTATTCCAAGACCCAAACCAGCCCCTTAGAAGTGCCATATTTTAGTTGTGTGGCCTACCTGTTTGGCGATGGACAGGCCATTCACTACTCGATCAAACCTTGTTCCGATGAGAAAAGTAAGATACCCGGGAAACCGTCAGCCAATTATCTAAGAGAAGCAATGGTTAACACTCTTAGCACAAAAGAAGTATACTTCGATTTCATGATTCAATTCCAGACCGATGCCTACAGGATGCCAATTGAAAATGCATCCGTGGAGTGGCCGGAAAAGCTGTCGCCTTTTATACCAGTTGCAAGGTTGCGCCTACCAGAGCAGCGATTTGATTCGAGAGATCAACTTACTTTCGCCGAGAACTTATCATACAACCCATGGCATTGCATAGCGGAGCACCGTCCATTAGGAAACCAGAGCAGAGCCAGGAAATCTATTTATTACGAATTGTCAGGACTCCGGCAATCTATGAATAAAGAAGCAAGGATAGAGCCAACCGGTGCTGAAGTGTTTAAAGCAGATCCTTGACTTCTATGAAGATCTCGCTCGACCGCCAGGGCAAGGATCTGCTCTTCGACCATCTACACGCCTTCCCTTTGGCGAAGCTCCTCCTCCGAAGGCGGTGCCAGACGTATTTCGCACCAGCTCTCAACGCACTTCAGCAGTGAGTTGGGATCAACGTGCTGTTCGGCAAGCAAACGTCCCAACGCTTCTGGCCTCAGGAGACATTGCAGGAGTCGGCACAACGCCTCGTCCTGGCCTCGTGTGGAAGGACCACTCTTTGGGAATGGATTGTCACCACCCGTCACAACTGCCCCTGACAGCAACTGCTCGCGCGTGAATGGCAGTCCACGCATCGTTACGCCTGAGGCAACCACATGGAAGCGATACACGCCCTGAAAAGGCGCAACCGTGCTGGCCTGGAAAACACCTGACTCCCCTTCGACCAGGAAAAGTGTTGTCTGTGTGCCGTCGGGACGCTGCAGCTAGAAAAATTTAGAAGGAGGCTTGAATTACGTCAATAATAATAGAGGGTGGTAAGGATCTAACTGTTATTGGTGTAACATTTCAGTAAACATTATAGTAAAGCCTGTAACACTTCCCGATAGTTGGCGAAAGGGGGTGTAAAAAAATGAACACATTACAATCGCAGCAGCAGTCACAAACAATGTCTCAGCGTCACCTTTACCCCGTGAAACTGCTTGCAACACTTGCTATTGCTTCTGTAGTCTCGATGCTTCTGATCTCTGGTGATTTTTTCTTTCAGAGTAGCCTCGGCTGGGCAAGCGGTCCGTTAGCCATCATGGGCTTCACGATCTACCTGCTGGTAATTGCTGCCGTCACGGTAGTTGACTGGCGTGGTTTTCTAACTATGAATGGATTTCTGAAATGGAAGTCTCTGACAGGTCGGCAAAGGCTTTTTGTCGGATGCCTTTTTGTAGTGTTGAATGTATTCTTTCTCGGTCTCTACTTACTGCAAGCGTACCAAAAGTACCGTTACTACTGGCAGTTAGAGCCGTTAAGACAGAAACTCAGGATAGCCAAGCAAGAAGCCGCACTTGGGATGATTCCGCAAACCGATGGTAACTGTCACAAATGTCATCAGCCACTGCAATTGGGCGCAGAGTTTTGTGTCTATTGCAGGGAAAGAGTGGTGGAACAGCCTCGCATCTGTCCAGTATGTTATGCCAGGACTCTACCAGATGCCAGGTGGTGCCCTGAGTGCGGCACACAACTTGATACGACTGTCTAGTCACATGACAAAATAATGAGTTGAGGACCTTCCTTTCTACCCAAAAAGCGGCTTGAGTGCGCCTGGCTCAAGCCGCTTTTGGGTAGTTCTTGGGGGGTTCTTTCCTCTCCTCAGAACAAGTGCGGTGGATAGTTGGACTCACATTCCTCATTTTACGTCAGAGCCGGAGTCCACTTCGGTATACTCCAACGAAATCGGCCCAACCCGCTTGCTCGCTGTAAGCTGGCCACGATAAGGCGCTCGATATGTCCCCGATGTAGGGGCAACATCATAGTAATCTCGCCCAACGGCGACAGTAATATAGTGCAGATCAGTCTCGCAGCTATGCGTCGGGTCCAATGCCAGCGCAATGGCTTCTCCCGGACGATCGGGCGCGGGTAGCAGCGCCTCGACCCAGGCATGTGTACCCCCTTCGCCCAACAGGTGGCCGGAGACATAGCGCGCCGGCAGTCCGCAGAGGCGACAGAGCGTCAGCATGACATGGGCGGAGTCCTGGCAGACTCCGCGCCCCAGCGAGAGTGTCTGCGCAGCCGTCGTATGGATATCTGTCACACCCTGCTCATAGCTGAGTGCGTTGTGGACCCAGTCGTTGATGCGCCTGGCCAGGGCCGCTGGCTGCTGTCGCGCATAATCCCCCTCGCCAAGTGCAGCACCGACCTTTCGGAGGGCATCATCGGGCTGCGTAAGCGCCGAAGGCTCAAGGTAACGTGGATCCGAAAGCGCAGCGCCAGGAAGAAAGTGCGGCCCATGATCTGCAAATCGTTCGACGACGATCCACGCTTCAAAGTCAATGGAACGTTCAATGGAGGGAATGTACAGGTTAATCACCCGATTTGCATACTCATCAACCTCGCTGAACGTCTCGGTAACATCGGCAGAAACATCCAGGCGATGCACGATACACCTCTGATCACCGTAAATCTCTGGTGGAACAATCAATAAATGCTGCTTCAGGTCGCGGACAGGACCAGGGTAATCATAGCGAAAGTGCTGGTGAATGAGGTACGCTGTGCGTTGTACGCGCTCCCACTCGATCCCCTGGATGTCCAGGAGATCAAGGGCAGCAATCTGCGTTTCAATGTCCACTGGTTCTTGATTCATGCTTCTATTACAAACCACGGATCAATTTTATCATCGTTCGTCCTCGTGTATAGTAGGGATGACCCTTGCGGTCATCCTAGCCCCCTCATCCCCTACCGCACCATCGTGATCGGGAAGTGCCTCATCGGCCCATACCGTCATTTGCGCGAGACGCGGCGACCCGTAGGTCGTCACCATTGCCACATCCAGGGCGTCACGCCCTCGACCAACCAGCACGCGTCCAATGCGGGGTTCATTGTTGCGCGGATCGAAGGTCCACCAGCGCCCCGAAAGGTATACCTCCATCCAGGCACAGAAATCCATAGGAGCATCCGGCGGTGGAACTCCTATATCTGGCAGGTAGCCGAACACATAACGAGCAGGAATGTTGAGCGCCCGGCAAAATGTCACTGCCAGGTGCGCGAAATCGCGGCATACGCCAACCCCTGCCGCGCACACATCTGCGGCAGTTGTGAGTGAGTTACTGGTGCCATACTGGAAGCGTATATTGCCGTGTACCCAGTCGCAGACAGCCTGCACGCGCGCCCAACCGGGTTCAATAGCGCCGAAAAGTTGCCAGGCCATATCCGAGAGTACATCCGAAAGGCAGAAGCGGCTTGGTAACGTGTAGTGAAGTACCTCATCGGGCAGCGCTTCCACGGGAAGCTCCACAGCGTCAGGCGCGACCTCGTCCACAAGCCCTGATACCTCAATCGTAGCATCGTAGTGAAGTACCTGGCTGCCTGAAGGTATCACCATGCGCTGGCAGCTATTGCCATACAGATCAGTAAAGGCATGGAGAGCGAGCGGCGGCGTGAGCTGCCATGCCTCATGCAGGATACGCTGCTCCGCATCTTGATGCGGCTGCACCTGCATGGTAGCTGGCGTGGGCCAGGTAGCCTCGTAACGAAATTCGCACCCAACTCTGATTTGCATCATTTTTCCGATCCCTTCTCTTACCTCGATAATAGTTCATACTTTCTCGATTATACGCTATTGGCGGACAGCAAAGCTAGCTTGCCTCAAGCTTGACACCCTCATCAGTTGCAAGGTACTATTGACACTATACTGATATCCTGTCCGATGGAGACTCTCCGGCGCTGGTGCCCCTGAACCCGTGATAGCAAGCATTTATTTCGTCGGTCAGAAAGTATAGGAACCTCGCTCATGATAGTGCCTGATACACCTGATACTGCAGGACAGCCCATGTTGCCGCCTCCTTTCTCGAATTATACACTGGATGCTGCCTACGACGAGATGCTAGGCTCTGATGGCAGGCCGCGACCTCATTACCAGGAGTTGTTTCATCGTCTGCTGGAGATGCCTGCCGAGACGCTCTACCAGAGGCAGCAAGCAGCGAATACTGCGTTCATGAATCAGGGTATCACCTTTACCGTTTATGGAAATGACGAGGGAACGGAACGTATCTGGCCCTATGATCTGTTGCCTCGCATCATCACCAGCGAAGAGTGGCAAACCATCGAGCGGGGCTTAACGCAGCGTATCACCGCCCTCAACCTGTTTCTTAAAGATATTTACTTTGATGGGCGCATACTGTCTGACGAAGTTGTACCGCGCTGGCTTATCTATAGCTGCAAACACTTCCGGCGTGAAATGCGCGGCATACACGTTCCACACGACATCTACGTTGCAGTTGATGGGACAGACCTTGTACGTTTGCCCGATGGGCGTTTCACCGTCTTAGAGGATAATCTGCGCGTACCGAGCGGCGTCTCTTACATGCTTGCCAATCGGCAGGTTATGAAACGCACCTTCCCCTCACTATTTGGCAGTTACGACGTCCTTCCCATCGACCACTATGGACAGGCGTTGCTCAGCACGCTGCTGTCACTGGCCCCGACTGGGCGGCCTGATCCAGTGATCGTGTTGCTCACTCCGGGCGTCTATAATTCCGCGTATTTTGAACATGCCTTTCTCGCGCGCCAGATGGGCATCGAACTGGTCGAGGGACGCGATCTGCTCGTACATGATAACATTGTTTATATGCGCACAACCGCTGGTCTGAGGCGCATTGACGTGATCTACAGGCGCATTGATGACGACTACCTTGACCCGCTTGCCTTTCAACCTGACTCTACATTGGGGGTACCAGGCCTGTTGAATGCCTATCGCGCGGGGAACGTCGCGCTGGCTAATGCCATCGGCACAGGAGTCGCCGACGATAAGGCCATCTACGCCTATGTCCCCGCCATCATTCGCTACTACCTCGGCGAAGAACCCATTCTTCCAAACGTCGAGACCTATCTGCTGAGCGACGAAAAGCAGCAAAAATATGTCCTTGAACACTTTGAGGAACTCGTTATCAAAGCGGTTGGAGAATCCGGCGGCTATGGCATGTTGATCGGTCCATACAGTACAGCTGCTCAGCGCGCAGCCTTCCGCCAGCAGGTAATCGCCAACCCACGCAACTACATCGCGCAACCAACGCTAGCTCTTTCGCGCGCGCCCTGTATTATTGATAATCAAATTGAGCCGCGCCATGTCGATCTCCGCCCCTTTGTACTCTTTGGCGAGCAAGTCACCGTTGTCGCCGGTGGCCTGACCCGTGTCGCCCTCAAGCGAGGCTCTTTGGTGGTGAATTCCTCCCAAGGTGGAGGGAGCAAAGATACATGGGTGCTGGTAGGACCTGTAACAGAAGTCAATCAGTGAGGTGAGATCATGCTTTCAAGAGTCGCCGAAAGTCTCTACTGGATGAGCCGCTACCTGGAACGAGCGGAACACACAGCGCGCCTCATCGATGTACATCTGACCCAGATGCTCGACCATGCAGGCGGAGATGCTAGCCTGCGCTGGCAGCGACTCCTACGTAGCCTGCGCACACCACAGCCCGCAGGGGAAATCGATGCCTATAGCATTACGCACGCACTGACCTTTGATGAGGCCAACACCTCATCCATTGAGTCCTGCATCGAATCCGCACGCGAAAATGCACGGCAGGTGCGCGAGCAGATCAGCTCTGAGATGTGGGAGCAGCTCAACCGTCTCTTCTTGCGGGTGAAACAGACCAGTATGGAACAGATCTGGCACGCGGAGCCACACAGATTCCTGAACAGCGTGAAAGAGAACATTTATCTCTTCCAGGGCATTACCGATGCGACTATGAGCCACAGCGAGGGCTGGCACTTTATTCGCGTCGGGCGCTTTCTCGAACGCACTACAGCTACCGCCGCCTTGCTGGATACGCACTTCTCTGTATTCCTGACTGAACAAACCGAATATGAGGGTGAGCCTCTCGACTACCTGAGTTGGGTGGAATTGCTGCGTTCGTGCGCCTCGTTTGAAGCATATTGCAAAGTCTATACGGCAACGATTCGTCCCGCCCAGATCGCCGAGTTCCTGCTGTTAAATGCCGAAGCTCCGCGTTCGATTCGTTTTGCTTGCGCGATGATGCAGGGGGCGCTTCAAGCAATCGCAAAAACAACCGCCGCGCGCAACCCAGGACGCGCCGAGCGTCTCGCCGGTCGCCTGCGCGCAACGCTCGACTACGACCAGATCGAGGAGATTCTCAGCGGCGATATACACGAGTACCTGGAGAGCATCCAGCGCCAGTGTGCGCTTATTCATAGTGGCATCTACCAGGTCTATATTGCCTATCCAATTGAGGGCGCCCTCACATCTCGCGGCGCGGCTCAAGCGTAGGGACAGGAGACAAACAAATGTATTACACCATTCGCCACACGACACGCTTTCGCTATAGCGCACCAATCAACGAAAGTATCATGGAAGTGCGCATCCAGCCACGCAGTGAGGGCAATCAGTATTGCCTGGATTTTCAACTACATACCAGCCCCCGCGCGCACATTATGAACTACCGGGGAGAATTTGGCAACCGCGTACATCATTTCGACATCCCCAATTCCCATAATCAACTCACCATCACTGCCCAGGCGCTGGTCGATGTAACCGCACCTTCGCCGCTACCTGAGGCGCTGACCCCGCAGGCCTGGGATGAACTGGACGCACTTACCGGGAGTGACGACTATTGGGATACCTTGATGCCGAGCCGCTTTGCCAATCCGAGCGAGCTTCTCTATGAGCTGGCACATGAACTGGATGTGCGGCGGCGAGATGATCCACTGACGGTATTGCGTGATTTGAACAGCGCCATTTACCGAACCTTCGAATACTCACCTAAAACGACTCGCGTCGATTCACCAATTGATGAGGCTTTGAGCCTGCGCAAGGGAGTGTGCCAGGACTTAGCGCATATTATGATTACGTTGGCCCGTCACCTGCAAATTCCATGCCGCTACGTCAGCGGCTACCTGTATCGCGGCGAGGGACGTTCCACCGGTGAAGCCACTCACGCCTGGGTTGAGGCATATTTACCCGATCTGGGCTGGGTTGGCTTTGACCCCACCAACAATACCGTAACCGATGAGCGACACGTGCGTGTTGCAATTGGCCGAGACTACGCCGACGTACCCCCCACGCGCGGCGTTTTTCGGGGAAAAGCCGAGAGCGAGCTGGCCGTCACAGTACGCATAGCCCCCTCACAGATATCGCTCACCGATGAATTACCACTGGAGCCACCCACCTTGATGCCTTCAGCTAATGAAATGGACGAACGCGACCAGGTGCAGCAGCAGATTGTCCCACAACAACAGTAGTTGTATTGGTCTATCAACTTGACAAGATAAATCTTCGTGTCTATCATGCTAAAAGATCGGCATACATTTCTCAAGCACAGTCTGTGACTGTCTTGTGTCATCCTCCTTTGTATGTCGTACTACCACCTTTCCGAGGGGAGAAAGAGAGATCATGACCTACTTACCGCGTCGTCTCGTTACCGCAGTTGTCAGCATTGCTCTTGTGCTCGCATTGAGCCAGCTGTTTCCTCAGAGTGGAGGATTATCAGTTCAAGCGCAAGCAAGTCAACCACTGATGCAACTGTCCATAAACTATTCATTTTACGGCTCCAAACACAGCTGGATGTACACCGCGACCAACGATTGGTACCAGCACCAGGGGAATTGGTGTGGAATTGCCAACATCCGTGCCATACAGGTGTACGACTGGCTCTATTACAATGGTAAGGCACCTGGGTGGGATAACTCCCAGGAGGCCATTCACAGCCGGCTCAATGCGTATTCGAGCCCCTGGGGGTCCGGTGGAGGATATGTCCAGTCGGATATTAGTCGCGATTTTGGTACTGATCCCCACTCGATTGCCTATGGGGCGTGGTACGATACGCCCGTGAGCACCAGCTCTCAGCCGTACTGGTTCCACAACTGGATCTACCGCACTAGCAGCACGACCGCCACGTACGACTTCAGCACTGATTTCGGCAGGAACACCGTCTCCCACAACGATCCCATCAGCATCACTATCGATGGAGCCTACCACTCGTTCGTCGTCGATGGCGTGTGGGCCTCCAGCGACCCCTCTTATCCTGGGGCGACCTTAAGCGCGATCGATACCTGGGATCCCTGGCTCAATCACGCTAACCACTCAGTGGATGGCACCCACCCCTACAACCAGACCCAGAACCAGGTCTGGTCGCTCACCGATTGGACAACCAATCGCCTGATGTGGGGGCAGGGCTACAATTCCAACAACGGGTCCGATCCCGAACCGGATACGTCCAAACACTACTACGTGCCGCCGTTCAACAGTTACGGGGTCCCCTACCACTGGAACACGTACTTCGTCACCATTGAGCAAGACCGCATCAACGACGCCTCCACCTCGCATGACTACGCCATCGATCAGAATGGGCATTTGGCGCCGCATAACTGAGGTAGTACGCAGATTCACAATGAAGGCAATAGCCATACATTCTGTAAAATACGCAGAACAAAGAAAGGAAACAGCGAGCGATGTCATACTCCAGGAGACGAACCGGGGGAAGAAGTTCTGGCAAATACAATCGCACGAGATTGCACCTTCGAAAACATCCTGTGATGAGGGATCGCAAGCGCTCAAGAGGAAACGGTTTCTCGAGGTTGCTCGGGATTGGACTGGCAGGTATGTTCGTGCTCGGCCTCTTGCTCATCTCGCTCATGATCATAATCGGACACGGAAGTAGTACTGCTGACGCTTCAGGAAAAGGGACAACATCAGGCATAGCTCCAGGATATGGATCGCTCAACCATCCAAAGGGGACATGTGGCAATGCCGATCAGGCCCCCTGTCCAGCTGTCGACCCAGGGTGGTTCTCCGTCGGAGCCGAGTCGCCAACTGCCGTTGCATCGGCGATCACCAGCAGCCGAGAGTTTATTGCTCTCGCCAGTCAGTACGGGGTTACATCCCTTGATATGCCGGCGCTGGTGCATGCCTACGGAGCGTATACGGGCATAGACTACTACGATGACGACCACTGGGTCGTCTCCGCGCGCAATAGCATGGGAATGCGATGCGGCCTCTTCGACTTCGTCTATGATCGTGTGCACTCACGCATGCGCTTCTCCTCGTATGGGGTGCTTACCGCTCTGGACCCCCATGCCCGCCAGTCCTTTCCCTACGTGTCATCCTCAGTCGCGCTGTCGCATTTGCAGAGCCAGGGCAGGCTCGACGTGTTGGCAGGCACACGCCCAGAATTGATCTTCTTCCCGATCGACCCCAGTTTCCCATACTTGACTTCATCGGTACACAAGTGGGCCGGTGGTGGCAACTCGGCGATGAACCCAATATGGCTTATGGTTGGGTCTGACCGGCACGATTACTTCCTGGGAGCGAACCTGAACATCTACGGGCAGTCGGACCTGCCGATTGCCAAAGGGCTACCCTAGGAGGAGTGCGGATCACCTGGTGTGTTTTAGAATCAGCACAGCCTGGAAAACGCGAGCGTAGCTAAGAGCATCGTTCTATAATGTAAGGGAGCAATTTGTGCGAAAGGTCGTGGAGCAACATTCTCTCTTGATGCTGAAGGAAAAAGATACGATGACGTCTCTACAGCAATACACCTACCATTCTTATCTGGCTGCGCTCTGCTTCCTGGTGAGCATCTCGCTGCTCTCAGCGTGCAATGCCGGAGTGGGAGGTACTTCTCCTACCCCGGTATCCACAGCGACGTCTCCAAGACTGGATAGTTCGCCCAAAGGTCCAGGTGGGCTCACTGCCACAGTGGGTCCGGGCAACTGCTCCTTCAAGAGCGAAGCTCCAGCGTCGACCAGCGGTTGGAGTGTGTACAAGGATAGCCGTTTTCCCTTCAGATTTGCCATCCCACCGGGCTGGCGAGCTGGCTCGTTTGTGGATGACAGCGGAAACGATTATATCGTGCAGGTGTTCCCACCTGGGAGTACCACTCCTGTAGGTCAAGCGGGACTGGCCGACCAGGAGCATTTTTCCGTTTCGGTCACGCTCGCTGGCCCGACGAGTACATATGCAAATGACCCGAATTGGAGTCCAGAGGCGGGCGGTATCACGATCAGTGGCGTCAAGACTACCCTCTATGATCGAGCGACACCAGATTGCGGAGAGGTGAATCGAGGTGCTATCGCCGATTTCGGGCGACACCATTTTACATTCTTTTTGACCTCCATCCCTGCAAAGGCGAAAGTGGACATTGCGCTCTTTCTGGGTGTGCTGCAAAGCTTCATCTATAGGCAGTTAGGCTCTTCATGAGAGGATCACACGACAAGCACTGAGCTTTCCTCTGGAATACCCTGCATCGTCTGCTGCATGAGCAATCGGAGCACCGCCTCGATGCTGTGAGTTCGTTGATAGAGAGCTATTTGACGGTCAGCTCCAGTCCCCCATGGATCAGAGAGTAACGTGCGCAGGTAGTCGATCTCGCGACGACTGCCCAGATCTTCAAGCACCTCGTCTACAAAATCAAGCAGTTCGTTTATAGACTGCCGCATACTGAGGTGTCGACCCCGCACAAAATCGAGCGCTTCAGCATCCAGGCCCCAGCGTATCGCACGCCACTTGTTCTCCTCAATGAAGTGGGCCGGTAACACAGGGGTCGTCAGTCCCCGTTCGTAGAGCCAGCTCAACTTCGCGACGAGCGCCTGGCAGAGGGCGGCAAGGGCTATTGTATCGTCAAAAGTGGCGGGCATATCGCAGACGCGAAACTCGATCGTAGGGAAAAATGGATGGGGGCGAATGTCCCACCAGATCTTTTTACCATCTTCAATACATCCCATCTGGATCAGGGTCTGGATATAGGCGTCCAGTTCTCCATAGGAGAGGAATATCTCTGGTATCCCACTGCGAATGGAAGTCCTCCAAATTACAGAGCGATACGATTTGAGTCCAGTGAACCGACCAGCCCATAAGGGTGAATTGGTCGAAAGGGCGAGCAAATGGGGCAGCCAGGTACGAAGTTGATTTATCAGCGCAACGGCTCGCTCATGGCTATCAATACCGACGTGGATATGCAATCCAAAGACCAGGTTGGAACGTGTGGCGTCCTGAAATTCCTCCTCCAATCGGGCATACCGTTCATAAGGCGATATGGGCTCCTCCTGCCACAATGCAGCGGGATGAGTACCCGCACTAACCAGCGCTAGTCCCTCCTCTCCCACAAGCCGCGCCAGTTTGGCCCGCAAAACGCCCATCTCTTTACGGGCCGTCGCGATATCTGGCAAGATATCCGAGATCAGTTCTACCATCGATTGATGCTGTTCTGGTTTGATCTGCTCACCGAAGATGGGATACCCCTTTTCCATAATGGTCTGAATGCGTGGACACAACTGGCCAGTGCGGCGATCCACCATCTGAAACTCCTCTTCAATCCCAACGGTAAAACGTGTTTTCATAACCCTGCTCCTTCTCACTTCTCATAAGCAAAGGAACAGATGCACAAGCTGTTCCAAAACTGGCATGCTACAACCCCACCCATCCGTTTCTCTTTGAGGCTTTCTATGAACTCAAGCGGAAAAGAGACCGAAGATCACCAACTCTCTCAATCATAGTCTACCACATTGGTTTCACAAGTCTATCTCAATCTTGAGTGCCGCAGCTACAAAACGATCACAGTACATCCTTAAGAGGCCTGCCTGGATAGCAATACCTCAACTGGGTGAATATTCATGCGCAAGGTGACGTGATTGGTGCTGGGCTGAAACCAGGCGTCCAGGTCGATGCGGATTACGCAGTCACAAGCTTTTTGTCAAGGATGGATATGCTCTCGTATTGTATGAGTGTAGTCTACGGAAGACAGGGTCAGCGAAGCGCTCGCCGCTGGCTCTTGAGAGGAGAGACCGAATGATACCCGCGCTTGAAGATCTCTATGTGCGAAGAAGAAACCCATCTACTTCTGGATGCATTGATCATAGCGGCTCGCCAGCCGTCACAGCTTCAACGAGACCAGAGAGATTCTTTTGGGCAAACTGCTCAATGGCTGCAATCACCTCCCCAAATTCCTGCCCTTTTTCGGTGAGATGATACTCGACGCGCGGCGGTATCTCCAGGAAAGCTCGCCGCTGCACAAACCCCATCTCTTCCAGGACCCTGAGCCGTTGTGTGAGCGTCTTCGAACTGATATGTCCCATGAACGCTTGCAGTTCGTTAAAGCGTTTTGGACCACGCAACAGGTTAATGATGATCAGCAGAATCCACGCGTCTCCAATCAAACGAATGGCACGTCCCATAGGAGTGGTTGCACAAGCCTCGGGCATTTCAGTTGGTTGTTCCTGATCGGGTGTCTTCATAGGGCAAGTATAGCATATTGTTTTGTGAAAAACAACTTTCTTGACAACTTTAACTTTCTATGATACTCTTACTTCCATAAGGAAAGTACAAGATGAGAAGAGGAGGACCCCCATCGTGGAAATCGGCATTCATACCTTTGGCGAACTTGTTCCTGACCCACACACGCACCAGAAGATCAGTCAAAATGCTTCTTTGACACCGAACACGACTGATCGTCCGCAGACCTGGAAAGAACCGGGCAAGCCGCTTGCACCCCTGTGGATGTTCAAAATAATGAACCCGGTCATGAAAGGGCTGCTGCGTTCGCCGCTGCACCGCCTGCTCGACGGCACGCTCGTACTGCTGACGTACACGGGACGCAAGACAGGCAGGCAGTACACCATTCCGATTGGCTACTTCGTCTGGGGGGAAGGTGAGCTGCTGTCCTTCAGTTCCGCTCGCTGGTGGACTAACCTGCGCGGTAGCGCGCCGTTGACGCTGTTGCTGAAGGGCCGCCGCGTGCATGCGGTTCCTACCGTCATCGAGGAACACGAAGCGGTAATCGACACACTCGAAGAGTTCATCAAGCGCCTGGGTCCGCGTGCAACCCGCAGGCTGCCCATCGGTCTCCCACGCGATCGCGAGCCGACGCGGGACGATTTGCGCAATGTGCCACGGGGCATAGCGCTGATCCATTTTAGGATCGTCGAGCGTTTTGAAGGACCTTGACAAACGATGGAGTAGAGAGTCCTTCCGAAAAAAAGTTGTTCTTGAGTAAAGAAAGAGGAGACCCAGATATGACCAAGTTGCGAGAAGACTTCGCGAGCCTCGCGTCCGAAGAGACCATCCAGCGAGTCGCCGAGAGGATGCGGGAGCGCAATATCGAGGTGGTGGTCGTCGACGACGGAGACCAGGCACGCAAGGTAGTGCTGGAGCGACTGCCGGAGGGAGCGGAGGTCCACTCCGGCAAGTCGAAGACCCTCCAGGACGCCGGGATCTTCGACGCCATTCATGATACGAGCCGCTATGACGCCCTGCGGCCTCGCATCTTCAAGATGGATCGCCAGACCCAGGCGCGCGAGATCCGCAAGCTCATCTCCGGCCCCGACTTCATGCTGGGGAGCGTCAACGCGATCACGGAGGATGGCGTTCTGGTGGTAGCGTCCGCCTCGTCGAGTCAGCTCGGCCCCTACGCTAGCACGGCCGGCAAGGTGATTCTGGTGGTGGGCAGTCAAAAGATCGTGCCCGACCTGGAGACGGCGCTCAGGCGCATCCGCGACTACGTCCTGCCGTGGGAGGATAGCCAGGTCCGCAAGGTCATGAACATCGGATCGTTTGTGGGCAAGATCCTGCTCATCGAGCGGGAGTGGATAAATGGTCGGATGACCGTGATCCTGGTCCGCAAGCCAATCGGCATCTAGGGGAGCATCTGTCAGCGAGCGTTAATCGGACGTGGTCGCACTTTTTAGCATCACCGTTCCCTTTAACACGGGCGGCGCTCAGGAGGAAATTGCGCAATTTCAGTAGCGGCTTGTGTTTTGAGAAGCATAACGACTTCCTCCTTCTCAAACGCATTGAATGGTTCGTTCTTGATGATCCACTAAGAGCATATCACAGAAGAGACTGTGTTGCAAAAACACGGTGAGGACGTATTGCCTCACGGGAAATCGTCCCTTCCAGCCTTTTCCTGGAAAAGCCGAACATAATGGTGTGAAGGAGAAAAGAACGTCCTGCAAATTTCCGCTTATGTTTTCCTGCTTGCCTGGTAGGCAGAAACACTGTTTCTTCGAGGTATCGGCTAGTTTTAGTGATATGTGCAGCTTTCCCCCTTTTTCATTCAGGATGCTGTAGCCTCTCCAAAGCAAGCTTGCTAAGAGTAACCTGAGTTGTATCAGGTGGGATACCAACGGTAATTCCTTCTTCTCGGAGCGCGGGCACGATCTTCTTTAGCTCATCAACAAACTTTTGAGGTGCCCGATACCACGTCGCTAACGCATCAGGGAAGTGGTGACAAAGTATCTCCTTGAACTGTTTTGCTGTCCGCTCCACTCCTGCCTCTCTTGCATCAACAGACAGACCGGCCGGAAGAGCGGAGAGGATTTCAACGATGATACCTGTTTCTCTTTGTACATCAGCTTGATCTCTTCCTCTATCGTCTCATCGCTGATCTCTTTGCCTGCCGCCTCAAGTCGCGCTTTCGCTTCTGCTACACTCTTGAGATCGACGCTTGCCAGGATGCAGCAAGCAGCCCAAAGGGGATTAGGCGCTATAAGCTGTGCCCTATCATACTCTGCATTGGCCTCCTCATATCTCAGCAGTTTTTTCAGCACATGGGCTCTGTCGAAAAGTAGAAAGAAATGCTTCGGGCTCAGCTGAAGCGCTTTGTTGTAGGCAGCCAGCGCTTCTTCATAGCGCCCCAGCTCTTCTAAGGCATGGGCCTTAGAACTGTACGCGCCGGTGAAATCCGGGCTGAGTCGAAGCGCTTGATTATACGCCTTGACGGCATCGGCAAACCGCTCCAGCTTGCTGAGGGTATCTCCTACTTGATCGTGGGCGAAGGCATTTTCGGGGTCAAGCTGAACCACCTTCTGATAGGCCGGGAGCGCATCTGCATACCGCTTCTGTTTGGTGAGGATGTCTCCCTTCTCTTTATAGACAGAGGGTTTCGTCGGGACAAGTTGAATAGCTTGTTCGCAGATTGCCAATGCTTCGTCAAATCGCCCCAGGTGGACAAGCGTCCTGGCTTGAGCAAGATAGATATCTTCATCCCTGGGATCTAATTGGATGGCTTCCTCAAATGAGACAAGGGCCTCCTCAGAGCGCTCCAGATGGTATAACATGCGGCCCTTCCACTCATGCGCCTTGGCCAAGTGTGGATTACGTGCCAGACAGCGTTCACAGGTCGCTAGACCGTCAGCGTAACGTCCGCGTTCAGAGAGGAAAAACAGTTTCCATTGATAGCCCTCGAAGCTGTGAGGAGTCCGCTCGATAAACTGATCGTAGGTGGCGAGCGCGTCTTCATCGCGCCCAATGCGACCCAGAAATTCCGCTTTCTCCCAATAGGCAATGTAGTGGTCAGGATCGAGGCGGATGAGTTGGTCATAGGCCGAGAGAGCCTCCTCGTATCGCCTCAAATTGGCAAGAACCTCTGCTTTGTGCGTGTAGGGAGACGTAAAATCAGGGGCCAATTCGATCGCCTGATCGAGCGCCTGTAAGGCCTCGCTATAACGACCCAGTTGGTGAAGAATCTCTCCTCTCTGTGAGTAAGCAATGTAGTAGCTAGCATCGAGCTGAATGGCCTGGTTACATGCATCCAGGGCCTCGTGATAGCGCTCGAGGTGAGTCAGCGCCGAGGCTCGCTCCTCATGCAGTCTGGCGCTCTCTGGGAAGAGCTGCAAGGCTCGGTTCCATATCGCCAGCGATCGCTCGTGCTCATCTCTCCCAAAGTGCACAAGACTGATCCGCTCGTATGCGTCAAGATACAACGGATCAAGGCGAATGCAGTGCTCAAATGTACGAATAGCCTCATCGTTTTGGTCCAGGGAAAGCAGCGCATTCCCTTGAGCATAGTAGTCTTCAGCAGTCGTGCATTCCTGAGCAGCCAGCCGCTGACGGGCTGTTCTTGTGGTTTCTGGATCAGCAAGCCCCTCGGCCTCTTTATCGCGGTGCAGGCGCTCTAAGACATAGCGCTTGCCGCTCACCGCTGTGCTGAGGGACGGGGCGAGATGGAGAGCGTGATCAAACGCATCCAACGCTTCCTCGTACCGTCTCAGATGAGCAAGGACCCGTCCTTTGCCAACCCAGGTGTTCGCGGACAGAGGATCGAGGCGTACGAGTTCATCATAGGCAAGGAGGGCCTCTTGCCGACGGCTCAGTTCTCTGAGCATTTCGCATCGGCCCTGATGGGCAGCAATACAGTCAGGAGCTCTCTGGAGGGCCTGCTCGTAGGAAGAGAGCGCTTCTTTGTATCGCCACGTCTTGCGCAGTGTGGCTGCTTCTTCGAGCAATTGCTCGACGGTCATTTTCCCCCGGTCAATCGTGCGCGGCTGTGGAATGCGAACAGGAGGTGAGGGTTGAAAAATGCTCTTACGAAGCTCATCAGTAAAGAGTGATACATTGCTTCATACTCGTTGAGTAATCGAAGGAGATCGGTAAGGAAAAAGACCTGTACTCCCTGATGAACGATAATATAAACAGCCGGCACCGCGTATTAAAAGTGGCGATAAAAGTGATCTGCCGGAACCAAGTCCTCAAGCGAGACGTTTACCAGCGGGGCAAAGGATCGCTCTTTCACGCCCATCATGTTGGTCACCTCTCTTCCTCACACCACTCACGGTTAGCTCTCTTCTCTCCCACCGTCTTCTGCAAGCAATGTGCTTGGACGAGACAGCGTCTCAGGGACAACGTGCCCTGTCCCCTTTTCATTCACAGAGGATTTTATCTGCCCATTCTACCAGAGCAATAAGGGTAGCCGGCGTGGCGAAGCTGGCATGTTTGTTGGCTAGATCGGCTTCAAGGACCCCACGGGCCCGCGAACAAGCCGTTCAAACATGGATATTGATGCCCAGTTCAATGGTTTTCGTCAGCGTTTCTGCCAGTGGGGGCCATCCGACAGGGACGACGGCATCTGCTAGACAGCTGCGCATCAGTCCGACGGCCTCACCAAGCAAGAAGATTTGCACCACATGACTTGCTTCGGCGAAGGCATTGGCATGCAGAAAGGGGAATGCCGCTTTGGTGGGGTCATCGGATCCCCAGGCACTCTTGATCAGGACTCGGCTCATCGTTTTCTCCTTTGCTTGTGTAATGAGCTTGTTGCTTGAGGGAAAAGAGTAGCATCAAGTTCAGCCGAAGGCATTATATTCCATAGGGGGGATCAGGAGGAAGGGAGGGCTCGAACAATAGAGCGATGTGATAGGAAAGTCTCTCGACGAGCGAATGCGCTCAGCGGTACCATGGGAGTGGGGCTTGCACCTCCGCACATGAGGTGGACTTTTTCAACAGGCTGAATATTACACGAGAAATCTTCCTCTTTCTCTCCAATGTACGCCATTTTCTCCAGAAGAGACGAACGAGGTTGAGGACTTGGAGGAGAGACAAGTAAAGAGTTGTAGAAACATATATTCTTGAAGAGAATAAAGGAAGATTTCCCGTGAGGCAATGCGGTTTTGGGAGGCAGGTTGTCACTGGACACGTTTTCGCCAAAAACAACAGCGTCTCCTTGCTAGCCGTATCGCCGCTTGTTTGTCTTCAAACGGCTTGTAGTCGGCCTGCAAAGAGACTTGTTGTGCCAATGGAGCGGGAGACGGGGCTCGAACCCGCGACAGCCTGCTTGGAAGGCAGGAACTCTACCACTGAGTTACTCCCGCTAATAGATTTTCTTTCCTGGTCGGGGTGCGCAGACTCGAACTGCGGACCTCCTGCTCCCAAAGCAGGCGCGCTACCAACTGCGCCACACCCCGCTGTACCTACTTTCGCTACCGGAGAGTGTCCGCACTATAGCACGCCTGTGGTTGTCTGTCAAGTACTTTTCAGTGGCCATTCGGGCCTTTTCTGCGCCGATAGCGCAGCTTCAGCATGAACAGGTTCCAACGTGTCGCAACGCTATTCAGAGGATTACGCCGAATAGAGGTGACGTTACCATAGCCTGGGGATTGTGAAGATTGGCGAGAACGCAGTAAAAATGGTGAGAGAACGACCAATATGAGACAAATAGTACCAACTATTGCCAGTATACCGGTCACAACTGTTGGGTTACCATTGTTAGCGTAGGCATAACCTCCAGAGATGAGTGCCACTACGACAGCAATGATAATGAACCATTCGGTCGCTTTGAATTTGAAGGATGGCAAACCACGACTACGGGGCCTTTTGCGCGGATCTGGTTTGCGGCGCATGCGCTCACTAAATCTTTGCCTGGGACCTGGTTTTGTCTCTGTGGCTTCCATATTGCGGAGAATTTCTTCGATCTCGCGTTCATATCTGTTTGGCATGGCTGCTCTGCTTCCTTGAACTCGCCAAAACACTCTTGTTAGTAATGATACCAACTTTTCAGCTTGGAGACAAGTATTTTGCCTCTCAATTTTTTCTCCGTGCAAACCACCGCAAATATGGGGCTAACCTGGCACTGGCATTTAGACTGCCAATCATTTCCAAGTCATCAACACTAAGCGGCTTAATGATGATGAATAGTACGATACACAATATTAAGAACATTACGCCAGATACGCCAATCAGAAAGCGACTTGCAGGATGCCAGAGAATGCTGGGTAAAGCCGCGAGCGTTAACCCTAATAAAAATCTGAGTGTGAAATCCAGAGGATACTTTTGCGGCAGAACAGGCCAGAGGAAGGCGAGCAGTAGACCGCCAATAAGAACCTGCGCCAGGCCATCAGCGACAAGCGCGCCGGCTGGTCCCCAACGCGGAATGAGTAGAACCCCCAGGACAACTACCGCGACCAGGCCTAACCATTGCCCCAGGACGACCAGTTTGGGCTTACCGATAACATACAGCGCATATTGATTGTCTGATGTACCGATGACACGTACAAGAATATTGAAAAAGAGGAAGATCGCTAGCAGCGGCCCCACAGGATCATAGTTGGTGCCATATAGTGCATGAGCAATATTTTGCGCGTTAAATAGACAAAACACGAGGATAGGTGCGGCCAACAATGTTTCTATTTTGATGAGGGTTTGCCATGCGCGGGCAAGGCGATCATAGTTGCGTCCCACAAACGAGGCAGCGAGCGCGGCTCCGCCAACGCCGCCAAAGCCCGAGACAAGCAGGAGACTTGCGGCATGTGCCAATTGAAACGACAGATTAAAGTAGCCAATTTGGACTAATGATACCAGGAAGAAGCCAAGAAGAATAATAGAGACCTGCTTGAGTAATGCACCACTCACAAGATTGGTCAACCATGCCGAAATGCCCAGCTGTACTACTGGCTTCATTAGTTGGACGTACGTCCCTGCTGTTTTTCGCTCAAAAAGGTAGGGAGCAAGCCAGAATAGAAATGCTATTGCATTCAAGACAGAAAGTACAGCGAAGATCCAGAGTATGCCGTCAGTACCCCAGCCAAGTTGTAGCACGAAAAAGCTTAAGACTAACAAAACCAACTGGGTCACACTGCCGACAACGAAAACGAAGCGCATACGCATCAAAGATGCGCAGATCGCCGTAATTAAACTGCTAATACCATTGCCGAATACATATACCGCGATCGGCGATATATGATTCAACAGGGCTGGATCACGAAGGCTAGCAGCCATCCCTGCTGCACCACTCAGAGGAATAGCGGCGATGAGTGACGCTAGCGCTGGGAGGATAAATAACATGATGACGAAAGAGAGAATAAGGATACCTGATCGTAGAGCAAGTAAATGTCGCATCAGAACTGCCGCTGCTGCCTTCCCGTGCTCAGCGAAAATTCGTGGTACAAATGTTGTAGTGGCATCTTCTAAACCCAGGGCCACAATGTAGGCAACAGTATTGAAAGCAGCCAAAGATACGGCGAAGACACCATATTCCGTTACCGATAGTTTGCGAGTAACAAGGACAGAAAGAAGAAATAAGGAGCCAAAGACCCATAAACCATAGAGCTGGTTCAGCAAGTAGCTGCCAGGAGTGCGCTTGAGCAGGATGCGGGCCTCTTCTTCCGCACCCGTATTAAGTGCCGTTTTGCTGGCAGGTAATACAGACTCCGTACTATCAGAGAGAGTTTCTATGAGAATGCCTGGATTTTTGTTATTTTCCACCTCATCATTTTCCTTCCCATGGCCCTGGTTATCAAATGCACCAATTTGTCGTTGACCAAACGGAATGGTCGCAGCGACGGTTTTTGCATATATCCAGTTTACTACTTCAACTTTATTAGATGTCGTCCCAACCAGCCCAGGGCGCCAAGTGCGGCAAAGAGTTCCAACAGGCTCAGATTCGCAGTCACATGATCTGGCGAGAGAAGATAGAATGGTCCCACTTTGAAGGTGGCTGCTACTAAAAATACGCCCAGGCCGATCCAGGCGGGTAGTGTAGCGTAGAGCAGCGCTTGTTGCCAGGAAAAGCACAAAAAACCAATGATAGTTGGAAGTAGATAGAGCAATATAGTAATGAATGGCGCAATAACCGGAGGGAAGGGGCCGTTTAACGCGGCACTGGTGGAATTTGGCAAGAGTCGTGTCCAGAGTTGTGGGGGAACCAATGCCAACATTACCAGCATTGTCTCAATGATAACCAGGCTGATTACCAGTATTGTTCTTCGTCTCTCTTTTGCTACTGCTTCTGTTGTGTTTTGCAATGATTGCGGTGTGCTTGTATGAAGCATCGCCGTCCCTTCTTAAAATAGAATAAAGGCACCACAACATGTAAAACCACGACAGTGAGTGCCTGTCGTTCACCACAAGGCCGCTATTTATACACCTGGTATCTTCAGCAATCCCATCTGGTACTTCAGCATTAAGATGCGCCGGACGGAATCATCGATACGCTGCTGACTGATGTCACCCGCGCTGATAGCTTGTTTGATACCGCTGATCATATCAGCGACGCCATTAGGAGTGGAGGCGCCCATCAACAAGTCGGAACCAGCTTCGACCGCCAATGCCGCAGCTTGTGCCTCTGTATAATAGGCGATAATCCCTTCCATCGTCAAGCTATCCGTTAAAATTACACCATGAAATCCCAATTGGTTGCGTAAAATGCCGGTTACAATCTTATTGGAGAGTGAGGAGGGCTTTGAACTATCAATTTTAGTGACAATCTCATGCGTGACCATAACCGCGTGCACATTACCCTGCGCGATGAGTGTTTGATACGGTGCCCAGTCGATGGCTGATAAGGCGCTCTTTGTACGATAGAGGCTAGGAACAGTAATATGTGGATCTCCACCTACATCTCCCAGCCCCGGAAAGTGCTTCAGTGCCCCCATCACTTTGCCACTCTCTTGCAATCCTTGCAGGTAAGCTCCAGCCATTTTCGTGACAATCGTAGAATTATTGCCGTATGTGCGCAGGTATAACTGAGAATTGTAGACATTGGTAACATCAACCACCGGAGCAAGATTCAAGTTGAAACCGTAGTACGAGAGATCTTTCGCGTCCTGGATACCCTCCGCCATGGCTTTCGAAGGATCATTTGTTGCACCAATCGAAGCTGCGGACGGGCGCGGGCCGTCAAGATTCAGCAAACGATCGACTGTACCGCCTTCCTGGTCAATCGCCGTTATCATGGGAATGCTGCTATTTACCTGCATTTGATGAAGTAGGCTCTTGAGCTGTGGCTTCGAGGCGATATTGTTGTTCACCGCAAAGATGAGGGCAGCACCCACTTTGTATTGACTGATCATTGTACTTATTTCAAGCCCATAGTCTGGGCCATAAAATTGCACAATCATCATCTGGCCAAGTTTCTCGTCTAATGTCATTTTATTGACAATAGCGTTAATATACTCAGCTGGCGTTATTACCTGAGGAGTTGCTTGAGTTTTCATGCCCGGCGTAGAAATATGGCGTAATTGATTAACAACGTCCTTTAGGAGATTGGGATCACCTGTGCTGGTGGAACCACCTAAAACAAAAGCCCAGCCCTGTGCACCAATGAATTGGGGCGTCCCCACATTTGCTGCGTTGATGATCACGACAAGAAGGAAAACAGAGAGTAATAGTGTCCTTCCCCGCGAGATCGCCCCTTTTTGGGCCGTTTTCGGATGAGCTTCAGGCGCATCGAGAGTTGGTGAAGCTCCAAGGAGCTTGTGGGAGTTGATTTCATCAAGAGCTTCTGTGGGTACATCCCCTTCAAGGGAAATAGGAACGTCTTCTATGGAGCTTATACTTAACCCTGTTTGCGTCTCGTCTGTTTCAGCTGGGACATCGTTCTGGGAAGCCGGTAATTCAGGCATAGCCGGCGTTTCGGAAGCGGTCTCTGCAGGATTAGCGGTAGTGTCGCTGTGCTCCGTTGGCGCTGTATTTTCAACGCTGATTGTTGAGGTAGCGCGTTTGCTTTTTGTAGCCCCGAGCTTCTGGGTGTCATCCATTTCTGTTTCATGCTCGTCACTTTGCTGATCACCCTGCTCTTCAGAGAACCAGGGGCTAGATTGTTTCATCAAAATGCCTCTTTCCGAGAGTAATACGTTATCCTGCTGTATGTTTGAAAAAAGATGAGTAAGGCTTATTATACTTAAGAACAACTCAGAGCCATAGGTTGTAACTCTGGCGAAAAAAAGATACTTGTGTCCTAGCCATCTTAGAGTAAAGCACAAATTACACAAAATTTCTATGAATTGGGTCACAAAATCAGCAAAATCTTCCAATTCAATCTTTTTCATGTAAGCTGTGCTTTATCTTCTTCTACTACTTGTGTGTATGAAATGAGTGGGATATACTACTGCTACTTTGGAACTGCAAATGCATTGAAAGGCAGCCATAACACCATGGTGACTAAACAACATCCCGTTTCTGTAGCCAATCCACGTGGAGTTAGAACATATAGTTTCGTTTCTTCTCGCCTTTTCACTAGCTTGTTAGTGGGGATGGTGTTAACTCTTCTACTCACATGTATTGAGCTAGCACTTATCTGGTTTTTCAACTCTGCAAATATCCTTGGGAGCGATAGTTCCAGGCGCCTTTCAGCGGTGGCGGCTCTTCCTCTTCACATGCCATTGTTGCTTCTTGTGCCAGTTTTTGAATTGGGCGTTCTATCTCTTACTGCGTACCTTGCTTCTAAGCCGCTTGCTATCCTGGCATATTTACGAGCTATCCAGAAGGCGCAGGATGAATATCGCAGCACGTATACCAGGCTAGATTCCCTGGCGCATATCTATAATACGCCTGTTACGTTTTATGAACATACGCCTGACCCGCAAGTTAGGAACCAGGGGCAGAGCTTAACCCTGAATGAATTGGTGAAACAGCCACAAAATACATCCCTCTTGATTGAAGGTGCAGCGGGATCAGGCAAGACGATTGCCGTACAGCAATTCCGCTACCTCGCAGTACAGGAGCGCAGATCTCTGCTGCGTGGCCAGAGCAAAATTCCTGTATTTATCCCGCTCAAAAATTACAGCCTCTATCTTAAGTCGACAAGCCAGCCGCAAACGCTCACTACTGAAGAAGATAGCGTAGATAATAAGAACCAGACAGCAATCTCCGACGAGCTCATGCAGCAAGCGACGCTGCTTGATTTCCTCATAGATAGTGATCTCGAAGGCATGCATCATCTTCGACCGTATGTGAAGAAGCTCAGCGACCAGGGGCGCTTATTATTCCTTTGTGATGGTTTGGACGAGATTGACTATCACTACCGGGCAGCAGTCGGTAGAGAAATAGCAGAGATGCTGATTGTGACGCGAAACCGATTCGTTATTACGTGTCGGGAAGCAGATTACAAGAAACTACCGGAGTTGGAGCAGTTAGTCAATGAAGGGCATATAGATCGGTCGGTAATCTCTCCAATGCATCCTGAACAGGTGCGTGAGTTTGTCGAGCAGTATATCGAGACTCAAGGTGATCAGTGGCAACATACGGCCGGGCAGATTATGCAAGTGATTCAAAACAGTCGCTTGCGGTATCTCTGCACGAACCCGCTTATGCTTTTCTCCTTCCTGCAGATTATCGACAAAGTAGGTGTTGAACGCGGAAAAAAGCTCGATACACGAGGGCGCATATTGCGAGAGTATGTCACGCAGCTCATCCAACGTGAACAGAAGCGACCTGAATGGAAGAAAAGCGCCCCAACGGGAAGTGATGTAGTAAGGCTGCTGGGCAGGATCGCCTGCGCGGCACGTTGGTCAAGTGACGGGGTGAGCATACAGCTGCCGGCGGCACGGAGAAAAATGGCTGTACGAGAGCATCTAGAACGTTGTGCCAGCGAGCTGCAGGACTGGTTGAAAGGGCACCCTGCTTATGGAGTATTTGGCATAGAGCAACCCAACGAGCCATATGATCGCGCGACTCTGACTCAACTGCTGCAGTTTGCACTGAGCGCCACGTTGATAGAGATGAGCCATGAGGGCATACTGAGTTTTCGTCATGAATTGGTCGCGGACTATTTTGTAGCCCAGTATTTCCTGACAACTTCTAGCGGTGAAAAGAAAACAACTACCCAGCAAGGGGAGCCACTCTCTATTACTGCCAGGGATTTCCTGGCTAATGCTGCCTATTGGAGCGGACCAGTTGCGCTCTGGGCCGGTATCGTGGATGCACCAATGCAGTTGGCCGAGCAGTTCGCTATCCTGGCGAGTTCACAAGAAAGTGGCACACAAAACTCTCAGGGTGGTCAATCCAGCTATGCAATAGAGGCGCTAACATTGGGCCTGCTATGCACCGGCGTTACGTGGACGCCGCCGCAGTCTCAGGTACAGCCAGCAAGTGCGCTTCCTCAACATCTGGAAATCATGCTCACAAGTGCCTTGCGCGATCAAGCCGCTCGGCAGGAACTCGCGTATGTCTTTACCCAATGTGCTGAGGAGGGTGCGCTAGAAATATACCACTCATTGATGCTTCTATTGATGGCTGATGGCATTGAAGAGTACTTCGTACTACTAGATCCAGCGATTGTCCCCGAACTGCTCTTTATGTATCTGTATGATGCCGCTGACATATTACAGTACGAGGCGCAAGTAAAGCGCCTGTCCCGTGTATTAAGCTGCTTTGGGGAGATCGCTGTGTTGCATGCAGGAGAGCTAAGTCGCCCTGTTCCCGGGCGAAGTATACGCTTGCGAGCTGCGGCCATCAATATTCTTGGTGGTACAGAGCAGCTTACTGCCGTAGAGCCGTTGATTGCTCGCCTGAGCGACAGAGAAACTTTTATCATTGAGCGGTCAATGAATGCATTGATTCGACTCGGCCCTGAGTTAAGTCTACCTCGGGTATTTCAAGAACTGGAAAATCGTACTCCTGCCCTCTCTACACGCATGGCCCATGCAGCGGCACTGGCTATTCTCGAGCATTATCTGAATGAACGGGATGAGCGGCAACTCACTCTGCCACAATACCAACGCGTCATGGAGAGTCTCGTACTCGTCCTAACCTCAAACTATGTAATCGAACAAGAGATTCAACAACGGGCTCGCGAAATGCTAGTACACCTTGTCAAGCAGCAAGAAACACAAACCGTGCAGAATCGGCCCACTGCAGAAATGGCTTCGCCAACGGCGCAACCGGTGAGTATACAGGAAAAAGCCCTTGACGTCGTCATTCGCTATCTCTCTTCCGGTGACGAGATATTGGCCGGTAATATGCTGAAAGTTCTGCAAGAAATTGGGCTTATCGCGACACCAGCGCTATTGGAGCAGTTGCACAACGAACCAACCGAAATAATACGCTCGCGTATCGTCGATGTGTTGAAGAATATTCGTGACCCAGGGGCATTAACTGCTATACTACATCTCGTCGCTGATCCATCACTACTTGTTTTGCAGCATGTGACCAGTGCATTACATACGTTTGGTTCCGCAAGTGTGAGTGGCCTCATCGATCTCGTCCTAGCCGATACTGCTGACATAGTAGCCGGACGAGCAGCGCAAATACTAAAGGGTATGGGTCCTGAAATTGTAGTACCTGTATCTCAGGCGCTATCTCCAATAGTGCCTGAGCGCACGCGTCTCCTGGTACAGGTATTGGAACGAATCAAGGATGAGCGCGCTATTCCAGCAGTAATAGACCTTGTGACGCCATCGCAACATGAACCACTACTCGCTATAACTGTCATACATGCGCTCAGTCAATTTTCATCCAGACAGGTGGTATTACCTTTGCTGAGCATGCTGGAAAATCCACAGGCACAAATTTACGAAGAGGCCATAGAGGCCCTCAGCTCTCTGGGAATCGTCGCGCTCGATGACCTTGTAGCAGCCCTGGATATACAGCATGGTACCGCGACTACACAACGCACCAGGCGTGCCCTGTTGGGAATGGTTCCATTCCCGGGAGAACGATTAATCGAGATGCTGCCACGATGCAGCGAGGCGCAGGTACGGCAAATCTTGACCGTTTTCCAATTGCAGGGAGCGGACGCTGCGCATGTATTAGTTCAGCATCTCTTCGACGAGAATGAGCGCACAAGAAGCTACGTTCACCACGCGCTGAGCGGAATGCAAGGGCAAATAATAGTACCACCATTATTGGAAGCGTTGAACAGTGCGGGGTGGCACGACGTCATTGCTGCCTTTCTGCTCAAATATCCTGAAGCGGCTATGCCCCCATTAGTCAACCTGCTAGAGGATCCAGAACGTAGCGATGCCGCCGCTGCTATCTTACCACAATTTGGCCCTGCAATGTTGATGCCGCTTATTGCTGCTTTGGATGACCCGAGAATCGTGGTGCAGGAGCATGCGCAGAACAGTATTGTCGCATTGGTCCATCAGAACACGGCTGCGTTATCGGATGTCGTGCGTCTCTTCAGCATGACGCTGCCTCTCAGAGCGCACGAAGCGCTCCTGGAGGTATTGACCAATGAACTTGTCGAGGTCAGTATTCCTGTGCTACTGGACGGCCTGGAAGATGCTCACCTTGTAGACGATGTCTCAGAGGCTCTGGCACGGCTGGCCCGCAAACGCGATTGGCAGCGTATCATACTTGATGGATTGCTGGCTTCCTTGCGCATGGAGGAGCGGCGGCGTGGCGCTGAGACAGCATTGATTAAGGTTGGAGGGTTGGCTGTGCGCAGCGTCGGCGAGTTAATTATCGACAATGACCAGGTGGTGGCAAAGGCAGCGCAACATATCCTCCAAGAAATAGGGGCGCCTGCACTCTCCTTTATCTGGGCCGCGCACGGCGATACCAGTAACCGTGCTCGCCGGGAAGCAGCCATGACGATCTTCCATAATATGCCAACCGAGGAAATTAAGGATGCCCTGGTTGAATTGCTAACAAGTGATCTGCCGGAAGATATAGCCATGTCACAGGCGCTTCTCCTGGAACGGATACATGACGAAGAGACGCTTTCAGATACCAATCAAGAGATGATTCCAGCTCTGCTCGATTACGTACATATACATGATCAAGAGCGTACAAGTCTGCGTATCATCGCCCTTCTCTTTTTGCAAGGTGGGGATTCGGTAGTCAGGCATCTTGTCAAAGTGCTCTACGATAACCCGGAGCATCATGAACAACTTGCGTACGCCTTCTTATTCCTAGGAGATGAAGCGAAGATTGCCCTGATAAAGATGCTCAATGATCTACACGCGCCGCCACAGCTGCGCGCTGAGGCAGTCAGCATGATTGGCCTGCTTGGCCCATATAAAGACGTCTATGAGTACGCACAATCCATGAGCAAGTACGGTTTATCGAGTAACAGGATGGGTTTGTTCGATCCCGATGAACTCGCAGTCTCTCTGCGCGCCCTGGGAAGTCTGCTGGCAAGCGGCGACTGGGATGTTCCAACACTTCAACACCTACGCCACATCAATCAGGAAGGCAGCCCTCAAAGTGACCTTTTTAATGTTCTGCTTGGATGGCGCTATGAGCCAGAAGTGATGAAACTCAAGAATGACCTGCAAAATGAGCGCGACGCGCGTAAGGGTGACATCATGAACTTGACTGCGCGTATTGTCCAGGACCAGACTCGCGTGCGCGAGCTTGAAGATGAGTTGAAACAGGTGCAGCACGAGCATGGACTGCGCGGCAATGAACTATCTCAGGCGACCCAGGAGAGAGATGTGATCCGCAGAAATCTCGACCAGGCGAACCTGGAAAAAGAGACGGCGCGCCAAAGTCTGATCCAGATATCTCAAGAGAGAGATACGTATCGTGCGAATTATAAAAAAATGGTGCGGGAGGAGCAGACCTTACAGGCAGAAGTTAGCCAGTTGGAAAAATACAATGCCCTCTTGCAGCAGCAGATCAATCTATTGCGAGGAAAAACTCAGGCGTGACACCTACTCAGGTGGCGAAAGAGAGCACCATGTCACAAAATTCATCCGGGTGGTGTCTAGTATATGGAATTGCAAAATTCAGTATTGTAGAGCGCAATGCTCAAGGTTTGACGGAGTGAAAAGAAGGCATGTCATCAGACATCAGAAACCGGTCTATCATTGCCTCAACCAGCGAAATGTCGTTTGAAACCGTTTTTACACGCTACTATAGCCTTGTCTACCAACTTGCTTATCGCTGTGTGGGACAGAGCGACGAAGCGGAGGATATTGCGCAGGAAGTTTTCTTGCGGTACTATCGTGTCCCACCCAAGGCCAATAGTGAAGCAGAGCAACGCGCCTGGCTTTGTCGTGTTGCCACCAATCTCAGCTTAAATGCCTTGCGTAGTCGGCAACGGCGCACAACCCGCGAGGAACAAGCCGGTGAAACAGTTCAACGTAACGCGTCGGAAATAGAGGCACAACAGAACCCAGAACAACAGGTACTTGCCGATGAACGGGTGGAGCTGGTACGCTCGATCCTGGCTGAAATGCCCGAACGGCAGCAAACCTATATTTTGTTGCGTAGTACAGGGTTAAGCTATGCGGAAATTGCACAGGCTACAGGAGTGGCTACTGCTTCTGTGGGAGCGCTACTGGCCCGTGCCGAGCGGGAATTTCTGAGGAGGTATCATGAACGCGTTTCAGCATCAAGAGCATAATGACGACTGTTATGATCTGAGTATCTTCATTGCCCGGCGCGACAACGAACTGCCGGCAGACGAGGCAGCAAAAGTAGAACAACACCTCTCGACATGTGGTGACTGCGCTGCGGATGATCACCTCGTCACCAGCGGCGGAAGCGAGGTCTATACATTGCTATCCACCCTGGATCCCGAGCCGCGTGCAATGTCCGATCTTGTCACGGCGCGCGCAAAGCTGGAAGCACGACTCAGTGAGGCGGCACGTCCCAAGAAGAGTGCTGCTGAGTTGAGTGCGCTCCCCCAGAAAAAAACAACCCTCATCTGGCGGCAGCTGCGCCGGAACTGGGCAGCGGTAACGGCCGCGGCCGTCTTGCTTGCCCTGCTGATCTTGCCCAACGCCAGTGCGTTGGCGGACCAGTTTCTCTCGCTCTTCCGCGTCCAGCAATTCCAGCCTGTCAGCATTGACCCGCGAGATTTTGCCTCGCATCCACTCCCTGGAGTACAGGATTTTGGGACATGGCAGCTATCTGCGAATAGCTTAAATACACAGAACAATTTGACGCAGGTACAGGCACAACGATTGGTCACCTTCCATATTGTGCAACCCGGCAACTTACCACGGGGATTGAACCAAAATCCTGCGTTCGCCGTGCTCACTGGTGGCCAGTTGACCTTTACCTTTAGTGCTGCGAAAACGCATGCCTACCTGGTGCGCAACGGGCATGGCAGCATGACCATTCCCGCGAATTTGGATGGCGCGAAATTTATCGTGAGTGTCGCTTCCGGGGTTGAGATGAACTATGGCAGTCGCGACAAAGACTTCCTGGTCATCGAGATTCCTAGTCCGACCATACGCGCGGCATCGAGCGCTTCACTCAACGAATTGCGAGATTTTATGCTCTCACTCCCGAATTTGCCACCACAATTAGTGGCACAATTGCGACAGATTGATCTCAACAGTGGTACGATACCGATCCCCGTTCCACCTCAACTCACTACCCAACGCGTCACTGTTCACGGGTCGTCAGGGTTGCTGCTGGCCGACAAAACTCCTATTGGGGGTATACTGGTCTGGCAGGCTCATGGTATGATCTATGCATTAGGCGGCAATATTGGGGACGCAACTCAACTGTTGGCTGCCGCCAATACACTACCATGATATGTGGGAACAACTCAATGAGTGAGCAAGCATACAATAGGACCGGTGGGATTGGCACAATTTCATCCAGGAACTGGGAACACCACGACATTCAGCGTGGTGTTCCTGCTGTGCACGTTGAACATCTGCGCAAAGCATATGGTCGTCTCGTCGCGGTAAACGATGTCAGTTTTGTCATGCACTGCGGAGAGGCCTTTGGTTTCCTGGGGCCAAACGGTGCCGGTAAGACTTCGATAGTCAAAATATTGACCGGGCTGGTTGCTCCTTCGGGGGGTACCGTACAGGTGCTGGGTTATCCCGTCAGTCACCTTGAGACGCGTAGGCGTATTGGTTACTTGCCAGAACTGCCCACCTTCCATCGATGGCTGCGTGCGCAGGAGTTTTTGCAGTTTCACGGGCGGCTCTACGGCTTACGCGGTGCTCCATTGCAGAAACGCTGTAGGGAGTTGCTGGAACTGGTCGGGCTGGCCGGCTGCGAACGGCAGAAGCTTGGCACTTTCTCCAAGGGAATGTTACAACGGATTGGGCTGGCACAGGCTCTGTTGAATCAGCCGGAGCTGCTGATTCTCGACGAACCGACCTCTGGACTTGACCCTCTCGGGCAGCGAGATATGCGCAATCTCATACTACGGCTGAAAACGGAGGGCATCAGCATCTTCCTCAATTCGCACCAGCTAGGCGATGTTGAGCTTATCTGCGACCGTGTGGCGATCATCCACCGTGGTCAACTCTTGAAGATTGGCCCTCCTGCTACGCTCTTCGATGAACCACTGGTCTTAGAAGTACGCGTCAATGCCGTGAGCCCGGATCTCCTGCGACGAGTTGGAGCGGCTTCACTGGCGGTACAGCGAGACGAAGCCGATCCGCTGCGCCTACTTGTAGAGGTGCAAAACGATGAACAAGCTGCAAATGTCGCCGCCGCCGTTCATGCAAGTGGAACACGCCTCTTTACCTTGCAGCCACGCCGTCGCACTCTTGAGCAACTCTTTTTGCGCACCATTGAATCGTCAGAGCATTGAGGACCAACCAGGGAGAGGAACGTATACAATGGGATGGTTTTTGATCACCCGCTTTACCATACAAGAGGCAATTCGCCGCCGCCTCTTTCTCACCATCGCTATTCTTACCCTGTTAGTGCTGGTTTTATTTGGCTTGCTCATCCATGCAGCGGTCAGCCGGATGCAGGAAAATCAGGTCGCCAATGGCATGGATCCGACACTGCCGACACTCTATGCCGGTATCGCTATTAGTATTCTTGCCATGTGGCTGGTCTATTTAGTCATCAGCACCATGACTATCTTCTTGACCATCAGTATGATCTCTGGCGAGATTGAAGCCGGTACCTTTGTGGTCATCGTTCCAAAGCCCCTGCGGCGCGCCGAAATTATTTTCGGGAAGTGGCTGGGATACGCTTTCATCCTGGGCCTGTATACGCTGTTCCTCTCACTCGCCTTCATGGGAATCATTTACTGGTTCACCGCCTACTGGCCCACGCAGGCTTTTGCCGCGATTGGGATGCTCGAAATGAGTATGCTCGTCCTCCTTGGCCTGATTACGCTGTGTGGAGCATTTGTGCCAACAGCGGCAAATGGTGCTATAGCTGTCATGCTCTTTATGGGAGCTTTTATTTCCAGCATCGTGCAATTTGCCATACCCGCCCAGGACTCTATGATCCAGAACATCACAGCGGTCATCAGCCTGATTATGCCAACCGATGCGATGTGGCACGGCGCCTCCTATTATCTCTTCCCTGCTGCCCTCGGGGTGTTTCAGGACTTTTCTATCAGCAGTGTCAACACCCCTTTTACCGCGACACAGCCGATCTCGCTCCCTTTGCTGACGTGGGGGATACTGTACAGCCTGGTGCTGCCGCTTATTGCTATGCTTCGCTTCCAGCGCCGCGATCTGTAACAACCTGGTGAAATTCAAAGGACAAGATATTCTATGGAGCAAGATTGGGGCAGCTGCACCCACCAATATTTGAAAGCGAATTTATCCATGGATATCTAGAACAGGGGGAATACTCCCACTCGAATGGAAAAAACTCGCGAAACTTGTAGATCTTTTAAGCCTGTGCGAATTCCTCAATGCGCCGACCCCGCGCAATGCGCTCCGTCAAGAAGTTACTGGCTTAATCGTAGGGACGCTTGAACATTGGGAAGAATTTGGCAGGCAGATAGAATAACAAGGAGCATAGCAAAGCATGGCACGCATTAAACTGGCCTATATTGGCGGTGGCAGTACCCGCGCCGCCGGTACAATGGCCTCATTTGTCCATCAGGGTGAAAATTTCAACGGCTCCGAGGTCGTTCTCATCGATCTCAATGAAGAACGCCTGGGTATTGTCAAAAGCATCGCCCAGAAGATGGCCAATGCCAGGGGTCTGGATCTCACCTTCACGACCACCACGAACCGGCGCGCTGGCCTGCAAGGATGTGACGCCGTCTTGACGAGTTTTCGTCCCGGAGGCTTTGAGGCCCGTTATCTTGACGAAAGCATTCCGCTCAAACACGGTGTGATCGGTCAGGAAACGCAGGGGCCAGGCGGTTTCTTCATGGCGCTGCGCTCTATCCACGTAACGAAAAGCATCATTGAAGATATGGAAGCAGTCTGTCCCAATGCCCGCCTCTTTAACTACACCAACCCGGTGAATATCGTCTCAGAGGCTGTTACCCACCACACCTCCATTCCTGCGGTTTCCCTCTGTGAGGGACCAATTGTGACCAACCGCGAGTATGTGGAGTTGATCGGGCTCGATCCCGATAAGCTGGACGCGGTCTCGATTGGCCTCAATCATGGCTCCTGGACCATTCGCCATCTCTACGATGGACAGGACTTTATGCCTCTCTTACATGAGGGATACGAGAGAATAAGCCGTGATGGTACCCTTCCGCCCGACGAACGACGCATGATCGAACTGGCATGTTTCATGGACTCGCTGCCGAGTGACTATTTCCGGTACTACTATTTCAAAGATGAGATATTGGCTGAGCTTCAAGCAAAACCAACAACCCGCGCGCAAGATATCATGGCCAGCGTGCCAGATTACTGGGCACATTATCGTGAACAGGCCGCGCGCGACGTTCCCGAACTCGACCCTAATCGCTCACGTGGAGGCATCCACGAGCTAGAGCTGGCTATTGATGTAATGGACGCTATCTACAATGACCGCGGAGAGGTCTGGTATGTCAATGTTCCCAACTGTGGCTCTCTCGCGGACTTCCCGGACGACCTGGTCGTCGAAACCATTGGATATGTGGACCGCAACGGTGTCGCCCCTCTTGTACAAGGCAATCTACCGCGACAAGTACGTGGGCTGGTGCAAATGCTGGGCGAATACCAGGCTCTGGCTGCTGAGGCTGCCTGGAGTGGCAATCGTAGGGATGCCATCCGCGCGCTGACAAGTCATCCGTTAGTTTTTTCACTCTACAAAGCCGAAGCAATGTATGACGAGATGGCCGCCGCGCACCGGCACTATCTACCTGAACGCTTACTCTACTAATCTCTATAAATTGGCTTCACAGCTGCATTCGTATATAGTAGGGGTGACCCTTGCGGTCACCCAGGAAACGGTGCCTGGTAGGAGGCAGTGTAGTATGCATTATGTTTTGGGCGTTGATGGCGGGAATACGAAAACGATCGCACTGGTTGCCTCTCTGGATGGCGCCATACTAGGAGCAGGACGTGGTGGATGTGGTGACATCTACAATGCTCCTACCAGCACAGAGTGGCGGGACTCCACCAGCGCAGCCATCGCCAACGTCGAGTACGCCGTCACCAGCGCCCTGGATGCCGCGCATATCCGGCCCTCTGATCTTGTCACTTCCGTTTTCAGTATGGCCGGTGCGGACTGGCCGGAAGATTTTGCCTATATCCAGGCCGCGATGGAGAAACGTGGCTATGGACGTACGATCTATGTACAAAACGATGCCATGGGTGTCTTGCACGCGGGATCATCTGACGACACCGGTGTCTCTGTTGTCTGTGGGACAGGAGCTGCCACCGGCGCGCGCGCGCCAGATGGGCGAACCTGGCATTCAAGCTTCTGGCAAGACCAGGCACAGGGCAGTACCCACCTCGCCCAGAATGCGCTGGATGTTGTCTACCGTTCAGCGCTGGGTATCGAGCCGCCGACGTCTCTGACCGCGCGTTTCCTCGATTTTTTT
>WNGR01000361.1_pt1 | contig 59795 bp, 60 predicted proteins | sample 5407581 | NCBI WGS metagenome assembly WNGR01 (sample SAMN13153383, study PRJNA577476) | soil metagenome | isolation source: 80 cm soil or saprolite under Garry oak tree replicate 2 | place: USA:California | collected 2016-06-15 | reverse complement strand
GACCAGTCCGAGTGGGTATGGCAGTCGCCGCGCAGCGCGGCGCGCATGGCGGTGTGCTGCGCAGGCTCGGACTCGCCCAGGAGCCTGGTCAAATAGTCCGGCTGCTGGCCCGCGGCCGCCTGCGTGATGACCTCGGCGGTGGCAGGCCCTATGCCGGCCAGCGCCCGCAGCGACCCGTCGCGTATGCGCTGGCCAAGTTCGGCCGACGGCAGTCCGCCCGCCACCTCGGCCGCGCGGCGGAACGCCCGCACGCGGTAGATCGGCGCGCCAGCCCGCTCAAGCTGGAACGCGATCTGCCGGAGCGCCCACACCGGATCCACGTGCTGGCCCTCCTCGCCACGAGCACTTCCCTGGGCGGCCATGCTAAGCCGACCGCGCACCCCGAACGACACCGGCGGACCGTGCGGCCGATGCCGTGGGCAGCGGGGAGCCGTGCGCGGCTGGTGCGGGCCGGCCAACGCTGCGAGAATGCCCGCATGCGACCTGAAGCCGGATCAGCACGCTCGGCGGGCTCGGCCAGATCGATACTGAGCCTCGGGTCCAGCGGCTCGATCCTGTCGATCGGCTCGAGCGGCTCGATCCTGTCGATCGGGTCGTCGGGCTCCATCTTGTCGATCGGGTCGGCCGGGTCGCTCGCGTCGGTGTTGTCCGTTGGCTCCGTGCTGAGCTTCGCCTCGGTCCTTTCCGGCCTGTCCCGCTGGTCGCTGCTCTCCTGGCGGGCGGCGGGCGCAGTCAGGTCGGCGGGCGCGGTCAAGTCGGCGGGCGGCGCCCGGGGCCGGCGGCTGGGGGCGCGGTGATGGCGGCGATCCCGGCGATCCGGGCGATCCCGGCCGCGACCTGCACCGGCGAGGACGTCGCGCGGCGGCTGGTCGACGACGGCTACGTGGTGGTGTCCGGCATGATGTCCGATGCCGACGTGCAGGCCGCCCGCGCGGACCTGGGCCGCGTGCTCGAGGCGACCAGGACCGGCCGCAACGCCTTCGAGGGGTACTCGACCCAGCGGATCTACGCGCTGTTCGCCAAGACCAGGACGTTCGACCAGGCCGCCGTTCACCCGATGTTGCTCGAGGTGCTGGACAGGGTGCTCGGGCACTGCCAGCTCAGCGCACCGGTGGGGATCAGGATCGGGCCGGGGGAGAACGCGCAGGTACTGCACACCGACGACATGATCTACCCGATCCCGCGGCCTCATCCGCCGGTCGTGGTCAACACGATGTGGCCGCTCGACGAGTTCACCGAGGAGAACGGCGCTACCAGGTTCATCGCCGGCAGCCACCGCTGGGAAGGCGACCGGACGCCGGCCGGCGACGACCCGGTCAGCGTCGCCACCATGGCACCAGGTTCGGCCATGTTCTATCTCGGCAGCCTCTGGCACGGCGGCGGTGCTAACCGCACGAGCAGGCCGCGGCTCGGCGTGATCCTGGAGTACGCCGCGGCCTGGCTGCGGCCCCAGGAGAACCACTGCCTGGCGGTTCCCCGCAGCACGGTCAGGCAGCTGCCCGAGCGGCTGCAGGAACTGCTCGGCTACAACATCTACCCGCCGTTCGTCGGCTACGTCGACGGGAGTCACCCGCGCAAGGCGCTGTCGGTCGCCGAGTGAGGCGTGGAGCGCATCGCGATGCGGCGAGCACGGATAGCGCGGCCAGCGTTCGCCCGCAGGCCGGCGATCGAGCGGGCCAGCGCCGAGGACATGATGATCCTCACCAACGACGTCGGGCCGGTTCCCATGCAAGTCGGCGCGATCCTGCTGCTCGGGGCCGGCGCCGAGCTCGACCTGGCCGCGGTGACCGCCCTGCTAGCGGAGCGGATCGCCGCGGTGCCGCGGCTCCGCCAGCGGCTGGTCAGGACGCCGGCCGGCCGGGGCCGCCCGTTCTGGGCGGATGACCAGGCCTTCGATATCGGCTCCCACGTGCGGGCGGTCACATGCGCGCCGCCGGGCGACGAGGCCGCGCTGCTGGAAACCGCGGTATCGACCGTGACCAGGCCGCTGCCCTGGTCCAGGCCGTTGTGGTCGGCGACCCTCGTGACCGGCCTGGCCGGCTCGCGTTCGGCGGTCGTCGTCGTGTTCCATCACGTGCTCGCCGACGGGATCGGCGGGCTGGCCGTCCTGGCCAGCCTGGTCGACGGCGTCGCGGTTCCGGCGGAAGTAACCTTCCCGCGGCCGGCGCCGACCCGCCGCGAGCTCGCCGTCGACGCGCTCGGGTCGCGGCTGACGGCGCTGGCGCACCCGGCAGCCGTGCTGCGGAGGTTGCGGCCCGCATTTGCCGAACTCAACCCTCGTGGCGTGGTCCGGCCGGTCAGGACGACGTTGAACAGGGCAACGGGCACGGGCCGGCGCGCCACGGTGGCCCGTGCCGATCTCGGCCTGATGCGCGCGACCGCGCACGCCCACGCGGCGACAGTCAACGACGTGGTGCTCACGGCCGTGGCCCGCGCTCTGCGCTCCTATCTCGCCCGGCAAGACGAGCGGCTGGACAACCTTGTCGCCTCGGTGATGGTCGCCGGCCGGGCCCCGGCGGGGCCCGCGCTGCTCGGCAACGTCGTCGGCGTCATGCCAGTGCGGCTGCCGACCGGCGGCGAGCGCGGCGAGCAGCTGGCGCGGATCTCCGCGCTCACCAGGGCGCGCAAGACGCAGGACCGGGGCGCCTCGGCCGGCCTGCTCCGTCCGGCGTTCGGGATCCTGGCCGTACTCGGCCTGCTGAAGTGGTTCATCAACCACCAGCGGATGGTCAACGTCTTCGTCACGAACCTGCGCGGGCCGGACGAACCGCAGAGATTCGCGGGCGCGGTCATCGCCGACCTCATCCCGATCACCCTCGTGACGGGCAACGTGACGCTGAGCTTCGCGGTGCTCTCCTACGCCGGGTCGCTCGCCGTGGTTGCCATCGCCGATCGGGACGCTCACCGTGACCTTGACGGCCTGGTCGCGCTGCTGCAAGCCGAGCTCGACGCCCTGACCGGGGCGTGACCTCGAGACGAGGCCGGCGGGCCGAGGTCCCTGGCGTACCCCCGTACCGCCAGGCAAGCCGCCGAGCCCACGTTCAGCGTGCCCGCGCTCGGGCGCGCCACGCGGACGTGGCGGCGGCAACCCCGGCCCGCCAGTGCCTGGCCGCCCTCATGCCGCCTGGTGCCGCAGTCCCCCGTAGCTGGGCACCGCTGAGCGTCTGAGAGCCGCCGCGTGCGTGGATCCGGTCGCACAATGCGACAGTACGGCCGCGCCGCGGACATGGCGACCCTTAGATGGTCTGTCTTCGGCCCCTATCTAGGCCGGACCCTGATGTCGGTATGGGCGATACGTCCGTCTGTGAGCGGTATCCGATCCGGGTGTCGGAGGCAGCAGCCCTGTCCTGGTCGCCAGCACAACCGCCTCGAGCTGGGTGTGCGCTCCCAGCTTCATCATCACGTTCTTCACATGACCGCGGGCCGTGTGGACGCTCACCACCAGGCGTTCGGCGATCGCGGCCGGATCGAGCCCCTCGCCCATCAGCGCGAGCACTTCCCGCTCCCGCCCGGTGAACCTGGCCAGATCGGTGTCGGTGGTGCCGGCGGTGCCGGCGACGGCGGTCGGCCGTTCGGTGAGCAGCTCGCTGAGCGCGGTGCCCTCGATCACCATCTTTCCCGGCATCGGGTTCCTGATGGCGGCCAGAATGTCCGGCAACGCGCTGTCCTTGCCGAGAAAGCCGCCGGCCCCGGCGGCGGCGGCATCGGCCAGCCGGCCCGGGGTGGCGCCGGCGGTGAGGATCAGGACCCTGACGTCGGGGTAGGCCGCCTTGATACGGCGGGTTCCCACGATGCCGTCCGCACCAGGCAGCTCGATGTCCATCAGGACGACGTCCGGCCTGCTCGCGGCCATCCGCGCGAGCGCTTCGTCAACCGTGCCCGCGGCGCCGACGCAGTCGAGGTCGGGCTGAGCTCCGATCGCGATCTCGAGCGCCGAGGCGAGCACCTGCTGATCCTCAACCACCAGGACCGCGGTCATCCGGCCTCCCCGGTCACCGGGCGCCCGCCGGCACGCAACGGACCAGCGGAAGGCGCAGCAAGAACGACGAGCCGCCGTGCTCGCCTGGCTGATACCAGGCGTCGCCGCCGTTGGCCTGCGCGAAGGTCCTGACGATCCACAGGCCGAGGCCGACGCCCTCTGCCTTGTGCCGTAGCTGCGGGGCCCTGGCGAATCGCTCAAAGAGCCGGGGTGCGAAGGACTCAGGCACGCCGGGCCCGTGGTCGGCCACCTGGATTTCCGCCCAGCCGTCCCGCTGCGCGGCCCTGACCTCGATCGGTGGCGTGGCATAGGCCCGGGCGTTGTCGATGTAGTTGGCCAGCATCATGGCGAACTCGGCGCGGTCGGCGACGACGGTGAGACCTGGGCTGCACCGCACCGTGATCGCGCCGGGCTCGGTCTCGGCGACGGCAAGCTGCTCGATGATCACCTCGAGCACGCTGACCTGCTCAGGCTCGGCGCGGGAGCCGCCCGCTTCGATCTGCGCGCTGGTGAGCAGCCTGCGCATGAGCACCTGCAGCCGGCTGGCAAGCTCGGCGATGCGCCCGGCTACCTTGGCGCGCTCTGGGTGCGCCATGGTGAGCTGCCGATCGGCCAGCAGGTCGGCCAGCACGCTGATCGCGGCCAGCGGGCTGTGCAGCTCGTGCGCCGCGACCGACAGCGCCGCGCTCTGCCGCTCCAGTGCCGCCTGGAGCGCGCGTTCTGACAGCCTGCGGTGAGTCACGTCGCGCAGCGCCGCGACCCGGAGACGCTCGCCGTCGACGATCGTCTCCGTGGCGCGCACGTCGAGCACCCGATCTGTCCCGTCGGCTACCGTGAGTTCAATCTCGCAGGCCTGACCGGGGACGGTGTCCCAGTCGAGCCGAGTGCCGACCAGCTCCCCAGGCGATCGGCCGAGCAGTTCCTCGGCCGCAATGTTGCACAACCTGACGATGCCGCGATCATCGACGGCCAGCAAGCCGTCGGCCGAGGCGGCCAGGATCGCCATGATGACCCCGCCTGCGCTCCCGGCACCTCGCTGACCTGGGATTTTCCGGTCCTTCATGGCCGGTCCTGGCGCGCGGTCAGCCATCGGCAAGCTGGCTCGGCCTTCCGCGCTCTTGCGCGCCGGCCGAGTTCGTCGGTGTCAGCATCTGCCTCCGCTGCTGCTCACGCGTCTTTCCGTGCCGGGGGGCGTATCCGCCCGCCCACTGTGACTACTCTACGTAACTACTATGGCGGTGGCGACGCGGTGGCGAAGGCTTTGACCGGCGGATGCCTGTGCGCGCCCTCCCCGCGTGGCCGGCCCGGCCGTCGGCTCACCCCATCCCCATCAGGGCATGCACCTCGGTCAGGGTGCGCGACGCGATCGCCGCCGCCCTGACATTGCCCTCGCGCAGCACCTGGCGCAGGAAGCCAGGGTCGGCGGCCAGCTCTGCCCGCCTGGCTCGCAGCGGGCGCAGCAGCTCGTTGACCGACTCGGTGACCACGCGCTTCAGCTCGGCCGATCCTCGGGCGCCGATCTCCGCCGCGACCTGCTCGGGCTCGCGGCCCTGGCACAGCGCGGCCAGCAGGACGAGGCTGGACACCTCGGGCCTGGCATCGGGCTCGTAGCTGATGTCGCACCTGGCGTCGGTCTTGGCCCCCTTGACCAGCCGCGCCGTCTCGTCGGCCGTGGCCGCCAGCGCGATCGCGTTCCCGCGGCTCTTGCTCATCTTCGCGCCGTCGGTGCCGAGCAGGCTGGGGGCCGCGGACAGCAGCGGGTCGGGGATCGGGAAGAATGCAGACCCCGCGGCGTACCGCTCGTTGAAGCGCCGGGCGATCGCCCGGGTGATCTGCAGATGCGGCAGCTGGTCCTTCCCGACGGGGACCAGGTTGGCCTTGCAGAACAGGATGTCGGCCGCCTGGTGCACCGGATAGGTGAACATCAGGCCGCTGACCGCCCGCCGCCTGGACAGCGCGATCTCCTCCTTGACCGTCGGGTTTCTGCGCAGCTCGGTTACCGACACCAGGGAAAGGAACGGCAGCATCAGCTGGTTGAGCGCGGGCACCGCGCTGTGCGCGAAGATCGTCGCCGCGTCCGGGTCGATCCCGGCGGCCAGGTAGTCCGCGACGAGTCCCTCGGCCCGCTCGCCGAGCCGGTCGGCGACGTCGCGGTCGGTGAGCACCTGGTAGTCGGCGATGAGCACCAGCAGCTGCACGCCCGCCTGCTGCAGCCTGACCCGGCTCGCCAGCGTGCCGAAGTAGTGGCCGAGATGCAGCGGGCCGGTCGGCCGGTCGCCGGTCAGGATCCTGAACCGCCCCGCGTCGGCGGCGATGAGCGCCTCGAGTTCGGCGCTGCGTCGTCGCGCGGCGAGCAGGGAGGCGGATCCGTCGGGATCCGCCTGCTGGCGGACGGGAATAGCGGTGGTGCGGGTTTGACTCACGGGACTCTCCTTCTCGCCGGGAACGGACAGTCCGGCTGCGAGCCCGTTGAAAGAAAAGAAACGGGCCGTCCCGCCGGACGGCCCTCGTCGTGCGTGCTGCGGTCGGCCGTCCTAGGACAGCCACCAGGCCAAGCACGACAAACGTTGCATGAGAACAGGATACGGGAGCGGCCCCGCCGCCGGCAAATGCCGCGCGCCCCGCTGGCAGCCCGTCCGATGGCCCGCCGGTGGCTTGTCTGCCCGCTTTGACCGTTCTGCCGGAGTGCCCCGGTGCCGGGCGGCAGGCAGTGGTCGGATGAAGGTGCCATCCAACCGGGGAATCGATGATGGATGGCACTTCCATCCGATGATGCGGGGGGCCGGGATCGGGGGCCGAGCAGGCCGCCGGGGTTCGGCGGCCTGGCGGAGCGGGTCAGGCCGCGAGGGCCTGCGGGTGGCCGATCGACAGGCCGGAGTCGGCGTCGAAGAACTGCAGGTTGGCCGGGTCGAGGGCGAGCTCGACCGTGCTACCTGGGGCGATCCGGCTGCGCGCGGCGACCCGGGCGGTCCACAGCGACTTCCCGGCGGCCAGCGGCAGCGCGTCCTCCTCGCCGTCACCGACCGCGGCGTCGCCGAGCGCCGCGTGCCTGACCGGCGGGGCGTCGATCCGGAACAGCACGTGCACCTCGCTGCCGAGCGCCTCCGTCACGTCGGCCTTCGCGGCGATCCGCGGCCACGCCGCCTCGGCGAGGTCGCCGTCCTCGAAGTCCGACGGCCTGATGCCAACGATCACCTCGCGGCCGAAGTAGTCGGCGATGGCGGGCCTGGCCGCCAGGAGCGTCTCGGATACCGGCAGCCGGTAGCCGGCGAACACCACCGCCGGGCCGTCGTCGCGGACCAGCCTGGCGTCGGCGAAGTTCATCGCCGGCGATCCCATGAAGCCGGCGACGAACAGGTTGACCGGCGCGTTGAACAGCGCCTGCGGGGTGTCGGCCTGCTGGATCCTGCCGTCGCGCATGACGCAGACCCGCTGCCCGAGCGTCATCGCCTCGACCTGGTCGTGGGTCACGTAGACGGTGGTGACGCCGAGTCGCTCGTGCAGCTGCGAGAGCGAGGCGCGCATCGACACGCGGAGCTTGGCGTCCAGGTTCGACAGCGGCTCGTCCATCAGGAACGCCTTGGGCTCGCGCACGATCGCGCGTCCCATCGCGACCCGCTGGCGCTGGCCGCCGGACAGGGCGGCCGGCTTGCGCTTGAGGTACTCCTCGAGGCCGAGCAGCGCGGCGACCTCGCCGACCCTGCGCCTGATCTGGTCCTTCGGGGTCTTGCGCTGCTGCAGGCCGAAGGCCAGGTTCTGCTCGACCGTCATGTGCGGGTACAGCGCGTAGTTCTGGAAGACCATCGCGATGTCGCGGTCCTTGGGCGGCAGGTCGTTGACGACCTGGGCGCCGATCGAGATCGAGCCCGAGGTGATCTCCTCCAGCCCGGCGATCGAGCGCAGCGCGGTCGACTTGCCGCAGCCGGACGGGCCGACCAGGACCATGAACTCGCCGTCCGCGATGTCCAGGCTCAGGTCGTCGATCCCCTTCACGTTGCCGGGATAGACCTTGGTGACGTGGTCAAGGACGATCTGGCCCATGGGCGCTCACCTCTTGTGTCCGGGCCGGGATCAGGCCGAGTATCTCCGCGGCCGCCAGGCTACTTGCACGTGTTGCACCAAATGTAGCGAGATATATCCGTGCCTGGGGCCGCCAGACCGGCAGACCCATCTCGACCACGGTCGCGTCGGGCCGGACGGCAAGCAGCGCGCCGACGACCGCACGGGCCGCGGGATACCGGTGCGCGTCCCTGACCACGATCAGCAGCGGCCGGCCGGCCGCCGCCGCGACGACGGCGCGGACCTCCTGGTCGGCAGCGTGTAGGTCGAGTGCGCCTGGGCGAGGAAGGTCAGCGCGACGATGAACTCGTTGTATGCCGTGATGAACGTGACGATGCTCGTCGCGACCAGGCCGGGCTTGACCAGCGGGAACAGGATCCGCCAGAAGATCGTCGGCGCGCTTGCCCCGTCGATCGCCGCGGCCTCCTCGAGTTCCTTCGGCACCGTCGCCAGCAGGCCCAGCCGGTTGAAGTCGAGGAACAGCGCGATGATCAGGGCCTGGCCGGGATCATCTGCACGATCAGCAGCATGACCAGGACCGAGGCCCGGAGCCTGAACCTGAACCTCGCGACCGCGACCGAGGCGAGCAGCGAGACCAGGGAGGCGAGCAGCACGGTCGCCAGTGTTACGGCGAGGCTGTTGCGGAAGAACAGCCACACCGAACCGATCCCGGATACCTGTCCGCCGATCACCTCGGAGAAGTTGCCGAGCGTGGGGTGCGTCGGCGTCAGCTGCGGGGTCAGCGAGAAGATCTCCTGCGACGGCTTGAACGCGGTGGAGACCATCCACGCGATCGGGAACAGCATGACCAGGGCGACCAGCACGCCGATCCCGTTCAAGCTGGTGCTCTTGACTCTCTTCACCGCGATGGCGCGGCCGGCCGGCCCGGTCACGTGAGGGCTCCCTGCCGGACCGAGGCGCGGACATAGCCGACCGTCACCACCAGCAGGATCAGCGTGAAGATCAGCGCGAGCGCGCCGCCCAGGCCGTAGCCCGGCGGGAACTGGAACGCCTTGTCGTAGATGTACAGCGACAGGTTGAACTCGTCGCGGGGCGGCCGGCGAGATCGGTTACCTGCCGGTGCCGGGGTGCCGCTGCCGCAGGACATCACGCATCCCGCCACCGGCGCGTTCCAGTCCCTGGTCGGCGCGCAGGCGGTGCTGCCGCTGGCGGCCAGCTACGGGTTCGCGGCGCCGACGGCGGCCGCGGCGGTGCGAGCGGCCGTCGCGGCGGGGGCCGGCCGGGGCGTGGCGGAGTTCCTGGCCGAGCTGGCGGGCCGGGTCGCGCTCGGGGTGGCCGCCGTCTCTGTGGTGCTCGATCCCGGCCTGGTCGTGCTCGGCGGCGAGGTCGGGCGGGCCGGCGGCGTCGCGCTGGCCGGCCGGGTCGCGGCCGAGGTAGGCCGGATCAGCCCGGCCAAGCCGCGGGTGGTCCCGACCGCGGTCAGCGGCAAGCCGGTGCTGCGCGGGGCGATAATCGCCGCGGTCGACGCGGCCCGCGCCGAGCTGCTCGCCTCGGTAGCGAGCTGAACCGCCGGGCTCGGTCTCGCACCCCGCCGCCGACCTGGCCCCTCCCGAGCCGTCACTCGGGGCATGATGATGAAGATGAACACTCCCCAGCGGCCCGACCACGCGCAGTGGCTGCGGCGTGCCCGCCGCCGCCTGCGCGCCGCCGATCCCGTGCTGGCCAGGCTGATCGACGAGCAGCCCGGCTTCGACCCGCGCGCCTGGCTGGCCGAGCTGCCGGCGATGGACTTCTTCGGCGCGCTGCTGTTCCAGGTGGCCGGCCAGCAGCTTTCCGTGCGGGCGACGAGGCGGACGCTTGACCGCGTCCAGGACCTGTTCGGCGGCTCGCTGCCGGCACCGGGCCGGCTGCTCGCCGCCGACCCTGCCGACCTGCGGCAGGCCGGCCTGTCCTGGCGCAAGATCGGCACGCTGCGGGACGTGGCCGAGCGGCTGACCGACGGCCGCCTGGACGCCGAGGCGATCGGCGGGCTCGGCGACGAGGAGATCATCGCCCTGCTCACCGAGATCCCCGGGATCGGCCCCTGGACCGCCCAGGGCGTGCTGATCATCGCCCTGGACCGCGAGGACGTCGTGCTGCCCGGCGACCTGGCACTGCGCAAGGCGGTGCGCGCCGCCTACCGGCTCGACCACCTGCCCGCACCCGACGAGGTGCTGGACATCGCAGAACGCTGGCGGCCCTACCGCAGCCTGGCCACCACCTACCTCTTCGCCGCCGCCTTCGAAAGGCCGGGCGGGGACGGGCCGGCCGCCGGCGCGCCCGGCCGTGCCGCCGGCGCGCCCGGCCGTGCCGCCGGTCAGGTGGCCGGCTGAATGTTCTGGTTCAGGCGGAACAGGTTGCCCGGATCGTAGCTGCGCTTGATCTCGGCGAGCGTGTCGTAGTGACCGCGGTAGTTGTCCCTGATCCGCGCGCCGTCGTCGGCGTCCATGAAGTTGATGTAGCCGCCGGGCTCGGAGTACGGCTCGATCGCCGTGTGGTAGTCGCGCACCCAGGCGATCCGCTCCTCGTCCAGCGCCCTGTCCTGCCAGGCCGCGAGGATGACCGGCGCGAACGCTTGACGTGCTGCTCGATCGCCTCGTCGGCCAGCTCGCTGACGAAGCTGCCCTTCCAGTAGCTGCGGATGCCCTTGGGGAACAGCGCGTCGAACGCGGAGTTCAGCGCCGGGTACGGCATCGGCCCGGCCATCTCGGCCACGACCGGCGCGACCGCGCGGAACGGCGCCATCGCCTGCTCGCCCTCGGCGATCGGCCCCGACCAGTGCACCACCGCGGCGCAGAACGTGTCGCCCACCCGCTCCGGCGGTACGAACGGCAGCGGCGGCGCGATCTGGAACGCCGGGAAGGCGCCATAGGCCCTGGGCGCGGCCGGGATGAACTCGCGGAAGAACCGCAGCAGGTCGGCCGCGTGGTCGAGCTCGTAGAAGAAGATCCCCGCGTAGATGTCGGTGACCGGCTGCAGGTCGAACTCGAAGGTGGTGACGACGCCGAAGTTGCCGCCGCCGCCGCGGAGCGCCCAGAACAGCGCGGGGTTGTCGTCCTCGCTCGCGGTCAGCACCTTGCCGTCCGCGGTGACGACCTCCGCCGACCGCAGGTTGTCCACAGTCAGGCCGCACGACCTGGCCAGGTAGCCGATGCCTCCGCCGAGGGTCAGGCCCCCGACCCCGGTGGTTGACACGATGCCGCCGGTGGTCGCCAGGCCGTACGCGTGGGTCGCGTAGTTGAAGTCTCCCCAGGTCGCACCGCCTCCGACGCGGGCCGTGCGGGCGGCTGGGTCGACGTGCACGTCGCGCATCTGGGCGAGGTCGATCAGCAAGCCCCCCTCTGTGGTGCCGAATCCTGGCGCGCTGTGGCCGCCGCCCTTGATCGCGAGCTCCATGTCCGCGTCGCGGGCGAAGTTCACCCCGCCGATGACGTCGGCGACCTGCTGGGCGAGGATCACCGCCTTCGGGTGCTTGTCGAACATGCCGTTGTGAACGGCGCGTGCCTCGTCGTAGCCTGCGTCGCCTGCGCACAGGACAGGCGCCCTGACCTGCTCGCGCAGGTCGTCGGTCGATGGCTGGCTCATGACCGCGCTCCCCCGAGATCGACTGGTACGGCAAACAGCACATGCGACGGCACGCATTCGGTGCCAAGAGCCCAGCTAGGCCAGAGCGATGTGAAGGTTCCGTGGAGAAGCGGTGTGCTCACGATGGGAGACTGGTCATGTGACGGTCACAGCGCGGGTCGAGCACGTCGGGAGCCTGCTGCGCCCGCAGTACCTGCTCGACGCCAGGGCCGCCTTCGCGGCCGTGGCAATGCCACCCGGCGAGCTCAAGGCGGCAGAGGACCGGGCGGTGCGCGAGGCCGTGGCGCTCCAGGATGAGCTTGACCTGCCGGTCGTGGGCGATGGGGAGATGCGCCGCGAGTCGTTCCAGGCCGAGCTCGCCGCCGCGTGCGACGGGTTCAGCGGGGTCAGCCTCGATGCCTGGCTCTGGGGCAGCTGGCACTCCGACGACGTGGGCGACGCGACCGTCGCCAGGCCGCCGGAGCTGGCCGTGACCGCGCGGCTGCGCAAGCGGCGCAACCTGGCCGCGGAGGAGTTCACGTTCCTGCGTGCGTGCACGAACCGGCAGATCAAGGTCACGCTGCCCAGTCCGACGCTGTTCGCGAACCTCTGGTCGCCCGACCGGTCGACGGGGGCCTACCCGAGCCTGGACGCGTTCATGGCCGACGTCGTCGAGATCATGCGCGACGAGGTCGCCGAGCTGGTCCGGCTGGGCTGCGGCTACGTCCAGCTGGACGCCCCGCACTACCCGCTGCTAGTCGACCCCGCCTGGCGGGAGTTCTACGAGGCGCGCGGCTGGCCGGTCGGGCGCTGGCTGTCTTACGGGATCGAGCTGGACAACGCGGTGATCGACGCCGGGCGGCCCGCGACCTTCGGCTTCCACCTGTGCCGCGGCAACCAGCTCAGCCGCTGGCTGGTGGCCGGCGGGTACGAGCCGATCGCCGCTCCGGTCTTCGGCGGGGTGCACGCGGACCGGCTGCTGCTGGAGTATGACGACGAGCGGTCAGGCACGTTCGACCCGCTGCGGCTGGTGCCCGACGACAAGACCATCGTGCTCGGCCTGGTGACGACGAAGACCTCGCGGGTCGAGCCGGCCGCCGAGATCGCGGACCGGGTCCGGCAGGCGGCAAGCCTGGTCGGGGCCGGCCGGCTGGCGGTCAGCCCGCAGTGCGGGTTCGCCACGTCGGCCGCGGGCAACGCGATCACCCCGCAGGCCCAGCGGGCCAAGCTCGCGCTGCTCGCCGGGATCGCGCGCGACCTGCTCGACGGGTGACGGCGATGCCCGGCGAGCCGGACGACCTCACCCTGGCCGGGCGTGCTCCTCGCGGAAGATGCGGCGGCACTCCCTGGCTGCGTAGTAGACGAGGACGTACCCCGCCGCCGGGTCGGCCTGCCACCAGCCGGCGAGAGCGTTGAGCAGCAGGCCGGCCAGGACGGCGGTCGCCAGGATGCCGTCGACCAGCGTGACCCGGCCCTCGGTGGACAGGACCGGGTTGCCGAGTGCCTTGCCGGTGCGGGCCTTGCCGTAGGCGAGCGCGAACATGACCGCCGCGGTGATCGCGGTCCAGGCGATGCCGGTCACGGAGTGCCGCGGCCGGTATCCGGCCACCAGGACCCAGGTCGACTGGACGGCCAGGTAGGCGGCGAGCGCCGCGAACGCCACGCCGATCAGCCGCAGTGCCCGCCGCTGCCGGTCGATGCCGGTGCCGGACAGCTCCCAGATGACGACGGTGGAGGCGCCGATCTCGATCAGCGAGTCCAGCCCGAACCCGGCCAGCGCGACCGACCTGGCGGTGATCGCCGCGTACCCGAGCACGACGATGCCGACCACGTTCCAGCTCAGCGTCACGTACTCCAGCGCGAACCCGCGGCGCAGCAGGGCCTGGCGGGAGGCGTCTGCGGGGAAGGCCACCCAGGCAGTGTGCCAGCCCGCGGCCGCCAGGACCTGGCTGGGCCTGGCTGGGCCTGGCCGGGACGCGACGCTGGCCGCCGGGCGGTGGCCTGAATGCCTAGCCGATCCCGAGCTGGGCGGCCCAGCGCGTGACGCACTCGGCGAAGTAGGCGTCGCGGTCGCCTGGCCTGGTGCCGATCACGTTCTCGAACTGCCCGAACAACTCCAGCGACACGGTCCCGAGCAGCCCGGCCCAAACCATCAGGCCGGCCTGGATCGCCGCGTCGGCAACCTCGGCGGGCAGCGCCGCGCGGACCGGAGCGAGCGCCGCCCGGCCAGCCGGGCCGACCGCGGCGCATGCCGGTGCCGGTATCTCGATTCCGCGCGCGGAGGCATCCGCCACGATCTGTACCAGCAGGTCCGTGACCCGGCTGGCCGGGCCGATCGTGTCGGCCGGCGCGACGTACCCGGGCACCGGCGACCCGTAGATCAGCGCGTACTCGTTCGGGTTGGCCAGCGCCCAGCCCCTGACCGCCTGGCATATCACCGACCAGCGGCCGGCCAGGTCGGCGCGCTCTACGGCGGCCTCTGCGGCCTCGGCCGCCGCGCCGAGCGAGTTGTAGGCGTCGATGATCAGCCTGGTCAGCAGGTCGTCGCGGCTCGCGACGTAGCGGTAGACCGCCGACGAGGCCATGCCGAGGTCACGGGCGACGGCCCGCAGGCTCAGCGCGGCCGCGCCTTCCGTTGCCAGGTGCCGTCGGCCCGCGTCGAGAATCTCCCTGGTGATCTCGGCGCGCGCCCGTTCGCGCGCGGTCCTCGGCACCGACCGCGCGGCGCTGCCTGGGCGGCCTCCCTCACCAGGCGTTCCGCATGGCCTGGCTGCTCCGTTGCTGCTGGGCATGCTCGCATCCTGCCACAGAACAAGAGCAGGGGCAACAAAACAGAGCAGTGCTCTTGACAAGCAGGCCTGCCCCGCCGCATGCTGGACTTAGTGAGAGCGCTGCTCGCAACTGCGAGCGCCTCACGCGGAGGAGCGAGAGATGAACCACAACCAGACCGGCCGCGGTGCCGGGGACTCACGCGAACTGCATGTCGTCGTCGGCGCCGGTGCGATCGGCAGCGGCATCGCGCGGGCGCTGGCCGGCCAGGACCGCCGCGTCCTGGTCGTCACCAGGTCGGGATCGGGCCCGGACGGCACCGGCGCCGAGCGCGTCGCCGCCGACGCCGCCGACGCGGCGGCCATGACAGAGCTGACCCAGGACGCCGCCGCCATCTACAACTGCGCCAACCCGCCGTACCATCGGTGGCCCGCGCTGTGGCCGCCGATCGCGGCGTCCCTGCTCGGGGCCGCCGAGCGCAGCGGCGCGGTGCTCGTCACGATCTCGAACCTGTACGGCTGCGGGCCGGCCCGCGCCTCGCAGGGCACCGACGGCTACGACACCGCCCGCCCGATGACCGAGGACACCGCGCTCGCGGCCACCGGCAGGAAGGGTGCCGTGCGGGCCCGGATGTGGCGCGACGCGCTGGCCGCCCACCAGGCGGGCCGGGCCAGGGTCGTCGAGGTCCGCTCGAGCGACTACGTCGGGCCCGGTGCGCAGAGCGTGCTGGGCGACCGGGTCGTTCCGAACGTGCTGCGCGGCAAGGCGGTGTCCGTGCTCGGCCGGACCGACCGGCTGCACACCTGGACCTGCACCCAGGACGCGGTGCGGCTGGCCGTGGTCGCCGGCAGCGACCCCAGGGCCTGGGGCCGGGCCTGGCACGCCCCCTCGGAGCCGCCGCGCACGCAGCGCGACGCGGTGGGCGACCTCGCCCGCGTGGCCGGCGTGGCACCCGTCCCGGTGCGCGCGGTGCCGGCCGTCGTGATCCGCGCGGCGGGCCTGATCTCGCCGCTGATGCGCGAGCTTGGGGAGACCAGATACCAGTTCAGCGAGGACTTCGTGATGGACTCCTCGGCGGCACAGAAGGTCTTCGGGCTAGAACCGGCTCGGTGGGATGGCGTGCTCGCCTCGGTCCTGCGCTCCTACGGCTGGCAGGGCGCCGACCTGCGGCGATGATGATCGCGGCGCTCGTCTGCTCGCCTAAGCTCGCATTGAGGCTCAGGAGGCAACGGACATGTCTGGATCCGGGTGGACCGGCAGCCGTCCGTGGCTGTCCCGGCTGGTCAAGGCCGTCGGAGCGGCGGCGTTCTTGCTGCCGCTCGCGGCGGCGGGTCAGGGTCCCGCCCGGCCCGCGACCCGCGGGACCGTCGCGGCGGTCGCTGGGTCGGCGGCCCGCGGTGCCGCGGCGGCGCGCGGAGTCCAGGTGGTCGCCGCCGGCGACTCGCCGCCGGGGTTCTGGTACGGGACCGACAGCTTCACGATGCCGGTCACCGGCACGGGCCCGTACAAGGAGCCGGTGATCGGGGGCAACTACGGCGGGTACATCGGCATGACCGGGAACTGGGCGCACTGGCAGGGCTGCGGTGGCGAGCTGGTCTGGTCGGCCACGGACGCCAGCCAGGCGGCCACCAACTTCTCGACCTCCCGCATGGGCGTGGGCACCGCCGCGTACTGGTTCATGGCCGGGCCGGGCGTCGACCCGAGCTACGACGGGACGGTGGCCGAGGCGAAGCAGTGGGGCCAGCGGCAGGCGGCGCGCGCGCTGGCCGACATGCGCGGCGCGGAGAACTACCCGGTGGTCTGGATGGACGTCGAGCTGCCGGGGAACGCGCCCCGGTTCACCCCGGCACCGGACAACGGGTGGAACGCCGTCTACACCTCGCCGTGCAGCGGACAGGTCAAGACCCAGCACATCGCCCCTGACATCGACCGCGGCGTCCTCGACGGCTTCGCCGCCTACCTGACCGCGCACTCCGGCTACAAGCCGGGCGTCTACTCCGCGCCGCCCGTCTGGACCGCCATCTTCGGCCCGGGCAGCGCCTCAAAGATCCCCGGCCTGTACGAGTGGACCTACACCGCCGAAACGAGCAGCCTCACTCATCACCCGTCGGCCTGGTGCCTGAAGTCCACGTCGACGTGCGCGCACTTCTTCGGCGGGCAGCACGGCTCGGACGCCACCGCGCTGATGTGGCAGTGGTCGGGCGGCGGCGGCACCAGCAACGGCTACGGCGACTTCGACCAGATCGACGGCGCCAGGACGCCTGACGCGGGCGGGCAGGCCGACGTGCCGGCGAGAACCAGAGCCGTGCGCCCGCTGGCCGGCGCTGGGCTGTCGCCGCGTATATGGTCAGATCAGGCGGTCGGTAGCCGGGTCGGCCAGGCCGTCGAAGTACTTGGCGAGCACCTGGCCGAACAGCGGCTCGTCCGGGGCCGCCCGGTGAAATAGCGTCATCGACGAGCGCAGCTTCATCGCGTCGATGCTGCCGAAGACCTGCTCGGCGCTGCGGCCGGGGAGCCCGGCGAGGATGCCCGCGCACTCGCGCAGGCGCGGGCCGAGCGTGCGATGCTCGAGGTAGGCCCTGGCCTCGGCCAGCGAGGAGATCGCGTAAAGCCGCGACGCAGCGCTCTGGCCGAGGCCCGCGATCTGCGGGAACACGAACCACATCCAGTGGCTGGCCTTGCGGCCGGCCCGGAGTTCGGCGACGGCGCGCCGGTAGCTCCCGCCCGCGTCCTGGGCGGCGGCGAAGCGCGCGAGGTCGTACGGGTCATCGATCATGTCGCTGCCTTCCCGCAGCGGCTGCCGGTGCGAACACCCTAACTGAACCCGCCTCTGACGCCGGGCGCGAGCACCGGGGCGTCGACCGTGACCGTCTGCGGGTACTTCAGGCCCGCGCCGGTGTTCAGCACGACCACCCGCTCGTCTCCTGACAGCCAGCCTGACTCGCGGAGCTTGCGTACGGCGCTGAAGCAGGCGGCGCCCTCGGGGCAGATGAAGCACCCTTCCAGCCGCGCCACCTCCCGCTGATCGGCCAGCAGCGCCTCGTCGTCGACGGCGACCGCGGTCCCCCCGGTCCCGTAGAGGGCGGCAAGCACGAGGAAGTCGCCGAGCGGCTTGGGCACGGTTAGGCCGAAGGCCACGGTCCTGGCATCCGGCCACGGCTCGCAAGCCCTGGCGCCGCGCGCGAACGCCGCCACGACCGGCGCGCAGCCGCTGGCCTGGACGGCCACCAGCCGTGGCAGCTCGCCGCGAATCCAGCTGAGGTCGCGCAGCTCGAGCATGGCCTTGTAGATGCCGATGATCCCGACGCCGCCGCCGGCCGGATAGACGATCACGTCGGGCGGATGCCAGCCGAGCTGCTCGGCGATCTCCAGGCCAATCGTCTTCTTGCCCTCCACCCGGTAGGGCTCCCGCAGCGTGGCCACGTTCTGGTAACCGGGCCGGTCAGCCAGCGCGGTGCCGACCAGCCTGCCCGCATCCCCGATCAGCCCGTCGACCAGGTAAAGCTCGGCGCCGGCGGCCGCGCACTCGGCCCTGGTGATGGCCGGGGCCGCGGTCGGCATCACGATCAGGCTGCGCATCCCGGCCCGCGCGGCGTAGACCGCCCAGGCGGCCCCGGCGTTCCCGTTGGTCGGCATGGCCACACCCGTCACGCCGAGCTCAGCCGCGCGTGACACGCCGACCGCGGCGCCGCGCGCCTTGAACGTGCCCGTCGGGATGAGGCTCTCGTCCTTCATCAGCAACCCAGGGACGCCGAGCGCCCGGCCGATCCGCGGCAGGGCCAGCAGCGGCGTCATGCCCTCGCCCAGGCTCACCACCCGGCCGGCGCTGCCTACCGGGAGCAGTTCGTGATACCGCCACAGGTCGGGCGGGCGAGCGGCGATCTCGGCCGGGCTGACCGCGGCCGCTGCCCGGTCGGTGTCGTAGCGGGCAAGCAGCGGCGATCCGCACGCGCAGGTGCCCTGCACGCGGGCGGCGTCGTGACGGTCGCCGCATCTCGCGCACTCCAGGTGGGACAGGGCCGAGTACGAGCCTGCTGGCATCCGTGCTTCCTCCTCCGTGCTTCCTCCTCCGTGCTCCGTCCGCCCCGGCAGCGTAACCGCGCTGGCCGGCCGACGACGACTAGCACGGCTAATTCCGGTAGTTCGGGCGACTACGGTCGACTGGGGTGACTCGGGCGAGTTTGGTTCTAGCTCTTGTTCCCGGCGTTTCGCCTGGCCGTGATCTCGCCCGGCAGGGGTGACGTTTGGATCGTGATGCGCGGGGAGCATGGCCGAATGGTTATGCAGTCGCAGGTCAAGCCGGTCAGGATGGCGGCCGCCACCCTGATCGCGGGTGTCGTGGCGATGCTTGCCGCATGCAGTTCGGCCACGAACAGCAGCTCGGGCGGCACCGCCGCCCCGCGCGCGACCGGTCCGTCGGCGCACTCCGGATCGCCGATGGCGAACCAGGGCACGTGCAAGCACGTCGCCCCGCTGCGCACGTCCCTGGAGAACCTGACGCACCTCCAGCTGAACGCCGGTTCGGCCGGGAAGATCAGGACCGACCTGACCAACATCCAAACCCAGCTGGCCGCGGTGAAGGGCGAGGGCAGCAGCACGTTCTCGAGCCAGATCAGCCAGCTCTCTGCCGCCGTGAAGAAGGTCAAGAAGGCGGCGACCGGCCTGTCGGCCAACCCGTCTGCCACGCAGGTCCAGGCGATCATCACGGCGCTCGGCGGGCTGAAGGACACGTCCAAGGCGACGGTCTCCGAGCTGAACGCGATGTGCCCGAACTCGTAGCGGCTCAGGCGGCTAGCGCCCGCCCGGTGCCTGGGGTTCGCCCGGTGCCTGGGGTTCGCCCGGTGCCTGGGACTTGTCCGGCTCGATGATCTCTGCGGCGTCGAACTCCCAGTAGGCCCGGAGCGCGGCCAGCCTTCCTGCGCCGTCGCCGCGGCAGGTGTAGACGCCCCGGACCACGACGACGTGGCGCCCGCCGGGCAGCTTCGTGCGGATGACGCCGACGTCGGCCACCTCGTCACCGCACAGGTAGGACCGCTCGATCTCGAAGCTGATCTGCTCGTTCGGCGCGATCACGGTGTCGTAGAACGCGGCGATCGCGGCCAGCCCGCGGTGCCCGCCGCCGGCCGGGTCGAGCGGCGAGGGCCCGATCGGGTCGGCCGCAATGGCGTCGGGCGCGAACAGGCTCAGCCACGCCTCGCGGTCCTTCGCACGGACCGCCGCCTGCGACCGGCGCGCCAGATCGCGCGCGTTTGGGAGTTCGCCCGCGTCACGGTGTTCGCCCGCCTCGATGTTCGCTCGCGTTCGGGAGTTCGCGCGGTTTCTGGTGTTCGCTCGCGCCCGTCAAGCCGTCAGTTCTTCACCTTCGCGATGACCTTATCGGCGAACGCGTTCAGCGCTCCGATCTTGTCCGCCAGCGGCTGGGTGTCCGGCTCGCTGGTGTACGGCCACCGGAAGCCGGCCAGGATCTGCGACGTGGGGTACGACGACTTCGTGGCCGACCCGGTCGGCACGGTCGAGTCGGTGCGCGGGTACTTCGGGCTGGCGCTGAGCGGCGCGGCCGCCGACGCGATGCGGGCGGTGCAGGCGGGCGGAGCGTCCGGGGGAGCGGCGGGAAGCGCGGGGCGGACCGCTGTTCCGGCCCACCGGTACGCGGTCGGCGACTTCGGCCTGACCGGCGAGCAGGTCGACGAGCGGTTCGGCGGCTACCTCCGATCGGTCCACTCGACGTCGAGAATGGCGTAGCGGAACTCGTCGGCCCATTCGCCCTTGGCCCACATGCTCTCGCGCAGGCGGCCCTCGCGGCGCATGCCGAGCCGCTCGAGCACCCGCGCGGACGCCGCGTTCCTCGGGTCGCAGCCGGCCGTCACCCGGTGCTTGCCGCGCGCGCCGAACAGGTAGCCGAGCAGCGCGCGGGCGCCCTCGGTGGCATAGCCGCGCCCCTGGAACTGGGGGCGGAGCGTGAACCCGATCTCGGCCTGGCGCGGGTCGTCGGCATCCGTGCCCGACGCGCAGTCGCCGATAAGTTCATTGGTCGAACGCAAGATCATCGCGAACTGAAACCACTGGCCTGCTGTGTCGGGATGCAGGTCGCGCAGATCCGAGATCATCCGCTCGCCCTCGGCTAGCGGGTAGGGCGCGTCCCAGCTCTGATAACGGGCCACGTCGGGGTCCGACCGGTAGGCCACGAAGGTACCGAGGTCGGCGGGCGTGAACCGGCGCAGCGCGACCCGGTCCGACACGAGCTCGGTGAAGTGCTCGTCGGGCACGACGTCGCTCAGGCGGCCGATGGGCCGACGTGCTCGTCCAGCCAGGCCGTCAGCGGCCGGGAGGCTACCAGGAACTCCCTGATCCGATCGGCGGCGGCCGGCGTGCCCAGCCAGGCCTCGACCGGCCACTCGCGGAACGCGGCCAGGCCCTTGTGCCTGAGCAACTCGATCCGCGGATGATCGGCCGGGTAGCCGCGGGGCGCCGACTTGAGTACCTCGTGGCCGATCAGGGTGATGTTCTGGCCGGCGAGCGCGGCGGTGATCCGGGCCAGCTCGGCGCCGCTGACGTCGTCCGCCGCGCCCTGCCGGTACCGGGTCAGCTGGTCGGGGGCCAGGTGGAACATGCCGTTGCCCGCCGCCAGGCCGGCCGCCGACAGCCGGATGTAGGCGGAACCGACGGCCGCGCCGATCTCGGTCCGGTACGGCGACTTGTCCGCGCTGAACCGGATGTCGCGGTGCGGCCGGAAGATCTTCGCCGGCCCGAAGTCGGCGGCCAGCTCGTCGGTGAGTTGCGCCATGGGCTCGAGCACGGCCTCGTCGTAGACCGACCGGTTCGCGGTCCAGTAGGCCTTGGTGTTGTCGCGCTCCAGGTCCTCGAAGAAGTCCAGTGCCGCTTCCGGCCATCCCTGGAAGGACATCGCCGCATCCCCTCTCGGCCAGCGCGCCGCCGGGCGGACCACAACACGAACTCGCCCCCGGTCGCGGCGTGAACGCCGAGGCTACCAGCGCGCAGCCGGCGGTGCCGGCCGCCGGATACGCGATCGGCGACCTGACCAGCCGACCGGGCTTGCCTGCCTCGGCGAGCCGCTCGTGGCAGGCGTCGCCGGCCAGCCCGGAACCGGTGACATCGAACTCCGGCAGCTCAAGTTCGCTGATCAGCTCCGCCAGGCCCAAACGTCAGCCGCTCCCGCCAGGCCCAAACGTCAGCCGCTCCCGCCAGGCCCAAACGTCAGCCGCTCCCGCCAGGCCCCGCCAGCTCGGGAGTCACCACCGGCCCCTCCGCCCCCGCCAGCCTGCCCCCCATGCCCGCGAACCTCGACGCGCCACCGACACGCTCCACCCCGGCGCTCCCCGAACATCGATGTGGCACCGATGCCCTCCACCCCGGAGTTTCCTGAACATCGATGTGGCACCGATGTCCGCCGGCGAACATCTGTGCCACGTCGATGTTCGCGGTCCGGCCGGCTGATGAACATCTGTGCTACATCGATGTGCGTGCCGGGAACCATCCGCGACCATCATGCGGCGCGAGATGAGGCCGCGGGCAGGTTTCCGTGTTCGCCGGCGTGGAGAAGTCACCGGCCACGGCAGCTTCGTGCTGCCGGTCAAGCAGAAGGCGCGGATGCTCTCGCTCGCGCTCCAAGAGGCCGAGATCGTCGAGGACTGCATCACCAAGCAGGGCATCAGGCTGAACGTCAGGGCCGTCGCGGCGTTCAAGGTCGGCGACGACCCGGCGTCGGCGCTCGCTCAGCGAGTGACCGCGGAGGCGAGGCCGACGCCAACCAGGCGCGGGCCGCGTCGCTGCGGGAAGGGAACCAGGAGCTGATCGCTGCGAGCCGGATCATCGAGCAGTTGCCCGACCTGGTCGACGCGGCCTCCAGGGGCATCGCCGGATCCAACCTGACCGTGCTCGGCGCGTCGGGAGTCAACGAGATTCTCGCCGGGCTGGTCGGCCAGGGACTCGCGGTGCTCGAGCTGCTGCGGACTTCGACGGCCGCGGCCTCGGCGCCGATGCCAGCCGCCGCGCCCCCGGTCTCGCCGCCGGCGCCGTCCGCAGCGCCGGTGCCGTCCGCAGCGCTGGTGCCGTCCGCAGCGCTGGTGCCGTCCGCAGCGCCGGTGCCGTCCGCAGCGCCGGTGCCGTCCGCTACGCCGGCGCTAGGTTCGTAACAGGCAAGGGCCGGGCTGCGTGGGCACATCGCCGTCGTGAGAACAGCAGCAAGGTGCCCGCGCCGTCCGTGTAGCCGCCACCTGTCATCAGCCAGTCCCCCGGCGGGCGGCAGGCCGTCCCGAGCGGTCGTCAGGGTCTGCGCCCGGCCCGCCTGGTCTTCCTCGTCCTCAGCGCGACCGCGAACACGACGCCGAGCAAGGCCGCCGCGCCGAAGCCGGTGAGGACCCAGATCAGGGCGCTCGTCGGTCCGGTCGCCGCGGAAGCCGAACGGGACCGCGCGGCCAGACGGCGCACGTGCGCGACCGTCCCCACCCGGTCCCGCCTGCCGGGCGCGGGTGTCGGCAGGACCGCGCCGGGGTTGGCCGGCGGCATGCCCTTGGCGGCCAGGTAGGCGATCGAGTCGGCCGCCGCGTGCGGCACCGAGGAATAGGGGTTGGCGAAGGCGACCCGCGGTCCGACGACGACCCGCCTGCTGATCTGGCGCGCCAGCCCGGAGCCGGACGACACGGTCAGCCGGAGCGTGTAGCTGCCGCGGGCCGAGTAGACATGGCGCACGCTGCGGCCCGTCGCGGACCGGCCGTCACCGAAGTTCCAGGCATAGCTCAGATCCGCGCCTGGCCTGCCAGGCTCGTAGGACGCGTCGGCGTCGAAGCTGGCCGGGTGCCCGGGCAGGAGCACGCCGATGTCGCCGATGGCCGCCACGGGCCGGCCGTCCGGCCTGGCCTGGCCGAGTACCGGCGGCCGGCTGAGCAGCCAGGTGGTCAGCATCCCCGGCAGGCCAAGTGCGAGCTCGAGGGCATGGCTTTCGGCCGGGCCTCCGTCGGCGAACGTGTTCATCAGCGCGATCGTGTCCTGCGGCCGGTCGTAGGGGTAGGAACCGGCCGGCGGATGGCGCTGGTAGTAGGTCGAGTTCCCGACGAACATCGCGCTGCGCACCCCGGCCTGCGTGAACGGGAGCTGGTCGCTGCTGCCGATGTTGTCGCCCAGCACGCGCACCTTCCCAGTCTCGGCGGGCGTGAACACCGGCTGCCAGACATCGGGACCGGCGCCGTGGTGGTAGGTCAGCATCTGGTCGCCTATCGCGCGATACCGCCGGAACGAGGACGGCACGGCTCGCCGTACGAGCCTGCGCAGCTGCATCAAGCCGGCCCGCTGCCGCGGCGAGGTCGAGTAACGCGGGTAGACCCTGTTCGCGGTGAGCGGTGACAGGTAGGCGAACAACGGCATCAGCGGACTCGCGGACCTGCCGAGGTAGCGGAGCGGATAGGCGATGCCGTTCTGCTCCTCGTTAATCATTGCCGAGACATCCGGCAGGTCGTTGCGCGCGATCGTGTTCACGTAGTCGTAGGAGCCGACGAGACCCTGTTCCTCGGCATCGAAGAGGACGAACCGCAGGGTACGTGCCGGATATACGCCGTTCTTGCGCCAGTAAGCGGCCATCGCCTTCGCGACGCCGAGTTCGATGGCGCACCCGCTTCCGTCGTCGTTGGCTGACTCGGTCGAGTCGGCCTCGCCGTCGTAGTGACACCCGATGACCACTTCGCTGGCCGGATCGGCCAGGCCGGGAACCGTAACCTCGACATCGACGGCCGGCGCCGTGGCCGGCCGGCCCAGCCAGCCCCTGACCGCGAACGGGTAGTCTCGCGCCCGCGCGCCGAACCGGCCGAGCAGGGTCAGCATCTGGCGTCGCCAGTAGCGAGCGAAGCCAGCGTGCCCGGCGGAGCCGGTCAGGTAGCCGGCCTCCCGATGCTGGAAGTGGTTGACCATGTAGTCGAGCTGGGCGTAGACGTAGGCCGGGTCGATGCCAGGCGGCGCGCTCCCCGGCACGGGTGCCGTGCGCGCCGTGGTCTGCGCCAGCCGCGCGCCGCCCGTGCCGGAGAGCGCCGTGCGAGCGCCGGAGCCAGAGTTCGCGGTTCCTGCCCGTGCCGGCGCGGCGGGCAGCGCCAGCCCGGCGAGCAGCGCCAGGGCCAGCGCCAGGCCGCCGGCCAGCACCAGCATGCGCCCGGACCTCGTCATTCTCGGTCCCATCGCCGGCCTCACCAGAGAGTTCAGTGGTCACCGCAAGGACGAGCACACAAGGATGCCAGCTCGAAGGCAGTATAAGGCAGTATAAAGCCCCCAAAGTCACCTTGGTCTCTGGCGTGGACTCACCGTCAATCGGTGCATCTCCTTGCCGCACGGGAGGTCTTTCTGGGTAACGGCCGGTTTGACGCGATGGTTCGACGGACCGGAGCGCCCCGGGACACGATGGCCGCCCGCCTGCGTGCCCTGGTCGGCTCGGGCATCTTCGAGCGGCGTCAGTACTCCGAGCATCCGGCCAGGTTCGAGTACCACATGACCGAGGCGGGCAGGGACCTGTACCTGGTGATCCTCACGCTGATGCGGTGGGGTGACCGGTACCTGGCCGGCGAGGCGGGGCCGCCGCTTGAGCTCGAGCACGGCTGTGGCCGGCCCCTGAGCGCGCAGCTCGTCTGCGAGGCCTGCGGCGACGCGGTGCCGCCGGGCAGCTACCTTGTCCTCTCGCACCCGGCCATCGACATCCATGCCGGCCAGGCCGAAGCGCAAAAGCGCTACAACGAGCGGGTGTCCACGCCGCAGACGCTGCGGACCAGGGACGAGGTGGCCAGGTTCTTCGACGGGCTCGAGCTGGTGCCGCCGGGCCTGACCTACGTGCACGCGTGGCGGCCCGATCCGGGTGACCTGGCCTCGACCGACACCGCATCGGCGCACGGCGGCGTCGCCCGCAAGCCCTGACCTCGGCGGCCCGCGGCGCGAGCCGGGAACGCGTCGGGGAGTCCTGCCGTCCAACCGCTGATCCGCTCGGCAAAGGGAGCGGCGCGGAAAGGCGGCACCACAATGGCGTCAACGAAGGCCACGCGGCGAACTCTGGCGCTGGCGGGCGCGGCGACGTTCACGGTGCTCGCCGGGTGCGCGGCGCCGGCGCCTGGCCAGGGGGCCGGGAGCGGTTCGCCGCACTCCCCGGACCGCGGCACGGTCACGGGGCGGTTGATCATGGAGGGCGGCCCGAGCGGTCCTGGCGGACAGCAGCCGAAGGTACGGCCGATCCCCGGGCTGGTCGAGTTCACGGCGGATCACCGCGTGACCAAGGTGCCGGTGGGACGGTCAGGCAGGTTCTCGGTCAGCCTGCCGCCGGGAACCTACCGCGTGGCCGGCCGCTCGCCGCGGATTACCCAGGTCAGCGACACGGCGCCGGACGGCGAGGGACGCGAGCTGCCGTGCTCGCTGCCGCTGTCGGTGACCGTCACCCCGCACGGCTCGGCCGCGGTCACCCTCACCTGCGCCGTCCCATGACGGCTCAGCCGCGACGCCCGGGCGATGATAAGGTCACCCAGCCATGGCCTGTCAGGTCGTCTCCGCGCGATGCGCGGGCCTGGACAGAGCCGAGCCATGAGGTGGCCGCCATCGTGACATCGGAGTCCCCGCGTTCATCAGCATCGCCGGCCGGCCAGGTTCGGCTGCGGCAGCGGATCGCCGGCGAGCTTGGCGTCCGCGAAGGACAGGTCACGGCGGCGGTCGAGTTGCTCGACGGCGGCGCGACGGTGCCGTTCATCGCCCGCTACCGCAAGGAGGCGACCGGGGCGCTGGACGACGCGCAGCTGCGTACGCTCGAGGAACGGCTGCGCTACCTGCGCGAGCTCGAGGAGCGCCGCGGCGCCATCCTCGAGTCGGTCCGCTCCCAGGGCAAGCTCGACGATGCGCTGGCCGACCAGATCATGGCCGCCGATTCGAAGGCGCGCCTGGAAGACATCTACCTCCCCTACAAGCCCAAGCGCAGGACCCGGGCGCAAATAGCTCGCGAGGCCGGCCTGGAACCGCTGGCCGACCTGCTGCTCGGCGATCCGACCGCCGATCCGGCGGCCAGCGCCGTCCCGTTCGCCGACCCTGGGCTTGGTGTCGCCGACGGCGCCGCGGCGCTGGCCGGAGCGCAGGCGATCCTGGCCGAGCGGTTCGCCGAGGACGCGGACCTGATCGGCGTGCTGCGCGAGCGGATGTGGGCACGGGGCAGGCTGGTGGCCAGGGTCAGGGACGGCATGCAGCAGACCGTGGCCAAGTTCGCCGACTACTTCGAGTTCGAGGAGGCCTTCACCCGGCTGCCGTCGCACCGGATCCTGGCGCTGCACCGGGGCGAGAAGGAACAGGTACTCGACCTCACGATGGACCCTGGCGACGCCGCGGCCCGCGGCGGGCCGGCGGCGGGCGGGCCCGGCGACCACGAGGCCCTGATCGCCGAGCGCCTCGGCATCGCCGATCGGGCCAGGCCGGCCGGCCGGTGGCTCGCCGAGACCGTCCGGCTGGCCTGGCGGGCCAGGATTCAGGTGCACCTCGGCGTCGACCTGAGGATGCGGCTGTGGCACCGGGCCGAGGACGAGGCGGTGCGGGTTTTCGCGGCGAACCTGCGGGACGTGCTGCTCGCCGCCCCCGCGGGGGGCCAGGACGGCGATGGGCCTGGACCCCGGCTTGCGCACCGGGGTGAAGGTCACCGTGGTCGATGCCACCGGCAAGCCGGTTGCCGCGGACACGATCTACCCGCACGAGCCGCGGCGCCAGTGGGACGCATCGGTCGCCGTGCTGGCCAGGCTCGCCGCCGCGCACCAGGTCGACCTGATCGCCATCGGCAACGGGACCGCGTCCAGGGAGACGGACCGGCTGGCCGCCGACCTGATCGGGCGCCATCCCGAGCTGAACCTGACCAAGGTGATGGTCTCGGAGGCAGGCGCGTCGGTCTACTCGGCATCGGCGTACGCCTCGCGCGAGCTGCCAGGGATGGACGTGTCGCTGCGCGGCGCGGTGTCGATCGCGCGCCGCCTGCAGGACCCGCTCGCCGAGCTCGTGAAGATCGACCCGAAGTCGATCGGGGTCGGCCAGTACCAGCACGACGTTGCGCAGGCCAAGCTCTCCAGGTCGCTGGACGCCGTGGTCGAGGACTGCGTCAACGCGGTCGGTGTCGACGTCAACACGGCCTCGCCGCCGCTGCTGTCGCGGGTTTCCGGGATCAGCGAGGGCCTCGCCGAGGCGATCGTCGCGCACCGGGATGAACGCGGCCCGTTCCGCAGCCGCCAGGCGCTCAGGCAGGTGCCCAGGCTGGGCCCTAAGGCGTTCGAGCAGTGCGCGGGTTTCCTGCGGATCACAGGCGGCGATGACCCGCTCGACGCGTCCAGCGTGCACCCGGAGGCCTACCCGGTCGTGCGGCGGATCCTGGCCGTGGCCGGGGTGCCGGTCAGCGGGCTGATCGGCAACGCGCGGGTGCTGCGCTCGCTGTCCGCCAGCCAGTTCACCGACGAGAGGTTCGGCCTGCCCACGGTGACCGACATCCTGGGCGAGCTGGAGAAACGTGGTCGCGACCCGCGTCCGGCGTTCACGACGGCGGCGTTCCTCGACGGCGTCGAGACGCTCGCCGACCTCGCGCCAGGCATGGTGCTCGAGGGAGTGGTCACCAACGTGGCCGCGTTCGGCGCGTTCGTCGACATCGGCGTGCACCAGGACGGCCTGGTGCACGTGTCGGCGATGTCGCGCGACTTCGTCGCCGACCCGCGTCAGGTGGCCAAGCCCGGCGACATCGTCACGGTGAAGGTGCTGAACGTGGACATCGGCCGAAAGCGGATCTCGCTGAGCCTGCGTCTCGACGACGAGCCGGGCGGCACGAGGGATGGCTCGCCCGCGCGCCCGGGCGCAGGCGGCGACGACCGGCCCAGGGCCGAGCGCGGCGGCCAGAGTCCTGGCCGGCGACGGTCGGGCGGCCGCGGCGGTCCTCCGGCCGGACGGCCGGGCGGCAACAGCGGTGCGATGGCGGCTGCGCTGCGCCGCGCCGGGCTGGCCGGACCGCAGGACGGCCCGCCGACGACCGGCACACCGAGGACAAGCCGCACATCCCGGCCTGGCTGATCTTCACCGAGGGCGGGCCATCGCCGGGCGTCATGAGGCGCGGCGGCTCCGCCTGGAGTGGTCGGCGTGCTGGCCGTCGGTGAGCCGCATGCCGGGCGCGAGGTAGCCGTCGGCCTGGCTGACCTCCGTCGCGACTCGGACTCCGTACCGGTAGGTGAGCTTGCCGCCGAGATACCCGGACACGCCGAGCGCCGCGGCGCAGCCAGCCGACAGCGCGATCATGCCCGCGCCCACGGACGCCCGGCTGGCGTGATCGTGGTAGCGCCAGGCGAAGTCCGCCGCGTAGCCGGTCGTGACCAGCAAGTTGATGGACATGTGCGTGAACGCGGTGCGGAAGGCAACAGTGCCGACGGGGATCACGGCCAGGTCGAGGAATCCGACCAGCCCGGCCACGACTGCGCCGAGCACGCCCGCGGCGATCAGCCACTGCGAGCCTTTGGCGAGGAAACCCGGGTTGCTGACCAGGTGGGACGCGATGTCGAAGCCGAGACTGACCACCCAGGCGCCGATCGGAACGGTGACCAGCATCGGATGGAAGGGATGCCCGTAGGGACCCGCCAGCAGCCGGCTCAGCGGCTGCTTGGCCCGCCGCATCCCAGTCACCACTGAAGCCTCCTAGCCAGGCGCCGCTGATGCCCCGTGTTCGGTGCCATGTTCCTGACTCATCAGTACGACGTACCCGGAGCGTCATCCGTTCATGAACGCGGGATTCTTGCTGGGCACCCTGCCTGACCTGCCCGGATCAAGATGGCGAGGACGGCTGGCATGGTTCTGGTGTCGCTCGCCAGGTCCACGCACTTGAGAACGGCGTGCCGCCAGCCGCGGAACGTCCTGGCGATGGTCTCCTCGTCCAGGCCGTTCGGCACGCCCGCCGAGGTCAGGCACATCCGCAGGGCCAGCCGGCCGCCAGGGCGCAGCACCCGCGCAGCCTCCCGAGCGTAACGGGCGCGGCCCCGGAGCGCAGGTAGTGGAAGCAGCCGCGATCGAGCAGCAGGTCAGCCGATCCCGTGCGGAGCGGCAGCCTGGTCACGTCAGCACGGGCGAACCGTGCCCCAGGCTGGCTGGCGCAGGCGCTGGACAGCGCGGGCGCGGACAGATCCACGCCGAGGCCGCGCCAGCCCCGGCCGGCCAGGTACCCGACCTCGGTGCCCAGCCCGCACCCGAGGTCGGCGACAACGCCGGGCGCACCGAGCACGCCGGCGGCCTCGGCCTCGAGCAGTTCGGGCGACGGCGTCCGCAGGTGCCACCAGCGGCAGATGCCGGTGACGTACGGATCGTCCGTCTCACTACTCTGCGCCGGCGGCGGCGGGCGCTCAGACGGCATGGTTCGCTCCCATGCACTCAACATTCTCACGGCTGTCCATCGCGGCAAGGCGTCGAGCAGGCAGGCCGGGGTTGAACGCGATCGGGCGCGGCGGTCGTGTCCCGCTGCGCAGGCGCCAGCCGGCAGCCAGCAGCCTAGGATCGGTCCTATGGTTCGCTTCCTGGTGCTGTACGACGTTCCTGAGGATCAGGAGGCGTTCGACCGGCACTACCGCGACGTGCACATCCCGCTGACGAAGAAGCTCCCTGGGCTTCGCCGGTACACGATCAGCCGGAACACCGCCTCGATCCGCGGCGGCGAACCGTACTACCTGGTCGCCGAGCTGGACTGGGATGACATGACCGCGCTCCGGCAGGCATTCCGTTCACCGCAGGGCCACGCGACGGCCGAGGACGTGCCCAAGTTCGCCGGCCGCGGGGTCCGCAGCATGATCTACGAGCTCGAAGAAGTCTAGGATGCGCCGGCCCGGGCGCCGCCGGCATCTGCCGCGCCGCCCGGAAACGCGATCGCGCCGAGCGCTTCCCTGAGTTCCGCCGCCTCCTCGTCGGACAGGGCGCTCAGGAAGCGTCGTTCCGCGTCCTGCCCGGCCAGGGATGCCCGGCGCAGCGTGGTCCGGCCGGCGCCGGTCAGCTCCACGACGTTCCTGCGCCTGTCGTCCTGGTCCCGGCGGCGCCGCACCAGGCCCTTGCCCTCCAGGTCGTCGATCAGCAGGACCATGGTCGTCCGGTCGACGCCCAGCCGGACCGCCACCTCCTGTTGCGACAGCGGCGCGTGGCTGTCGATCACGATCAGCACGGCGCACTCCCGGCCGGTGATCCCGAACGGTGCCATCGCCGCGCTGGTGAGCTCGGCCAGGCGTAGCTGAGCGTGCTTGAGGAGGTAGCCAAGGCGGCCGGCCAGCGCGGGCAGCGGCTGGCTCTCTGACCGCACGCCGGGACTTGAGTTCGGCACGCCAGCATTATAAGGTGCTGACTGATCGTCAGTACTCATGACGATCTAATTCAGTGACGATCAAGCTGTTTGACGATCAAGCTGCGTCAGGAGGCCCGACCGTGACAGCACAGCGACTCAGCTTCGGCATCAAGACCAGCCAGATGGGCCAGACCTACGAGGAGATCCTGAACGTCTGGCGCGAGGCCGACCGGATCCCCGTCTTCGAGCATGCCTGGCTCTGGGATCACATGGTCCCGCTGCGCGGGGACATCGACGCGGCCGCCCTGGAGGCCTGGACACTCCTCGCGGCGCTTGCCGCCCAGACGACCAGGCTCAGGCTCGGCGTCATCGTGACAAGCAACCGCCTGCGCTCGCCGACCCTGCTCGCGAAGATGGCCGCGACGGTCGATGTCATCGCCGGCGGCAGGCTCGACTTCGGGATCGGCGCCGGAGGCAGCAACGTGGCCGGGCCGAATCCCGCGCTGCGCGAGTTCGAGGCTTACGGGGTGCCCCTGGTCTCGCCTGGTCAGGCCGTCAGGGACCTGGCGGAGTCCCTCGAGATCGTCCGCCGGATGTGGACCGCGGCCGAGCCGTTCGACTTCGACGGCCAGTCGATCAGGCTCCGCGGCACCGTCTGCGAGCCCAAGCCGGTGCAGAAGCCGCATCCGCCGATCATGATCGGCGGTTCGGGCGACCGCGTCCTGCGCCTCGTCGCCGAGCACGCCGACATCTGGAACTACCCGGGGCCGCCGTCGGAGGAGTTCCGGCGCAAGAACCAGATCCTGACCGGGCACTGCGCGGCCATCGGCCGCGATCCCGGCGGCATCGTCCGCTCCATGCAGGCCATCGTCCGCTGCGACGAGCCGGGAGCGGCGGCGGCCGCCCGAGCCGTGCTGCTGGAGATGATCGAGGCCGGCGTCACCCATCTGGTGCTCGCCGCGATACTCGGCCGCCGCTCGCCGCGGTGGCTGGCCGATGAGATCATCGAGCCAGTCATCGCCGAAGCGCGCTAGCGCCGGACAGGACCAGGCAGGTGCCCATGCGAAGGCTCAGGACGGCGGCGGGCACCGCCGTGTTCCTCGTGCTCGCGCCCGGCGTGGTGGCCGGCCTGGTGCCCTGGTGGCTGACCGGCTGGCAGGAAGGCCGGCCCTATCCCTGGCCCGCCAGGACCGCCGGCCTCGTGCTCGCCGGGGCGGGCGCCGCCGTCCTGCTCGGCGCCTTCGCGCAGTTCGCGGCCGAGGGCGGGGGAACGCCGGCGCCGGTCGCGCCGACCGAGCGGCTTGTCGTACGGGGCCTGTACCGTTTCGTCCGCAACCCGATGTACCTGGCCGTGCTGGCGGTCATCGCGGGGCAGGTCCTTTGGCTGAGCAGGCCGGTCTTGCTCGCCTATGCGGCCGCAGTGGCCGGCGCCTGCGCGGCGTTCGTTCACGGGTACGAGCAGCCGACGCTGTCCAGGCGCTACGGCGAGCAGTACCGGGCCTACCTGCGCGATGTGCCCGGCTGGTGGCCACGCCGGCCGCGGACCGGGGGAGCGCGCCCGCGCGTCAGCGAACACAACGGCCGGGCCTGACCGGAAGCGAGTCCGGCTATGTCAGATCATGGCGCACCGCCGTGCCGCGGCCGAACCAGGCGCGGCGCCCTAGCACAGTTCCCGAAAAATGAAAAATGACCACAAACGATAACTCGTCCCGTCTGTGCACCGACCTGGTCGAGGCGCCGGTTTGACTTATCACTACGTGGCGTCAAAACCGTGTCCGACTTGCGCGCTTTGCGGAGCCACAACCAGTGATATCTTCCGTTCCGCAACCGGTCCGGGCGGTCGCCGGGCGGAGACGGGCATTCAAGGAACCCGGATTCGCCGCCCCGGGGGCGATCGGCCACCAATGGGACCGGGTGGGCCGCCTAGGGCAGCATCGGCCGCGCGCAGGGTGCCGAGGGCGGGGGAACGCCGGCGCCCGCCGGCAGCACGGGTCGGTCGGTTCGGCGCCGCGGATCGGCCGGTTGGGCGTGCTGGTCGGCCTACTCTGGCAGCGTGCATCTCGAGCTGGTCACCATCGTGGTCAGGGAGTACGACCCGGCGATCGACTTCTTCGTGCGCACGCTGGGCTTCGAACTGGCGGAGGACTCGCCGGCCATGACGAACGACGGTCGTCCCAAGCGATGGGTGGTGGTCAGGCCGCCCGGCGGGACGACCGGGCTGCTGCTGGCGCGAGCCGACGGCGACGACCAATCCGCCGTCACGGGCCGGCAGGTCGCCGGACGGGTCTGGTTCTTCCTGCGCGTGCCCGACTTCGACGCCGCGTACGCGCGGATGACAGCGGCGGGCGTCCAGTTCGTCAGCCCGCCGCGCGCCGAGCCTTACGGCCGCGTCGCGGTGTTCCTTGACATCGCCGGCAACCGGTGGGACCTGCTCGGCCCCGCGTGACGTCGGCCGCCCCGGCCAGGATTCCTGACTCGGGTCACGGCCGTGCCTTCTAGGCCAACTTCGGTCTAGGCGCAGGGTTCGCTGCGATCGACCGGACGCTAGGATCTCCGGCACCGGGCCGCGGCCTGCTGGCTTCTGTGCCGGACCGGGCAGCTCCCGTGCCGCCATTCGCTGGTGGTGCGGCGCTTCTTGCGGCCCGACGGCAGGCGGGTCGTGGTCACCGACCGCTCTATGCGCGTTATCTGCTGGCCTCCCGCCCTGGCCGGCCGCCCCCGCTTCCCGACGGCGCCGGGCGCGCGGGCCCGCCGGCCGCGCGCGGCCGGGCGGCGCAGGCCCAGCCCGGTGACCAGTCGGCTGAGCAGCCTGGCGAACCAGTCCACGTCGACCACTCCCAACGGGCAGACGAGGCTCTCAGCCGAAATCGTACGACCGATCCCGCGGCACGGTCAGGGCGGTAGCGCCGGCGTTCGGGCGGCGGGGAGGGTCTTGCGAAGATGGCGGCAGCCGTCCGGGCCCCGTGCCGGCGTTCCGGCGGCCGGAAGGGCTTGCGAAGATGGCGGCAGCCGCCCCCGCCGCGATCCGGCGCGGTGCAGGGCTTCCGGGTCATGTCCGGGGTTCATGACGAGCGATGGGGTGATCACGAATGGCTGACCCTGCGCGGACGGCCGGCGGCGAAGGCAACCGCGGCGGTTACGCCGCCTACTCCTACCTGGTCGCCGGCGAGGACTTCCGCCAGTTCGAGCTGGCGCCGGAGTTCGGCCGGGTGCCCGGCTACCGGGCGGGACTGAGCGCGGAGCAGGAACAGCGGGCCAGGCGGCTGCTCGCCGACAGCCTGGTGATCAGCCTGCACGACCACCCGGTCAGGTTCCCGCTGCGGATGGAGGAGACGCCGGAGTACAACAGGACAGGCCGCCAGCACGCCGCCTACGCGGGCCTGGCCGCATCGGGCATGACGGTCGTGTTCGACAACATGATGGACGGCACCGCGTGCGTGACGGGTAACGCGCCGTGGCGGTGGGACGACGTGATCACCGACCTGGGCATGCGCCAGGCGGACCTGGCCCACCAGCGCGACGTCATGACGATCCGCACGGTGGCCGACATCGACGAGGCCCGACGGTCGGGGCGGGTGGGCCTGGTGTTCGGCCTGGAGGCGGCCACGCCGATAGAGAACGAGATCGACCGGCTCGACGTGCTCTACGGCCTCGGGCTCCGGCAGATCGGGATCGCGTACTCCGACGCCAACGCGCTCGGCAGCGGCCTCGCCGAGACCACCGACGGCGGGCTCACCGGGTTCGGCCGGCGCGCGGTCGCCAGGATGAACCGGCTCGGCCTGGCCATCGACCTGTCCCACTCCTCCGACCGCACCGCGCTGGACGTCTGCCGCCACAGCGGCAAGCCGGTCTTCCTGACCCATGCGGGCGCGCGGTCGGTCTGGAACACCGCGCGGATGAAGCCCGACGACGTGCTGCGCGCTGTCGCCGATACCGGCGGTGTGATCGGCATGTCGGCCGCCCCGCACACCACCTTGTCGGCCGCGCATCCCCGGCACAGCATCGAGTCGGTGATGGACCACTTCCGCCACTGCGCCGACCTGGTCGGCATCGAGCATGTCGCGTTCGGGCCCGACACCCTGTACGGCGACCACGTGATGCTGCACACGGTTTTCGCCCGGCTGCTCAGCCTGGGCGCCACCCGCGGACCGGACTTCGAGCCCGTCGGCTACGTGGACGGGCTGGAGAACCCGACAGAGAACTTCGCGAACGTCATCGGCTGGCTGGTTAAGCATGCCTACGACGACGCCTCGATCGAGGCGGTCGTCGGCGGCAACGTCTACCGCGCGCTGCAGGCCATCTGGGTCGGCTAGGCTTCGGCCGGGCCGGGCCCCGCCCTACGGCCGCAGGCCGTTCGAGGGCGGCCCGGCCAGCGTGAGCACCAGCGACACCAGCGCGAGCGCGCTGACCGCCACGGTCACCACGAGCACCCTCCTGGACGCGATCCGCTGGTTGCCTGGTCGCGCCGCGTGCCCGAGCAGCCAGGTCACCCCGGCGATGGCCAGGATCGGGATGCCGGCGGCCGGCCGGAACCTCAGTATCGCCACCCCGAGCCCGAAGAACGCGATCGAGCTGCGCGTCCACGCCAGGTCGGTCCGCTCCCTGGCGCGCCCGGGGTCGTCGTCACCGGGGTCCTCACCTGGGTAGTCGGCGCCGGGATCGTCCGTGCCGGGGTCGTCCGCGGGTCCCGGCGCGGACGCGGCGCGGTCGCCGCTCACGGCGACGTCACCCGCGAGTAGATGTCGACGGCGGCGGCGAGCAGCGCGACCACCGTGATCGTGACGGCGAGTATCCCGGGCAGCTGCGACCGGCCGAGCCTCGCGCCGCGCCCGATCGCCCGCTGGTTGGTCCGCCACTCGAGGTAGCTCAGCACCGGCAGGACCGCGCCGAGCAGGATCAGCGGCGTGGCGATGGCGGACCGCCCCCACGGGACCCCGGCGAACGGCGGCAGCAACTGCGCGATCGCCAGTCCGCCGACGACCAGAGCCAGCGACGTGCGGCTCCAGGCCAGGAACGTCCGCTCGTTGGCCATCGTGAACCGGGCATCAGGCTCGCGGCCCTGATCAGCGCCCCGGGTTGCGTTATCGCTCACAATCGTGATGCGCTCCTTGTCGGCAGTCCTGGCACGAGCGACGGGCCCAGTCTCTCGCATCGCTGCCCGGCCGCCACCGAGGTGGTCCCGCGTGCGCTAACCGGGCCCGCGGCCGGGTATCGCGGCTAGCAGGAGAGCGGCGAGCTGATGGGAGCGGCGACATGGGCGGTACGCACGGGAGTTCAGCCGGAGCATGGCGGACCCGCGCGGGTGCTGGGGCGAGGCGGCCGGCCTGATCAACTGGTACACCGAGCCGGCCGTCGTGCTCGATGACTCGGCGCCGCCGTTCTACCGGTGGTTCGCGGGCGCGACCATGAACACCTGCTTCAACACGCTCGACCGGCATGTCGCCTGCGGCCGTGCACTCGGTCGTGTTCGGCGGCTTCGCGGCGAACGAGCTCGCGTTGCGAATCGACGACGCCGCGCGAGGGGATCCGGCTGACCAGGTGGCTGAGCCGGCTGCTGCCCGGCGAGGCTGAGGTGACCGGGCTGCTGGCGCTGATGCTGCTGACCGACGCCAGGCGCGCGGCTCGCACCAGGCCGGACGGGTCGCTGGTCCCGCTGGCCGATCAGGACCGCGGGCGGTGGGACCGGGACCGGATCGCCGAGGGGGTCGCGCTGGTCAGCTCCGCGCTGCCGCGCGGGGCGGTCGGCCCCTACCAGCTCCAGGCCGCGATCGCCGCGGTGCACGACGAGGCGGCGGCCATGGACGCCACGGACTGGCCGCAGGTCCTGGCCCTGTACGACCTGCTGGTGCGGGTCGCGCCGAACCCGATGACCGCGCTGAACCGGGCGGTGGCGGTAGCCGAGGTGCACGGGCCGGCCAGCGGGCTGGCCGAGCTTGCCGCGCTGGAGTCCGACCAGCGGCTGAGGGACAGTCACCGGCTGATCGCGGCGCGAGCGCACATGCTCGAGCGGGCCGGCGACCTGGCGGCCGCCGCCGGCTGCTACCGCGAGGCCGCGCGGCGGGCGACCAGCCGCCCGGAACGCCAGCACCTGGCCGGCCAGGCCGCCCGGCTCGGCGGATGAACGCGTGACGGGCTGTCCCGCGCCAGCACGCCGAGGCAGCTCCCGCGCGGCGTTCCGCAGGAGCTAGGCGGCTGTTCCCTCAGGAAACCGGCTGGAAAGGCGTTGGTAGGTTAAAGGAGGAAAGTCGGGCGCAGAGCCGGGCGTGTCTCAACGACGAGGGGTACTGACCATGGACAGGACACTGGGACCGAGCGACCTGGAACTCTTGCGCAAGGACTTCTCCGCGAACCCGGCCAACCGCCTGGCGCAGAACGCGGTCACCCGGGTGACGATCGACGACGTGGCGATCAACCGGGACGTCATCAACAACACCGATCACTCGCTGTCGGTACTTCTCGACGACTGGAAGGTGACCGACCAGCAGCGCAGCGGCCGGTGCTGGCTCTTCGCCGGCCTCAACCTGCTGCGCGTCGGCGCCATGAAGAAGATGGGCCTCAAGGAGTTCGAGTTCTCGCAGAACTTCGCGATGTTCTGGGACAAGATCGAGCGCGCCAACTACTTCCTCGAGGCCATCATCGAGACGGCCGACCGTGACGTGGACGACCGCACGGTGGCGCATCTGCTCGGCGCGGTGGCCGACGACGGCGGCCAGTGGAACATGTTCGTGGCTATCGTCAACAAGCACGGGCTGGCGCCGAAGGCGTTCATGCCGGAGACACAGAGCTCGGGCGACACGGGCCGGATGAACTCCGCGCTGCGCGGCCTGCTGCGCCAGGGCGCCAAGTCGGTGCGCGCGGCGGCCGCCCAGGGGGTCGACGCCGCTCGGGCGGAGAAGGCCGACATCCTGCGGGTCGTCTACCGGGTCCTGTGCATCCACCTCGGCACGCCGCCCGAGCAGTTCGACTGGCAGTGGACCGACAAGGACCGCGAGTTCCACCGCGACGGCGTGCTGAGGCCGCGGGAGTTCGCCGCCAAGTACGTGGAACTGCCGGTCGACGACTACGTGTGCCTGGTGCACGACCCGCGCCCGTCCAGCCCGGTCGGCAGGACCTTCACCGTCGAGTACCTCGGCAATGTGCTCGGCGCTCCGCCGGTCACCTACCTCAATGTCGACATGGCCCTGATGAAGGACATCGCGGCGAAGGCGATGCAGGGCGGCGAGCCGGTGTGGTTCGGCTGCGACGTCGGCAAGATGATGAGCAACGACTACGGCCTGTGGGACGCCGGCCTGTTCGACCTGCCGTCCGTCTACGGGACGGAGTTCACGCTCGACAAGGCCGACCGCCTCATCTACCACGAGACGCAGATGACCCACGCCATGCTGTTCACGGGCGTCGACATCCTCGACGGCGTCACCCGCAAGTGGCGGGTCGAGAACAGCTGGGGCGCGACCAGGGGCAAGGACGGCTTCTACACCATGAACGACTCGTGGTTCGACGAGTACGTCTTCGAGATCGCGGCGCGCCGCAGCGCACTCCCCGACGATCTGCGCGGCGCGCTCGACACCAATCCGATCGTCCTGCCCGCCTGGGACCCCATGGGCGCCCTGGCCCGCTAGCGCAGGTCCCGCCACCGGACGCGTCCCCCGCCGCGGTCGCGAACTTCATGATCGCGGTGGGTAGGGGTCGCATGGACCAGTCAATCCACCACGATCATGAAGGACCCGTTATCCGCGGCCGATGAACGGCATCTTGGTGGCGGCGATCGTCATGAACTGGACGTTGGCGTCCAGGGGCAGGCTCGCCATGTACAGCACCGCGTCGGCGACGTGCTGAGCGTCGAAGGTCGGCTCAGGCGCGACCGTTCCGTCGGCCTGCGGTACGCCGCGGCCGATGACCTTGGTCATGTCCGTCGCGGCGTTGCCGATGTCGATCTGGCCGCACGCGATGTCGAAGTTCCTGCCGTCGAGTGACAGTGACTTGGTCAGGCCGGTGATCGCGTGCTTGGTGGCCGTGTAGCAGATGCTCCTCGGCCGGGGACTGTGCGCGGAAATCGAGCCGTTGTTGATGATCCGGCCGCCGCGGGGACTCTGGTCCTTCATCATCGCCACCGCGTGGTGCGCGCACAGGAAGGCGCCGGTCAGGTTGATGTCCACGGCCTCCTGCCACCCGGCCGGGGTGACCTCGTCCGCCGCGCCCGCCGGGCCGAATACGCCCGCGTTGTTGACCAGCAGGTCGACGCGACCCCACCGAGCGCGAACCGACCCGAAGAGAGCGGCAACCGAGTCCGGCACGCTCACGTCGGTCGGCACGACCAGCGCCGACTCAGGGTGTGCCGCCGTGGCCGCTGTCACGGTCTCGCGTAGCTGGCGGTCGCGGCGGCCGGCCAGGGCGACCCGCCACCCCGCGGCCAGCAACCCCTGAGCGATGCACCGGCCCAGCCCGGATCCCGCGCCGGTGACGACGGCGACGCGAGCCGATGCGGTGCCGGCCGATGCGGGGCCGGTCATGACGCGCGGATCACATCAGGACGGCAGGACCGACAGGCCGGCCCGGGCGACTTCCATGTCCTGGGTGTAGTGACCGCCGCTCACGCCGATCGCGCCGACGACGGTCTCGCCGACCGTGATCGGGTACCCGCCGCCGAACACGATCAGCCGGTCGATGCCCGCCGGAGCGCCCATCGCGAGCGGCGGGTCATCCTTGACGAACTCGTGCCACGCGTCGGTCGCCATCCCGAATCCGGTGGCCGTGTACGCCTTGTCCTGGGCGATCTGCACGGACAGCAGCGCGGCGCCGTCCATCCGGCTGAACGCCTTGAGCACGCCGCTGTCGTCGACGACCGCGATCACGAACGGGTGGCCCATCTCCTCGGCCCTGTGTTCGGCCGTCTCGATCATCGCCCTGGCCAGCTCGGTGGACACGCTGGGCCGGTCAAATGTCGCCGCCACCGCTACCTCCTCGTGCGTCGCCCGGCCCGGCGTCGGCGTACCGTCGCTCGACCTGCAGAACCTGGGGCAGCCCGATGAAATCCACGAACTCGCCGAAGCTGGGCAGTCCGTCAAGAACGGCACCGGGGGTCCCTGCCGCGGCGATCTCCCGCAGTATCCCGCGCATGGCGGCGGTCGCGGCAAGAAGCGTGCTGATCGGGAAGATGACAATCCGGTAACCGAGCTCGCGCAGCCGGGCCAGCCCGATCGGCGGCGTCTTGCCGCCCTCCGCCCAGTTGAACAGCAGCGGCACGCCGGGAAGGGCCCTGGCCGCCTCGGCCGCTTCGGCCTCGGTCACGATGGCCTCGACGAACAGCACGTCGGCCCCGGCCCGCCGGTACAGGCGCGCCCGGTCGAGTGCCCGCTCGAGGCCCTCGACGGCCCGCGCGTCGGTCCTGGCGATGATCACGAAGTCGGGGTTCGTCCGCGCCTCGACGGCGGCCCGCACCTTCTGCGCCATCTCCTGCGCGCGGATGACCTGCTTGCCCTCCATGTGCCCGCACTTCTTAGGTGCGACCTGGTCTTCGATGTGGATTCCCGCGACGCCCGCGCCCTCGTAGGCGCCGACGGTGCGGATCACGTTGAGCGCGTTGCCGTAGCCGGTGTCCGCGTCGGCAATCACCGGGATGTCGACGCAGGCCGCGATCCGGCCCGCATTGTCGGCCATCTCGGTCATCGTCAGCAAGCCCACGTCCGGCCGGCCGAGCAGGGCGGCCGAGGTTCCGAAGCCGGTCATGTAGACGGAGGGGAAACCGGCCTCCTCGACCAGCCGGGCGGCCAGCGGGTCGAAGGCACCGGGCGCCACGATCGTCTCGCCGGAGTCCAGCAGCTCACGCAGCCGGGCGGCGCCGCCCGAGCCTCGCGTCAGCCGCGCGGTCACGCGTCCTCGCCGTCCGGCCCGGAGTGCTTGGGGCAGGTGCACGGGCGCGGCGCCGTCACGCGCAGGCCCTCGACCACGACCGCCAGGATAGTCTCGAAGATGTCGTCGTCGCTCACGCTCGCGAGCTCGTCCCTGACCTGCCAGATGTGCGGGTACTCGGCGCGGTCGACGGCCAGGTATGCGCGGGTCCACGCGGACCGGTCGGCCTGCTGCAGGGCGGCGTCGAGCGCCAGGAACGTGGCCTCGCAGCCTGCCCAGGCCAGGATGAAGTCGCCGACCGCCCGGTAGGTCCGCGCCGCCGCAGCGCCCTCGAAGCCGGCCTGGAGCACCGCGCCGATCAGTACGTTGACGACATGCATCTCGGCGGGCCGCTGCGTCGTCCTGGACGCCGACAGCGCCGCCGCGGCGGGATGCGCCCGATAGGTTGCCCGCTGCCTCGTGGCCAGCTCGGTCACCGTGTCGAGCCAGCATGCCTGGGCCGTGAGCCCGGCCATGGCCTCCTCGATCAGCCGGTCGGCGATGGCCAGGACGAGGTCGTCCTTGCTGGCGAAGTGCCGGTAGACGGCGGTTGGGTCGGCGCCAAGCGCGCGGCCGAGCTTGGGCAGGCTGAACCCGTCCGCACCCTCCGCGTCGAGCAGTCGCAGGCTCTCGGTGACGATAACCTCCGGCGTGAGGCTGCCGCGCCGCAGCCGCCGTCCGTCCCGACGTCCAGCGGTCGTGCTCGCCATCGCCTGCCTTCGCTTGTTGAACCCCGCTAACGAGGAAGTTACTCGACGGTTCCGGTTGCTACAAGGCTTTGTCAGAAGCATTGACTACACACCGTGGTAAGTGATCTAATCTGCCGCAATAAACCCCCTGTTCCGTGGAGGTTCTGGGTGCGGCCCGGTCCCGAGCTGGCTTTCTATAACGGAACGGTCTTCGACGGTGCCAGGTTCATGCCTGCCGGGACCGTGGTCTCGGTCAGGGCGGGCAAGATCACCGCGGTAGGGTCGGCCGACCCGGGCGGTGCGGAGCCTGTCGACCTGGCCGGCGGCACGCTGCTGCCCGGGTTCATCGATGCCCACGTGCACCCCGTCTTCGCCGGCGACGGCCTGCGCCGATGCGACCTGTCCGGCGTGAGGACCGCGACGGGGTACGTCGAGATCATCGCCGCCTACGCCGCCGCCCACCCCGAGGCCGAGTGGATCACCGGCGGCGGCTGGTCGATGGAGGCCTTTCCCGGCGGGGTGCCGACCAGGGACGTGCTCGACGCCGTGGTGCGCGACCGGCCGGTGTTCCTCCCTAACAGGGACGGCCACGGCGCCTGGGTGAACAGCCGGGCGCTCGAGCTGGCCGGCGTCGACGCGGCCACGCCCGACCCGGCCGACGGGCGGATCGAGAGGGACGCGGCGGGCTCGCCGGTCGGCACGCTGCAGGAGGGCGCGCAGTACCTGGTCTCCCGCCTGCTCCCGGAGATCACCGCGGACGACTGGTACGTGGGCCTGCTCGCGGCCCAGGAGTACCTGCTCTCGCTGGGCATCACCGGCTGGCAGGACGCCATCGTCGGCAGCCGTCCCGGGCTGCCCGACCCGATCGACGCCTACCTGCGGGCGGCCAGCACGGGCACCCTGGCAGGGAACGTGGTCGGGGCGCTGTGGTGGGACAGGGAGCGCGGCATCGAGCAGGTAGCCGAACTCGTCGACCGCCGCCGCGACGGGCAGGCCGGGCGGTTCGCGGCCACCAGCGTCAAGATGATGCTGGACGGCGTGGCGGAGAACCACACCGCCGCGATGCTCGAGCCCTACCTCGACGGCCATGGCTGCGCCACCGACGTCTCCGGCCTGGACTTCATCGATCCCGAGGAACTGCCGCGCTTCGTGGCAGCTCTCGACCGGGAAGGTTTTCAGGTCCACTTCCACGCTCTCGGCGACCGCGCGGTGCGGAACGCGCTGGACGCGGTCGAGGCCGCCAGGACGGCCAATGGGCACGGCGGGCCGCGGCACCACCTGGCTCACCTGCAGGTCGTGCACCCCGACGACATCCCGCGGTTCGCCAGGCTCGGGGCGACCGCCAACATCCAGCCGCTGTGGGCGACCCACGAGCCGCAGATGGACGAGCTGACGATCCCGTTCCTCGGTGAGCGCCGGAGCGGCTGGCAGTACCCGTTCGGGTCGCTGCTTGCCGCCGGCGCGCCGCTGTGCGCCGGCAGCGACTGGTCGGTGTCCAGCCCCGACCCGCTTCTGGGCGCGCACGTCGCAGTGAACCGGTCGCTGCCGGCTGAGCCGGGCGACACCGCGGCCGGCAGCCCCGAGGCCTACAGCCCCGCGGCCGGCAGCCCGGTGGTCGGCAGTACAGCGCCCGGCCCGTTCCTGCCCGAGCAGGCACTGAGCCCCGAGGCGATCTTCGCCGCCTACACCGCAGGGAGCGCGCGAGTGAACGGCCTGGAGGGCGTCACCGGCTCGATCCGGCCCGGGCTCGATGCCGACTTCGCGGTCGTTGACGCGGACCTGGCGCACGGGTCTGCCACGGAGATCTGCCAGGCGTCGGTCATGGCGACCTGGGTTCGCGGCGACGTCGTCTACCAGCGCACGTGACCAGTCCGCCCGCCGGGCCGTACCCGGCGGGCGCCAGCACTACCGGCAGCGAAGCCGGCCGCACGACAGGTTCCGCCCGGCAGGCCGCCGGGCGGTGCGAGAACTCAGCCGGCCAGCGGCCGGCGAGAGTCGAGGAGGGGCAGATGGCCAGGAGAACGAGCCAGCGGGCGGCCATGTCCGTGGCGGCGGCAGCGACCGCGGCGGCGCTCGCGCTCGCGGCGTGCGGCCGGTCCGCCAACGGCAACGGGAACTCGGCGGGCAACCTGTCGCCGACCAAGGGCCTGGTGGCGACCACCAAGCCGGGAACGAAGCCGGTGTCCTCGGTGACCTGGGCGGTGTACCGGGACGTGAACTCGCTGGACCCGATCTACGCGTTCGACTACCCGGAGAACACCGCGGTCTCGCTGATGTGCGAGTCGCTGCTCAGGCAGTCACCCGTCGGCGCGATAGGCCCCGGCCTGGCGACGCTGTCGACGCCTTCGCCGACCAAGCTGGTGTTCACGATCCAGCCGGGCGCGAAGTTCTGGGATGACACGCCGGTGACGCCCGCCGACGTGGTCTTCAGCCTGGACCGGAACAGGGATACCGCGCTCGGCGGCTTCTACGGCCTGGTGTTCAGCCGGGTGTCCTCGATCGCCGCGACCGGCAGCGACCAGGTCACGATCACGCTGAAGGAGCCGGACTACTGGCTGCAGGGCGAGCTGGCCTCGATGCCGGGGATGATCATCGAGAAGGCGTTCGCGGAGAAGGAAGGCAAGAAGTACGGCACGCCGTCGGGCGGCATCATGTGCACCGGGGCGTACAAGCTGCAGGCTTTCACGCCGGGCGTGGGCGTGACCGCGGTGCCGAACACGAGCTACTGGCAGCCGTCGGTCAAGCCGCTGGTGAGCCACATCATCGTCAAGGGCGTCGCGTCGGATACCTCGCTCACCTCGGGGCTGACGACGGGGGCGATCCAGGGCACCTACACCTCGGGCGGCCTGTCCACGCTGCCGCAGCTGGAGACCAACAACGCGGTGAGCATCTACCGCGGCCAGGGCTGGTCGACCGACGCGTTCATCGTGTCGAGCACCAAGGGCGTGCTCGGTGACGTGCGCGTCCGCGAGGCGCTGTCGATGGCGCTGGACCGGCATGCGATCATCAGCAAGGTGTTCAAGGGCGCGGCGTTGCTGCCGCGCTGGCTGGCCAACCCGGGCGTGTTCGGCTACGGCAAGTCGACCTTCGACAAGGCCTACAGCGCCTCGCCGGTGCTGCCGTACAACCTGGCCAAGGCCAAGGCGCTGGTCAAGGCGGCGGGCGCGGTCGGCAAGACGTTCACGATCGGCACCTCGAGCCAGATCTCGAACATCGCCCAGGAGACCGGCGCCTACCAGCAGGCGGCCCAGGCCATCGGGCTGAATACCGCGCTCAAGTCGGTCTCGGCGCAGAACTACATCAACTTCTTCATTGACCCCAAGGCCAGGGCCGGCATCGACGGGTTCCTCACCGTGAACTACGGCGACTACGCCGACCCGGCCGCGCTGCTGGCCACGCTCGTCATCCCCGGCGGATCGCAGAACTACGACAACTTCAACGACCAGAAGATCATCTCGTGGCTTGAGCAGGCCCGCTCCACCGCGGATCCGCAGGCCAGGGCCGCGCTGGTCGCCAAGGCGGAGGAGCGCACCGCCACCGAGCTGCCGTGGATACCCGACGTTCAGCCGGTCAACATCATGATCCTGGCCAAGGGGCTGACCGGGGCGACCGCCTCGTTCTCCTACATGTTCGCGCCGTGGGCCAACGCACTCGGGGGGAGCTGACGGCGTGCGCCTGGCGTTCATCGGCCGCAGGCTGGCGATGCTGGTCGCCAGCCTGCTGGTCGCCAGCTTCGTGATCTTCGGTGCTCTGTACCTGGCGCCGGGGAACCCGATCGCCGCGCTGTCCGGCGGCCGGTCCCTGCCGCCGAGCAGCCTGCGGGTGCTCGAGGCCCGCTACCACCTGAACCAGCCGTTCTTCGCCCAGTACTGGTACTGGCTGGACAACGCGCTGCACGGGAACCTGGGCATCGCGATAGCGCTGCGGGAGAACGTGACGACGCTGATCGCGTCGCGGGTCTGGACGACGGCTGGCCTGGTCCTGTACGCGTCGGTGATCATTCTCGTGCTCGGGATCGGCATGGGCGTCCTGGCCGGGCTGCGGCCCGGCGTGGTCGACACGTCCGTGCTGGTCACGAGCGCCATCTCGGCCGCCATCCCGTCGTTCGTCGCGGCGATCGTGCTGATCGCGCTGTTCGCGGTCAAGCTCGGGTGGTTCCCCGCGCTCGGCAACGGCACGGACTTCGTCAGCAACCTGCGGCATTTCACGCTGCCCGCGCTCGCGCTCGCGCTCTCGTCGCTGGCGATCGTGGCGCGGGTCACCAGGTCGGCGATCCGCGAGGAGTCCGACCGCGAGCACGTGCAGACCGCGATCAGCCGCGGCATCCCGCGCCGCCAGCTGGTCAGGCGGCACATCCTGCGGAACGCGGCCATCCCGATCACGACGATCTCCGGCATCACGATCGCGTCGCTGATCGCGGTGGCCGCCGTGGTCGAGACGGCGTTCAGCCTGAACGGCCTCGGCGCCTACCTGGTGGCGTCGGCGCAGGACAAGGACCTGGCGGTGGTCCAGGGCATCTCGCTGGTCCTGGTCAGCGCGTTCGTCGTGATCAACGTCGCGGTCGATCTCGCCTACGCCGTGCTCGACCCGCGGGTCGCCCTTGGAAGCAGAGCGACGTGAGCGTCGTGCCGGAGGCGCGCAGATGAATACCGTGCCGGAGGCGCGCAGATGAATACCGTGCCGGAGGCGCGCAGATGAATACCGTGCCGGAGGCGCGCAGATGAGCGCCGCCGTCCCGCTCGTCACCGTCCATGCGCCGGCCGGCCGGCGCCGGGCCGTCGGCCTGCTCCGGGGAACCGGCGCCGCCGGGATCGCGTCGGCCGTCGTGATCGCGGTCGCGACCGTCGTCGCAGTGATCGGCTCGCTGATCGCCCCGTTCAGCCCCACGCTGCCGAACCTGGCGCTGGCCTTCGTCGGCCCGACCGGCGGTCACCTGCTCGGGTTTGACTTCGAGGGCAGGGACGTGCTGTCCCGGCTGCTGGTCGGCGCGCAGTCCTCGATGCTCGGCCCGCTGGCGGTGGTGATCGGCTCGCTGGTGGCCGGCACGCTGTTCGCGGTGATCGCCGCCTGGCGGCGCGGCACCGTGGACGCGGTGATCTCGTCCGGGCTCGACATCCTGTTCGCGTTCCCCGGCATCCTGCTGGCCGTGCTGGCCGCCGCCGTGTTCGGCGCGGGGCTGCCCTCCGCGGCGATTTCGCTGGCGATCGCGTACATGCCCTACGTCGCGCGGGTGCTGCGCGGCGCGGCGCTGAAGGAACGCAGCCAGCCCTACGTGGCCGCGCTCGAGGTGCAAGGCGCGTCGGCGACCGCGATCTGCCTGCGGCACATCGTGCCGAACATCATGCCGCTGATCGTGGCGCAGGCGACGATCCTGTTCGGCTACGCGATGGTCGACCTCGCCGCAGTCTCGTTCCTCGGCCTCGGGGTGCAGCCGCCCGCCGCCAACTGGGGCGTGATGATCTCGGAGAACCAGACCGGCATCCCGCAGGGCTACCCGCTGCCCGCGCTCGCCGCCGGCGCGTGCATCGTCGCGGTCGTGATCGCGTTCAACGTGCTCGGCGAGCGGCTGTTCGAGCAGGCGCAGGCCCGCCGATGAGCGAGACCAAGGGACGCCCGAAAGCGCCCCGCAGTCGAGCGGACGACAGCACATGAGTGCCCGGGCTCCGCGCGCGCAGCAGTTCGCTGCCCAGGCGCCTCCCACCGCTCCGCTGCTGGAGGTCGACGGGCTGACCGTCAGGCTCACGGTCGAGGGGGCGCAACGGGCCGTCCTTCGTGATGTCAGCATCAGCATCAGTCTCGGCGAGGCGCTAGGGCTGGTCGGGGAATCTGGGTCAGGCAAGTCGATGACCGCACGGGCGATCGACCGGCTGCTGCCGCACGGCGCGGAGGTCAGCGGCCAGATCAGGTACGACGGCGCCGACGTGATGTCGCTGGGCGGCGCCGGCCTGCGCGGCTACCGCAACCAGGTCGCGATGATCTTCCAGGACCCCCGCGCGCACGTGAACCCGGTCCGCCGGATCGGTGACTTCATGACCGAGGCGCTGCGCACCAACCTGGGCGTGCCGGCCTCGCGGGCGCACCAGCACGCCGCCGACATGCTCGGCCAGGTCGGCATCGCCGACGGGGACCGGCGACTGCGGCAGTACCCGCACGAGCTGTCCGGCGGCATGCTGCAGCGGGTGATGATCGCGACGGCGCTGCTGACCGAGCCGAAGCTGCTGCTCGCCGACGAGCCGACCACCGCGCTCGACGTCACCACCCAGGCCGAGGTGATGGCGATACTCGACGACCTGCGCCGCGAGTTCGGCCTGGCCATGCTATTCATCACCCATGACCTGGAACTCGCCGCTGCGATCTGCGACCGGACCGCGGTGATGTACGCGGGGCAGATCGTCGAGGTGCGCGAGTCGGCGCTGCTGCACGGCGACCCGCTGCACCCGTACACGGCGGCGCTGGGAGCGGCCAGGCCCGACATCGCCCAGACCGCGCACCGGCTGGCCGCGATTCCCGGCCGGCCGCTGTCGGCCTTCGAGGCGCCGGAAGAGGAGTGCGCATTCGCGCCCAGGTGCCCGCACGCACGCGACATCTGCCGCGAGGCGCCTGTCGACCTGATCGGGCTGGACGGCGGGCTCTCGCGCTGCGTCCGCGCGGTCGACCTGCGCGGCAGCCTGAGAACGGACAGAGATGGTGAGAGCGATGCCTGAGGCCGCTCCGGTACTCGAGGTGACCGGGCTGCGCAAGGAGTTCGGCGACCTCGTCGCCGTCGACGACGTGAGCTTCACCGTGCCGCAGGCCAAGTCGCTGGCCATCGTCGGCGAGTCGGGTTCGGGCAAGACGACGATCGCGCGGATGATCGTCGGGCTCGAGCGGCCGACCGCGGGGACGATCACCGCATGCGGCCGGGACCGGTCCAGCGCGTCCCGGTCGGCCCGGGTGCGGCGGCGCCGCGGCGGCGAGGTGCAGATCGTCTTCCAGGACCCGTACACGAGCCTGGACCCCAGGCAGACCGCCGAGGCGACGATCGACGAGGTACTGCGGCTGCACCACGGCTGGCCGGGCGACCGCCGCCGGGCCAGGATCGCCGAGCTTGCCGGGCTGGTCGGCCTCGACGAGCGGCAGGCCCGCGCGCTGCCGCGGGCCCTGTCCGGCGGGCAGCGCCAGCGGGTCGCGATCGCCAGGGCACTGGCCGCCGAACCGCGGGTGCTGATACTCGACGAGTCGGTCGCCGCGCTCGACGTCTCGATCCAGGCGCAGGTGCTGAACCTGCTCGCCGACATCCGCGACTCGACCGGCGTCTCCTACCTGCTGATCAGCCACGATCTTGCGGTCGTGCGCCAGCTCACCGAGGAGGCGATCGTGCTGCACCGCGGCGTCGTGGTGGAGCGCGGCCCGACCGCGGGCGTGCTTGACGACCCGAGGCACGAGTACACGAAGCGGCTGCGCGCCAGCGTGCCGCGGCCTGGCTGGAAGCCGAGGCGCGGGGCACTGCACGGCGCGGGGGAGGGACCGAAGAGCCCATGAGCGACCTGCACTACCTGTCCGCGACCGAGGCGCTGGCGAGGTTCGCCAGCAAGGACCTGTCGCCGGTAGAGCTGCTCACCGCGGTGATCGCGCGCGCGGAGGCGGTCGAGCCCGCGATCAACGCGTTCGCCGAGGCCCGCTTCGGCGAGGCGCTGGCGGCGGCGAAGGCCGCCGAGGCCAGGTACGGCCGCGGCGAGCCGCTCGGGCCGCTGGACGGCCTGCCCGTCGCGGTCAAGGAGGAGGCGCCCATCGCCGGCCAGCGCAACACGCTCGGCTCGCTGCCGCTGCGCGACGTCGTCGCGGACGAGACCGCCGCGTTCGTCCAGCGGATCATCGACGCGGGCGGGATCGTGCACGCCAGGACGACCACGCCGGAGTTCTCCAGCGCGCCGGTGACCTGGTCCAGGCTCTGGGGCGTGACGCGGAACCCGTGGAACACGCGGTACTCGCCGGGCGGGTCGAGCGGCGGGTCAGCCGCATCGCTCGCCGCCGGGTCGACCACGCTGGCCACCGGCTCCGACATCGGCGGCTCGATCAGGATCCCGTCCTCGTTCTGCGGTGTGGTCGGGTTCAAGCCGCCGTACGGCCGGGTTCCCGAGGTGGCGCCGTTCAACCTCGACCACTACTGCCACGAGGGGCCGATAGCGCGCACCGTCGCCGACTGCGCCCTGCTGGAGAACGTGATCGCCGGGCCGCATCCCAGCGACGTCGCCTCGATCCGGCCGAAGCTGGAGATACCGGCCAAGCTTGAGCCCGTCGCCGGGATGCGGATCGCCCTTTCGCCCGACCTCGGCTGCTACCAGGTCGACGCCGACGTGGCCGCGAACACGCTGGCCGCCGCCGACCGGCTGCGCGACGCCGGCGCCAGCGTGCACGAGGTGTCGCTGCCGTGGGACCTGGAGACCATCGCCAGGACCGTCGACATCCACTTCGGCATGATCTTCGGCGCGTCGATGAAGGAGGTCAACGACCGGTTCGCCGACCAGCTGACCCCCTATGTCAGGCGGCTGGTCGCCGAATCCGAGCTGGTCAGCAAGGACGACTTCTACGCCGGCCTGGGGCTGGAGGCGGCGATCTACGCGCCGCTTGGCCGGCTGCTCGACGAGTACGACGCGCTGATCTGCCCGACGTTCGCCGTGCCCGCGCTGCCCGCCGAGTACGACACCGACGACCCGGTCGAGGTGAATGGCCGGCCGGCCGGGCGCTGGCTGAACGTCCTGATGACGCTGCCGTTCAACATCGCCAGCCGCTGCCCGGTGCTGAACGTGCCGTCGGGCCTGTCGCGGGACGGCGTGCCGACCGGGCTGGCGATCGTCGGCAGGACTTATGACGACGTGACGGCCTTCCGGGTAGCCGCCGCCCACGAGGAGCGGCTGCCGTGGCTGACCGGGTCGGGTCCCCGGCCCGCGCTGTGACAACGGTGAGCGCCGCGGGCAGCGGATGAGCGCGGGCATTCGATGAGCGCGGGCAGCGGAACGAGTCCGGTGCCTGCCCTGATGACGGGCGCGCCGCCGTTCCCCGACGGCTCGGCGGTCACGCTGGCGAACTGGCAGGACCCGCCGTTCAACCGGTGGGCGTTCCAGCACGTGCGCGAGCTCATCCCCGGCGCGAGGATCGCCAGGCGAGCCGGCCGGGTGCGAGCGCTGCCCAGGGCCGAACAGGAACTCGGGAGCATTGCGTTCTCCTTCGAAGGACGCGAGCTGACCGTGGCCGAGCTGCTCGAAGGCACCTGCACCGACGGGTTCCTGGTCCTGCACAGGGGCCGGGTGGTTGCCGAGCAGTACTTCAACGGCATGACGCCGGACACGCCGCACCTGCTGATGTCGGTCTCCAAGTCGGTGACAGCGGCCGTCGCCGGGGTGCTGGCCGGGCGTGGCCTGCTCGACGCCGGCGCGGAGCTTAGCCGGATCGTGCCCGAGCTGGGGCCCACGTCGTTCGCCGGGGCGACCGTGCAGCAGCTGCTCGACATGCGGACGGGGACGCGGTTCAACGAGGACTACGCCGACCCGGCCGCGGACGTACGCACGTACGAGCGGGTGTACCTGTGGCGGCCGCCGGCGGAGGCGCCCGGGGGCGGGGAGCCGGCGGCCGACGAGGCGCTCGGGTACTTCGGCGCGCTGCCCAACGACGGCCCGCACGGCGGCCCGTTCCGGTACCGGTCGATCCTGACCGACGTGCTCGCCTGGGTGATCGAGCGGGCGGCGGGGGAGCGGCTGCACGATCTGATCGGCCGCGAGCTGTGGCAGCCGATGGGCGCCGAGTTCGACGCCGAGATCACGCTCGACCGCCGCGGTAACCCGATGGCCGACGGCGGGGTCAGCGCCACGCTCCGCGACATCGCCCGGTTCGGTCAGCTGTACCTGCGCCGGGGGCGGGCAGGCCGGCGCCAGGTCTTGCCCGCCTGGTGGGTCGGCGACACCGTGCGCGGGGCACCGGACGGCCCGCGGGCGTTCACCGAGGGCGACAACCCGCCCGGGTTCCCGGCTGGCAGCCACTACCGGAACTGCTGGTGGATCAGGGACCCCGCGCTGCCGTTCTTCCACGCGAGCGGGATCAACGGCCAGCATGTCTTCGTGCACGGGCCGTCGGACAGCGTGGTCGTCAAGCTGTCCACCTGGCCGGTCGCGTGGAGCGAGACCTTGTACGGCCAGACCGTGGCCGCTGCGTGCGCGATCGCCGCCACTCTGGCGGCGAGCTAGCCGCTCGGCTGCCCCGCACAGCGGTGCTCCGACCGCGATGACGTGCGTGCCGGAGCCGACTTCGCACCGGGTGGCGCCCCGCGAACGTCGATGTGGCACCGCTGTTCATCGGCGCCCTGTCTGGCGAACATCGATGCGGCAGAGCTGTTCGCCGGCGGGCAGCGTTGCCACATCGATGTTCGGGTGGCTCCGCGGCGGCGGACATCGGTGCCACATCGATGCGGCGAAAGTCTGGGCTGGCGGGGGTTGGCGGGAGCGGTTAGCGTTTGGGCATGGCGGAGGTAGTTAGCGAGCTTGAGCTGCCGGAGTTCGATATCACCGATGCCGGGCTGGCCGGCGACGCGTACCACGAGCGGCTCGCCGAGGCAGGCAAGCTCGGCTGGCTGGTCAAGTCGCAGATCGCGTACCTCGTACTCGACCGGGAAGCCGGCGAGTTCTTCCTGCGGGCCAGGCAGACCGCATTCCCCGGGCGCGAGATCGCCGAGATGTTCGGCATCACCAGCGGCCGGCTCGCCGAGCAGATCGACGCCAACATCCTGAACCTCACCGGCGACCGGCACCGCCGGGTGCGGGCGCTGGTGGCCCCGGCGTTCACGCCGCGAGCGGCGGCCAGGTGGCGCCCGGTCATGCGGGACATCGCCACCACGCTCTGGCAGGACCTGGCCGGGCGGACCGAGTGCGAGTTCGTATCGTGGTTCGCCGGGCCGTTCACCGCGCGCACGATCGCGGCGGTCATCGGCGCGCCCGCGCAGGACGCCGCAGCCCTGCACGAGTGGTCCAGCCTGGTCCAGCGGCAGTTCGACATCCGGGCGCTCGCGGCCGAGCCCGAGCGGATCGAGCGGGCCGTCGGCGAGCTGTACGACTACGTCGCCGGCCTGCTCGACCAGCGGCGAAGCGAGCCGGCGGACGACCTGATCAGCGCGCTGCTTCGGGTCGAGGCCGAGGGCGAGCGGCTGTCCGGGCCCGAGTGCGTGAACCTGGTGCTCAACGTGCTGGCCGGCGGCGTGGACACGACCGCGGCGCAGCTCGCGCATGCGCTCCGGCTGTTCGCCGGGCATCCTGAGCAGTGGGAAGCGCTCAGGCAGCGGCCCGAGCTTGTCGGCCGGGCGGTCGATGAGGTGCTCAGGTTCGAGCCGATCACGCCGTTCACCGCCAGGCTCTGCACCGAGCAGATCGAGCATCGCGGCGTGATCTTCCCGGCCGGGACGATCGTCGCTGTCTGCGCCGAGCGGGCCAACCGGGAAGCCGGCTCCGGCGAGGAGTTCGACATCACCGCCGAGCCGTCGGGCGACCGGGTGCTGACCTTCGGGGCCGGCGCGCACTTCTGCCTCGGCCAGAACCTGGCCAGGGCGGAGCTGGAGGAGGCGCTGGGCTTCCTCGCGCCGGGGCTGCCCGGACTGCGGCCGGGCGGCTCGGAGCGCCTCGGCGGGGTCGAAGGCATCTACGGCATCGAGTCACTGCCGCTGGCCTGGTCGGCGTGACCGGTTGTCACGCTCGTCGGCCGGCGATGGTCAGCCAGCGATGGTCAGCCAGCGATCACCGGCAGCTCTCGCCGAAATGCCCAGCTTCCGGAAGCCGGACGGCATGCCCCACAGCCGCACTCACCCCGCTCGATTCCGTGATCGTGGTGGGTTGGGGCCGCATAGCACCAGTCAATCCACCACGATCATGAAGAGCGGCGGTTCGGCCCGGCGTCGGCGGTTGCCTGGTGGCCGGGCCCGCGGCGGTGCGCCCGCTAGCGCGGGGCGCTGACCTGCCAGCTGGTGCCGTCCGGCGAGTCCCGCAGCTCCACGCCCGCCGCGGCGAGCGCATCCCTGATCACGTCCGCGGCAGCGTAGGAGCGGTCCCCGCGCAGCGACTCGCGCAGCGCGACCAGCGGCTCGACGGCGGGCCTCAGCCGCTCGGCCGGATCGGCCAGCCCCTGCTCGGCGGCCTGGCCAAGCCGGACGACCAGGCCGCGCAGCACGGCCCTGGCCCGGTCGGCGCTGTCGTTCTCGTCGGTGTCGGCCGACCAGGCCTCGATCGCCGCTTCCAGGTCCAGGATGGCCGCGACCATGGTCGTGCCGTCCCGCTGGCGCGCGGCCGCGTCGAACCGGCCGGACGCGCCGCTGGTCACCTCGTTCAGCTCCTGGCCGGGCGCGGCCGCGCCATCGGCGGCCGGGCGCTGGCCGGGCCGCGTGCCCCGGCCGCCCGCGTCCTGAGCGTTCTGGCGGCCGGTTCCGCTGCGGACCAGGTCCCGCAGCTCGGGCAGCGTGATCCGGGACCCTGACGGCAGCACCGTGCTCACGCCGGCCTTGCGCACGGTCGCGCCGCCCCGCCCGACGACCTCGGCCTCCTCGGTCACCAGGTCGAGGATCAACGCGGTGTGCTCGTCGACTCCGAGCACGGCGGCGTCGGCCGGAAGTTCGCGCTCGAGGACGGCCAGCCTGCGCTCGCCCAAGTAGCAGAACCGGGTGTCGTGCGTGCCGCCCTCCGCGTTGTCGTAGTGCGGTATCGCCGCGACCTTGAGCCCGAGCACGCCGAACAGGTCAAGCCCCTCCAGCCAGTGCGGATCGGCGCCGACCTTGTAGATCTCGTAGACCGGCACGGCCACGAAACCGGTCGCGGCCGCGGCGGCCGACGCGATCACCGTGATCCCCGCCCCGGCCGCGACCCGGTCCCTGAGCGCGCCGGGTACCGGCCCGCCGCGCCACCGGTTCAGGAGGTAGGACGGGCTGCCAGGCCCGGCGAACACCCAGTCGGCCGACCGGATCGCTGCGAGCCCGGCGGCGGCGCCCGGATGGGCGTCATCGGGCAGGTCGCCGTCGCTGACCACCGTCACCTTCAGCCCGACGCTGCGGGCGAAGTAGGCCTGCGCGCGAGCCGAGATTTCGCTCGCGTTCTCCTGGAACGCGTACGGCGTGTCCAGCAGTACCGCCGTGCGGCCGCCGCCGGGCAGCCGGGCGACTAGTTCCTTGTGGACCGTGACCGTCGTGGGGCTGGTCTCGCCCGAGCCCATGATGGCGAGCACGCGAGTGCGCGGCCCATGGCCCACCGGCAGCCTCCTCGCACTCGCGGCCTCGGCTCGCCATCGCGCCGATACTGCCGCCCGTACCCTACTTGCCCCATCTGACGGTAACCGGCGCTGAGCGCGGCTTGGTCGCCACGAGCAGGAACCGCCGCTCGGTCATCGCCCATGGCTACGCGCCCTGCGCCTGCCAGGCGTCCCTGAGCCTGGGCCGGCACGCATAGCGCGCGCGGTGCCGGACCGCTCGGCCACCACCGCGAGATAGTCTCACGGCGGATCGTCGGCCGTGCGGCGCGCGTCTAGGCCGGCGAGGCCGGCCGCAGCGCCATCCTGCGGAGCAGGACGAAGCCGCCGATGCCGAGTGCGATCTCGCCAAGCCACAACGCCGGGTATCCCGGGACCGGGTAGGCGGCACCGCCGCCGATGTACTCGCCGTAGAGCCACCAGGCGGCCGGCTCGAGCACGAATACGGCGCCGAGCAGGCCGGCGGCCGCGACCGAGTTGTTCCGCCGCCACCAGAACCCGAGCGCGCCGAAAACCGGTCCGGTCACCAAGGCGCGCTCGCCGTAGTACACGACGGTGCCCATGGTCAGCGAGAGGTCGGTCAGCCACGGATGCGGGCCGAGATCGAGCACGAAGCTCTCGGCGAAATAGAACCCGGTGAGCGCCGCGAGCGTCGTGATCAGGCCGGCGAGCGCTCCGGCGAGAACCCGGCGGCTCGCCGCGGCCGCGCCGGCCGCGAAAGGCAGCAGCAGCCACGCCGCGCTGACATTGCCGATGGCATCTCGCAGGCCACCGCCGTTGCCCTTGATCCAGGCCACCGCGATCCCGAAGGCGACCGCGAGCCCGACGATCAGCGCCGCCCGCCTGGCCTGGCCCTGCCGCGATAGCACGGTGTCCATATCGGGCGAGGCTAGCGCAAACCGGTTGCGGGCAGAAATTGCTTTCGCTGAGTCCCGGCGCCCGGCCCGCCGGGCGCGCGGCCGGGTCGGCCGGTGTCACGGGCTTGGTGGATCATGTCCCTATGCAACGGATCGACGTGGCAGAGCGTCGTCGCCGGCTGGCCGTGCGGCATGGCCTGGCGCCGCGGCATCGGGTGGGCGGAGCGCCGGCGGGTCCCGCGCAGGTCGCCAGGCGGCTCGTGGCGTTGCACGGCACCGACCCGGCCACGGTGTACCTGTCCGTCCAGGCGAGGATGGCGGACCCGGTCCCGGTCGCCGCGATCGAGGAGTCGCTGTACGAGCGGCGCGACCTGATCCGCATGCTGGCGATGCGCAGGACGGTGTTCGTGGTTCCGGCCGAGTCGGTGCCCGCCGTGCAGGCATCCACCACAGACCGGATCGCGAAGGACCAGCGCGCCAGGCTGCTCAGGTTCCTGACGGAGGCCGGCACGGTGCCGCAACAGGAGTCCTGGCTCGCCGACGTCGAGCGGTCGGTGCTCCGCCACCTGGCCGCGCGCGGGGGCACGGCCACCGCGGCGGAGCTCTCGGCGGCCGAGCCGCGGTTGAAGACCACGCTGGTCATGGCGCCCGGCAAGCCGTACCAGGCCACCCAGACGATCACCAGCCGGGTGCTGCTCGTGCTCGCAGCGCAGGGGCGGGTGGTGCGGGGGCGGCCGGTAGGAAGCTGGCTGTCCCAGCAGTACCGCTGGGTGCTGGCCGAGCACTGGCTGCGGGACGAGGCCGACGTGATCGGCGAGGTGGCCGCCCGCGCGGAGCTGGCGCGGCAGTGGCTCGCGGCCTTCGGGCCCGCGCCGCTGTCCGACCTGAAGTGGTGGACGGGCTGGACGATGGCCCAGGTCAGGAGGGCGGTTGCGGACCTGGGCGCGGCCGAGGTGGATCTCGGGGGCAGTACTGGAATCGCGTTGCGCGACGACGTTGGCGCGACCGGTGACCCCGGCGCCTGGGCGGCGCTGCTCCCCGCGCTCGACCCGACCGTGATGGGCTGGTCGGAGCGCTCCTGGTTCCTCGGGCCGCACGGGAAGGCGCTGTTCGACACCAACGGCAACGCGGGACCGACGATCTGGCTGAACGGCCGGATCGTCGGCGGCTGGGCGCAGCGGGCCGATGGCGAGATCGCCATGCGCCTGCTCGAGGACGTCGGTGCCGACGCGATGAACCTGATCACGGCCGAGGCCGGCCGGATCGGCGCCTGGCTGGGCGCCGTGCGGATCGTCCCCCGGTTCCGCACGCCGACCGAGCGCGAGCTCTGCGGGTAGCGGCGTGGCCGCCGCGGGCTCCCATCCGATCGGCCGATGATCGGAGCGCGGATCGCGTGGCTGGGGCTAGCGCGCCTCGGAGATGCGGCGCAGCAGGCTGTCGCGGCGCGCGGCGAGCTGGTCGGCGAGGGTGTCCTGCTCGTCTGCGGCCTGAATCAGCGATCCCCGGTCAGTCGGGTCCTCCGCCTCGCCGACGCCCGCGCGTATGTCGGCAGCGGTGCGGCGCACGTTCGCCAGATCGTTCTCGACTTCGCTGAGCTCGGCTCGCAGCCGGTCCGCCGAGACTTCGCCGGTCATGGTCTGTCCTTTCCCCGACGCGGCCGGTGCCCTCGGCTGCCGCGACGGCGTTCACCTGACACACCCTAGTGCGCCCGGCCTTGGCGAATCTGAGCGTCGGCGTCCTCGGCCGCCCGGTGTCGCGCCCCGGCTATCGGCGTGCGGCCGCAGGCACCGGCCCCGGACGTCTGGTTAAGAAATGTGCTCGAGCGCGCGCCTGGTGAGCACGCGCGCGAGGTGCTGACGAAACTCCCGGTCGGCGTGGATGTCCTCGCCTGGCGAGGTCCCGTCCGCGGCGAGCTCGGCCGCCTCCGCCGCGCTGGCGCCGCCGGCCAGTGCCTGCTCGGAGGCGCCAGCGCGCAGCGGCACCGGGCCCATGTTCGCCAGCGCGATCCGCCCGTCGATCGCGGCGGCGCCGACGATCGCCCAGTCGTTGCCCCGGCGCACGAACTTCTGGTATCCCCAGGGCACGCCGGGCCGCCTGGGCACGCGGACCGCGGTCAGCAGCTCGCCGTCCGCGAGCGCCGTCTCGAAGAAGCCGGCGAAGAAGTCGTCGGCGGCAACCCGGCGTGTTCCGCCCGTGCCGGTCAGCTCGACGGAGCCGCCGAGCGCGACCAGGGCCATCGGCAGGTCGGCCGCGGGGTCGGCGTGGGCGAGCGAGCCGCCGATCGTGCCGCGGTGCCTGATCTGCGGGTCGCCGACCAGCGAAGCGGCGTGGGCGAGCAGCGGGGCATCGGCCCTGGCCAATGCCGACGAGGCCAGGTCGGCGTGACGGGTGGTCGCGCCGATGACCAGTTCGTCGCCGTCGACGCCGATTCCGGCCAGGTCGGCGGCCCTGGCGATGTCGATCAGCACCGCGGGAGCGGCCAGCCTCAGCTTCATCATCGGCAGCAGCGAATGGCCGCCCGCCAGCACCTTGGCGTCGTCGCCGTGCCGGGCGAGCAGCTCGATCGCCTCGGCGGCCGAGCCGGCGGCAACGTAGTCGAACGGGGCGGTGATCACGCGGTCACCTCGGTCTGGCCGTTAGCTGGCTGTCCTGCCGCGGCGAGCACGGCGCGGACGATGTTGTGGTAGCCGGTGCACCGGCACAGGTTGCCCTCGAGTCCCTCGCGCACCTGTTCCTCGGTCGGGCTCGGGTGCTCCTTCAGCAGGCTGACGGCCGCCATCACCATTCCGGGGGTGCAGAATCCGCACTGCAGACCGTGCTCGGCGCGGAACGCCTGCTGCACCGGGTGCAGCTCGCCGTCCGTGGCCAGGCCCTCGGCGGTGACGACGTCCTGGCCGCTGGCCTGGGCGGCGAGCACGGTGCATGACTTCACCGACTCGCCGTCGAGCAGCACCGTGCAGGCGCCGCACGAGGTGGTGTCGCACCCGATGTTCGCGGCCCGCAGGCCGCAGACCTCGCGGAGGTAGTGCACGAGGAGCAGCCGGGGCTCGACATCGTCCGACCGCCGCTCGCCGTTGACGGTGAGCTCGACCTGCATCACGCACTCTCCGAATCTGATTGCCGGGCATGTGCTGACTGGATCGCCCGCCAGATCCGCATCGGGGTGGCCGGCATGTCCACGTGCCTGACGCCGAGGTGGGCGACGGCGTCGATGATGGCGCTCTGCACGGCGGGGGTCGCACCGATCGTTCCCGCCTCGCCGATGCCCTTCGCGCCGAGCCGGTTGTAGCTGGTCGGCGTCTCGCTGGTGGCCAGCTCGAAGCTGGGCAGCTCGGTCGCCGACACGATCGGGTAGTCGGCGAAGCTCGCCGTCAGCGGGTTACCGTCGGCGTCGTAGACGACCTCCTCGAGCAGTGCCTGCGCGGCGCCCTGGGCGATGCCGCCGTGCCGCTGGCCCTCGGCGAGCAGCGGGTTGAGCACCAGGCCGGCGTCGTCGGCCGTGATCACCCGGCGAAGCACGGCCTTGCCGGTCTGGGTGTCCACATCCGCGACGGCGACGTGCGTGCCGAACGGGAAGGTAGCGCCGGGAGCGGTGAAGATCGAGTGCACGAACAGCCGTTCCTCTTTGGCCAGGTCGGCGAGCTTGACCGACGCCTCGGGGTCGCCCGCCACCGCGAAGGCGCTTCTGCTCGGATCGAACCGCAGGTCGTCGGCGCTGGCCTCGAGCGCCGCCGCGGCCCGCTCCCTGGCCACCTCGACCAGCTCCCTGGATGCCTGCTGGACGGCCGCGCCGCCCTGCTGGAGGCTGCGCGAGCCGCCGGTTCCGCCGCCGACCGGGATCAGGTCGGTGTCGCCCCACTTCACGGTGAAGTTCTCGACCGGGATGCCGAGCTCCTCGCTCGCGATCATCGCCCACGCGGTCGAGTGGCCCTGGCCGTGCGGCGAGGTTCCGGTCAGGATCGTCGCGGTGCCGTCCTGGTGGACCTCGACGGTCGCGTTCTCTTGCGGAGGGCCGGACTCGTCGCCGCCGCCGGTGATTTCCACGTAGCAGGCGACGCCGATGCCGAGCTGGACGACGTCGCCGCTCGCGCGGCGCCTGGCCTGCTCGGCGCGCAGCTCGCGGTAGCCCGCCGCCTCGAGCGCCTTGTCCAGCGCGGCCGCGTAGTCGCCGCTGTCGTAGAGCGCGCCGAACGCCGTCTGGTGCGGTTCGGTGAACGGCGGCAGCAGGTTCCGGCGCCTGACCTCCGCCGGGTCCTTGCCGATCTCGGCCGCGAACAGGTCGAACGCCCGCTCGATCGCCGCTGTTGCCTCCGGGCGGCCCGCGCCGCGGTAGGCGCCGACCGGAGTGGTCGTGGTGACGACCGAGGTGCCGACCGCCTCGGCATCCGGTATCGAGTACGGGCCGGTGGCCATCATGATCGTCAGGAACGGCAGCACGGCGCCGA
>WNGR01000346.1_pt1 | contig 59859 bp, 57 predicted proteins | sample 5407581 | NCBI WGS metagenome assembly WNGR01 (sample SAMN13153383, study PRJNA577476) | soil metagenome | isolation source: 80 cm soil or saprolite under Garry oak tree replicate 2 | place: USA:California | collected 2016-06-15 | reverse complement strand
CATCCCGAACAGGACCGTGAAACGACTCCACGCCGATGATAGTGCGGATTGCCCGTGTGAAAGTAGGTCATCGTCAGGCTCCCCAGCAGCAGCCGGAACCCCACCCCATAACGGTGGGGTTTCGGCGTTTACGGGGCGCCAGGGACCGGCGTGAAAAACACACCAAGCCTTAGCCAGTCTCGCTGTCGGTTGAGCGGCAAGCTGTTCGAACTCGTGCTCGATGGCAATCAGGTCTGCATCGATGGATTCGTCCAGCAGGCTCTGCTGTTCGGCCGCGAGCTTCTCGCTACGCGTGGCGAACTTCCACCGTTTGAGCACCGCCATCTCATGCGTGAGTTGCGCGATGCGCGTCCTTGAAAGGCAATTCGTTGTCTCGCGTGCGCACTTCCGACATCATGGCCAGCCAGATATCGATGCCGTCATGAACCAGAACCTTCATGCGGTTTGCCCGACGGTTAGCGAACAGGTAAGCATGATGGGGGTGGGCGGTGCCGAACACCGTAACCATCCGCGGCTGCGCCGTATCGAAACCGGTACGCATGTCCAGTGGGTCGACCGCCAGCCACACCTCATCGATGCGGATCACGCGAGCCACTCACGCAGCCAGGCGGCGCATTGCGCGGCATCGGACGCCGGCCAGCTAACCGTCATCGACTGATTTGCGCGGCGCACTTCGACGCGAATCTCGGCCGGGCGTGCGTCCTTCGTCTCGAGTGGGACCGGCACGAATGTCGGCGTCGCTGCCGACTGCAGTGCCACGTCGCTGCACGCTGTCAGGGCAGTCACATTCCCTTCGGACTGCCCGACCCAGCGCCTGAGCAGATTGGCGTTGAGCTTGTGGTGCAGCGCGATGGCGGCAAGCGACGCTCCCGGTACCTGGCACGCCGCAACGACCTGAGCCTTTAACTCGTGGCTATAGCGGCGACGACGCCGTCCCAGCGGTGCTTCCTCGATAGTGTTCACGTGTCCGCCTATTCGTTAAGTCAGTATGACCTTCCGCGGGGGCGCAGAGCTGGCCTGGTGCGGTGAGCAGAGTCGCAGGTTAGCATCGGGACGCCAGAGTTGTAGGGGCGGGGGCACGCCCCCCGACGATGTCCGCCACGGAGGTCAACATGAAGAACGACAGCACGCTGTATGTTGGGCTTGATGTGCATAAGGAGTCGATTACGGTTGCCCCACGCGATCGATTCAGGTGAGATCGAATCGTTTGGCGGAATCGGCACGACGCCTACGGAAGTCGACCGTCTTTGCAAACGTCTGCAGTCGAAGGCTCCGCAAGTGCGTGTAGTTTATGAAGCTGGTCCCTGCGGCTACGGGCTCTACCCAGGCTGGTTGAGCGCGGCTTCGAATGCACAACAGTCTGTGCCCCATCGCTGATCCCAGGGAAGCCCGGCGAGCGCGTCAAGACAGACCGGCGCGATGCCGTTAAGCTTGCGCGTGCCTTGCGCGCCGGCGATCTGTCGGCTGTGCACGTGCCCACTGTTGAAGACGAAGCGTTCCGCGATCTTGCCCGGGCGTGGGCGGCGGCCAGAGAGGATCTGCGGCAAGCCCGGCAGCGCCTAAAATCGTTCCTGCTCTCGCATGGCGTGCGCTACACCGGTCGCGCCGACTGGCGTGAAGCTCATCGGCGCTGGCTGAGCAAATATCCAACCCGCGCATATCAGTGTGATCCACCGTCGGCCATTACTGCTACGCCGCCCTCAGGAAATTCGAACATCTATGGAAGTCTGAAAAACCCATCGGCGAACTGGACAAGGAAAGTCATATCAGTGGACACGATGCTCCCAAGACCTTCAATGCAACTCAAGACGGGTTCTCCGTGCGCTTACACAAAAATAGCGCTCTCGCTGACACAACGCCTCCTGCACCCACTTCCTCGCCACTTTTCTCACCCCTTGCGCCTGCATCGCACTGCCTCCCCGTCTTAACATTTATCCCAGAATACTGTATAAATATACAGTGAAAGCTCGCCGTCCCATGCATTGCTCAATGCGAGCAGGGCGGAGCATTCCCTATTGGAAAGAGCGTGTCTATGGCAGCAGCGATTCAGCTTGTGACGACCGCGCTGTCGTCGAAATTGCGGCGGCAAGTGTGGCAGGGCAATGAGCTTGCCGAGGCGGACTCGCGTGGGGTTTCCAGCGGTTATGCCGCGCTCGATCAATTGTTGCCTGCACAAGGCTGGTCGGCTGGCGGCCTGACGGAGTTATTGATCGAACATGGTGGCGTGGGCGAAGTACGCCTGCTGGCTCACGCGCTTCGTCATCTTACGGTCCAAGCCGAACGGCATGTCATGCTCGTGGCGCCTCCTTATCAGCCATGTGCTGCGGCGCTGAGGGCATGGGGTGTCGATGTCGAGCGGGTTTTATGGGTGCGTTCGAATGAAGACCAGGCCCTGTGGGCCGCCGCTCAGGCATTGAAGCAGGATGGCATCGGCGCGGTTCTGGTATGGCTGCCGAATGCGCGCGCCGACAAAGTCCGACGTCTGCAAGTGGCGGCGCAGGAGTCGACGTCGCTGGCATTTTTGATCCGGCCGGTCGAGGCAGCCACGCAATCTTCGCCAGCGCCATTGCGCATGGTCTGCGAACCGCTATTGCCGGCCAATGCGCAGACGATCAACCGTCGTCAATGGCTGCAGGAGATTGGTCTGTCAATCAACATTTTCAAGCGCCGCGGACCGCCGCTGGCGGAGCCTCTTCGTCTCATTTTGCCTTTACAAAGCGTCTCGTTGCCGGAAAGCGGAGCCGGCAGCCATCAAGGACGAGAGATCAAACATGTTGTGGATCGCAGTCACATTGCCACTCTTGTCGCTGGAAGCGGTGAAGCCTCTCGTGCCGTTTCCGGATGGTTCGCCCGCGAAGCCGAACCGGTGTGAGCCGCGCGGCGAGGCAAGCCAACCTCGAAGTGCCGAATACGTCACCGAGGCGCGCTGTTATGCGCTGGCCGATCATGCCCACATCCTGATGCCGGACTTCGGCGCATTGCGTGCCGGGGTGCATGCGGGGCATTCGCGTTCGTATGCATTGGCGTTGGCGCCGGGTCTTAAGCTGCTTACCGCCGATGTCGCCCGCGAAACTCAGGCATTCGAAGCAATGGCGCTTGCCTTGCTCACGTACACACCGAAGGTGTCGCTCGCCGATTCGCACACCCTGTTGCTGGAGGTCGGCTCCGGTTTGAGGTTGTTCCGCGGCTTGCGCACGCTGTTGTCGCGAGTGTCCGCGACGGTGGCGGAGTTCGGCTATACGGCGCGCATCGCCTGTGCGCCGACTGCCTGGGGTGCGTGGCTATTGGCGCAGGCACGCGCCGATCGGCAGGGGCGTCGCTGGCATGTGGTCAAGGAAACTTCGCTTGCGCGTGTGCTTGACCGCTTATCCGTATCCTTGCTGCCGGTTGCGCAGGCGCATCGCGATGCGTTCTCGCATGTCGGCTGCACTACGCTGGCCGATTTGCGTCAGTTGCCAAGGTCGGGCGTCGTGCGGCGTTTCGACAGCGGCATTCTGGATCTGCTGGCGCAAGCGTATGGAGCGCGTCCGGATCCGCGCGAATCGTTTCGGGCTCCGGCGTCGTTTCATGCGCAGCTGGAATTGCCGTCGCGGGTCGATAACGCCGATGCACTGCTGTTCGCCGCGCGCCGGTTGATCGTGCAGTTGGCCGGCTGGCTGAGCGCGCATCATGCGGCGCTCAGTGGTTATACGTTGCTGCTCGAACACGAATTGGCATCCCGTCATGCACCGAGGACGTCGAGTCTGAAAGTTGCATGGGCCATACCGTCACGTGACGCCGAACATCTGATCTGGCTGTTGCGGGAAAAGTTGAACCAGACCGTTCTGGCGGCGCCGGTAATCGAGTTGAAGCTGGTTGCGGACCAGATCGGCGAGTATGCTGGGCAGTCGGACACCTTGTTTCCCATGCCCGAATCCGACGGCGATTCGATCGCGCGTCTGCTCGAACGCTTGAGCGCGCGGTTGGGGCCGGAAAACGTGCTGCAGATGTCGGTGGCGGACGATCATCGGCCTGAGCGGGCAATGCGCGTGGAGCCTTATCAGGCGCAGGCGTTTTCCCGCAAGAAGCGTTCGCCGGCGAAGGCTCGCACCAAAATCAAAGCCGATAAAACCTGGCTAACCGATGAGTTGCGGCACGCCGCATCGGAGGCCGACCAGGCAGCGGGCGATGTACCACAAGCCATGCAAGCCATACAAGCCACACCCACAACCCGACAGCCATCCGAAAAGGACGACGCCAAAAACAGCCTCCCGTTCGCACCACAACCACGCGATGCGCAGGCATCGCTCGATCTGCCCGACAGCGCGTTGCCGTCGCAGCCTCGTCCTCTCTGGATGCTGGACAGGCCGCTGCGCCTGATGATGCGCGACCAGCGGCCGATCTATCGTCGGCCGCTGAAAATGCTCACTCGTACCGAGCGGATTGAAGCCGGATGGTGGGACGGCAACCGTGTCGAACGGGATTACTACGTCGCGGCCGACGATCGTGGCCATATGTTCTGGGTGTACCGCGAACGTCTTGGCGGCGAGTGGTATTTGCAGGGTTTATTCGGCTGAGCATCATGACGATTTCCCAGCCATCGTTCCTCTCGCAGCAGGCGTCCGCGGCTCACTTGCCGGCGTATGCGGAATTGCATTGTCTGACTAATTTCTCGTTTCTGCGTGGCGCCTCGCATCCGCATGAACTGGTCGAACAGGCGATATCGCGCGGCTATAGCGCGCTCGCGATCACCGATGAATGCTCGCTGGCGGGTGTCGTGCGCGCCCACACGGCGTTGGGAGAAATCAAGCAGGAGCGGGACCGCCAACAGAAAGAACGCGAGGAACAGAAGAAAGCGAAGGCCGCGCAAGCAGGAACATCTTTAGCGCAAGCCGCGGACCTGGAAGAAGAGGAGAAAGAGGCACTAAAGCCGCTGCCTCATCTGATCATCGGCAGCGAACTCAATCTGACCGATGATGCAGGCGAACCCTTCTGCATGTTGGTTGCACTCGCAACCAACCGCAACGGCTACGGCAATCTTTCCGAGCTGATCACGCTGGCCCGCTCGCGTGCGGATAAAGGCAGCTATCGCCTCAGCCCCTCCGACTTCACCGATTCGCTGCCCCATCTCGAGCATCTGAAAACCTTGCCCGATTGCATCCTGATTCTCGTGCCGCAGCGTAAAGCGACGCTCGCGCATACGCTGCGTTGCGCGCATTGGCTCGCGTCGTTCGCGGCGCAACATTCATGGATCGCACTCGAACTCTGGCAAACCGGCAGCGACGATCTTCAGATCGACGCATTGCGAATGATTTCAAAAGCGAGCGGTTTGCCACTGGTCGCGGCGGGTGGCGTGCTGATGCATGCGCGCTCGCGCAAGCCGTTACAGGACACCATGACTGCGATCGGCCTCGTCAAGCCGCTCCCGGCATGCGGTCACGCGCTCGAGGCGAATGCCGAGCGGCATATGCGCACGCGTGTACGGCTCGGCAAGCTGTATCCGCGCGATACGCTCGAAGAAACGCTGCGTATCGCAGCGCTATGCCGCTTCTCGCTCGACGAACTGAAGTATGAGTATCCGGAGGAACTGGTGCCCGCCGGCGAGTCGCCCTCGAGCTATCTGCGCAAGCTGGTCATGACCGGTGCGATGGAGCGTTGGCCGGACGGCATGAACCTGAAGCGAATCGGCCAGATCGAAAAAGAGTTGATGCTGATCGCCGAGCTGAAATACGAAAAGTATTTTCTGACGGTGCACGACATCGTGAGCTTCGCGCGTTCCCGCAGCATTCTGTGTCAGGGGCGAGGTTCGGCAGCGAACTCGATCGTGTGCTACTGCCTGCACGTGACGGAAATCGATCCGGTGAACATGAACATGCTGATCGAACGGTTCATCTCGCGGGCACGCAACGAACCGCCTGATATCGACGTCGATTTCGAGCATCAGCGTCGCGAAGAGGTGATTCAATATATCTACGCCAAGTACGGCCGCCATCGCGCGGCGCTGACTGCCTCGCTGATCACGTATCACGCGCGCAGTGCGCTGAAAGACGTCGGCAAGGCGTTGGGGCTCGAAGTGTCGTTGATCGAGCGGATCAGCAAATCGCAGCAATGGTGGGACGGCACCGACGCGGTCGCCAAATATCTCGCGGAAGCGGGCTTCGATGCCAACTCGCACATTACGCGGAATCTGATTCGCCTCACCGGCGAGTTGCGCAATTTTCCGCGTCACCTGTCGCAGCACGTCGGCGGTTTTGTGATTGCGAAAGACAAGCTGTCGCGCCTCGTGCCGATCGAAAACGCGACGATGAAAGACCGCAGCGTGATCGAGTGGGACAAGGACGATATCGACGCGCTCAAGCTGCTGAAAGTCGACGTGCTGGCGCTCGGCATGTTGTCGGCCATCCGGCGTGCGCTGGAATTCGTCGCGTTGCGGCGCGGTTTCCCGAAGTTCAGGGTGCAGGATATTCCACGCGAGGACCGCGCCGTCTATGAGATGTGCGGGCATGCCGATACGATCGGGGTGTTCCAGATCGAATCGCGTGCGCAGCAAAGCATGCTGCCACGTCTGAAGCCGATCGAATACTACGATCTCGTGATCGAAGTCGCGATCGTGCGGCCCGGGCCGATTCAGGGCGGCATGGTGCATCCGTATTTACGCCGCAAGCAGGGGCTCGAACCGGTCGACTACGCGAAGGATGAATTGCGGCCGGTGCTCCAGCGTACACTCGGTGTGCCGATTTTCCAGGAGCAGGTGATGCACCTCGCGATGGTTGCGGCGAAATATACCGGTGAGCAGGCCGATCAGTTGCGGCGAGCGATGGCAGCATGGCGGCGCAGCGGCAACCTGGCGAAGTATCAGAAGGATTTGAATGACCGCATGCTAGCGCGCGGCTATGAGCAGGGATTTATCGACCGCATCTGCAAACAGATCGAGGGCTTCGGCGAATACGGTTTTCCAGAGAGTCATGCCGCGAGTTTCGCGTTGCTCGTCTATCTCAGCGCGTGGTTGAAGCGCTATGAGCCGGCCGCTTTTCTGGCCGGTTTGCTGAACAGTCAGCCGTTGGGGTTTTATTCGCCGTCGCAACTGGTGCAGGATGCGAAGCGTCACGGCGTCAAGGTATTGCCGCCCGACGTGACCTTGAGCGATTGGGAGTCGACCTTCGAGAAACGCGGTCATGAAGGGCAGCGGATTTCATCGGCCGACACCTGTTTGCATCGTCAGCAAGCCGTACTATCCGCGCAGCAATTGCGCGATCTTTCGCTGCGGCGGCTGACGGTGAGCAGAACGATCCGGCACGCGGCAAAGCGATTGACCGCGCGCGTGTATCAGCCGTCGAACACCTACGGCGCGCGCGGTCCCGCAGTGCGCATCGGCATGCACCTGATCAAGGGGTTGTCACAGACAGCCGCCGAACGCATCATGGCCGCTCGCAACGACGCGCAGTTTACCGACGTCGACGATCTGGCGCGGCGCGCGGCATTGACGCGGCGAGACCTCGAAGCGCTCGCCGCGGCGAACGCGCTGGTCAGCATCGCGGGCCATCGGCGCGAAGCGTGGTGGGCCGTGACCGCGCAGCACATGGTACCGAAACTGCTGCGCGATGCACCGATCGTCGAAGTGCCGCTGGCGTTGCCGCAGGCAACCGAAAGCCGCGAGATCGTCGACGACTACGCGAGCCTCGGCCTCACGCTCAATCGCCATCCGCTCGCGCTATTGCGCCCGCGTCTTGCCAAACAACGGTTTCGCACGGCGGCCGAACTCGTCGAATGTCAGCACGGCACGCTGGTGCGGGCGTGCGGTATCGTCACCGTGCGGCAGCGGCCGGGCACGGCAAACGGCACCATCTTCGTTTCCATCGAAGACGAGACCGGCTCGATCAATGTGATCGTCTGGCCGTCACTGGTGGAAAAGCAGCGTAAGGCATTGCTGGGTTCGTCGTTGCTGGCGGTATATGGCGTCTTGCAGCGCGACGACGGCGTCGCATCTGGAGGTGGCATGGCCGGTAATGCGAGGAACGCCAATAAGGCCGGGAAGGGGAGACAGAAACACAAGGGCGAGGTGATCCATCTCGTCGCGCATCGCCTCGAGGACCACAGCGAATTGCTGGGGGAACTGGACACGGCGAGCCGCGATTTTCATTGAGGCCGATTTACCGCCGATAATCGCGTATGCCCGGCACCAGGCCGGTTATCGGCTGGCCATGAAGGACACGCGCGCAGCAACCGCGGTGGCCAAGCCCGCCGCGGCAGACGTTAAGCCTGCCGCGTTCCGCCTTGCCATGGAAACGCGGCCAGCACTTGCCGGATCGCCGTATCGAACGGTGTGCGGCGGCCGATCCCGAGCGCCTCGAGCCGGCTCGAGGCCAGATGGCAGTTATGCGGACGCGGCGTCGCATCGGCGGGCGTGTGCTGCGGCGTCAGATGCGCGTCGAGTTGCAGCGCTTGTGCAAGGCGCACGGCGATCTCGTACTTGGTCATCGGTTCGTCGCCCGACCATTGCACGATGCCGCGAATCGCTTCGCCACGCGCGTGCCGTTCGAGCATCTGCCGGATCACGAACGCGACGTCCGGCGTGAAGGTGGGGTAGCGGATCGCCCATGCGTCCATGACGGCGGCATTGCCATTCGGTGAAGCCGACGCGGCAATCGCCGGCACGAGACTCGTCACCGCCGATTCCGCCCAACTGACGATCGGCCCATACAGCAGCGGCAAACGCAGCACGCAGCCGAGCCCGGTGGTTTCGGCCAGCGCGCGTTCGCCCTCGAGCTTGCTGTGCCCGTAGGCATTGAGCGGCGCGGGCGCGGAATCGTGCTGGTAGGGCGGTTGGGTGCCGTCGAACACGTAATCGGTAGAGATCGACAACGTCCACGCGCCGCGCCGGTCCGCCGCCGCGGCCAGGGTGCGCACCGCATCGACATTCAATGCACGGGCGAGCGCCGGGTCGTGCTCGCACACATCCGGCCGGCGTTCCGCCGCGGCAATCACGAGCGCGTCCGGCGCTTCGCGCTCGACAAACTGCTCGACCGCCCGCGCGTCGCGAATATCCAGCGCGACCGTGTTCGGCCCAGGCCGGCTGAACGCCGTGGCAACCACTTGCCAGCCGGCCTGCCGCGCGAGTTCGTCGACGAGAGTACGGCCGAGCAGCCCGGAGGCGCCAATGACGGCAACTTTGAACATGGATGAACTCGCTTAGCGTGGTGCGCCCGTAACCGTGTAGCCCGCTTCGTCGATCGCGGTCTTCAATGCGTCAGCCGGTTGCGCCGATTCGACCGTCACGCGCCCGGATGCCAGATCCACCTGTACCTGCGCGGTCGGGTCCTGTTCGCGGATCGCATTCGTGACCGCCGCCACGCAATGCTGGCAGCTCATGCCTTCTACCTGGAATTCGATCGTCATTGAGGATTGCCTCGGGAAAAATGAACGTTGCGATAGTTGAATTATGCCTGCCGATCCGTATTTGAGTGGCTGACCTTCCCACTATGGGAAGGTGTACGATCGACGCACTCACAGGGGAAACACAGTCATGAACATCGGCGAAGCGGCCCGCACGTCGGGCGTCACGGCGAAAATGATTCGCTACTACGAAAGTGTCGGCCTGCTGGCGGCAAAAGCGCGAACCAGCGCCGGCTATCGCGTGTACGGCCCGCAAGAGGTCCATTCGCTGCGCTTTATCCGCCAGGCGCGCCGGCTCGGTTTTCTGGTCGAGGACATTCGACGGCTACTGGCGCTGTGGCACGACCGCTCGCGCGCCAGTGCCGAAGTGAAGGCGATTGCGCTGGAACACGTCGCGGAACTCGATCGCCGCATCGCCGAACTGACCGACATGCGCGACACATTGGCGCATCTCGCCGATCACTGCCACGGTGACGAACGTCCGGATTGCCCAATTATCGAGCGCCTTGCCGATACGGATGTGGTCACGGGGAAGGATTGCCATCCCATTAATGCAGTTTGACGGGCGGGTGCAACCCGATGGACAGAATTTGTCGCAACCTACCCAGATTTGCACCTATGTTGTGCATAAAATTCAAGGGTTGTATCAACGATCACCGAAAATCTATTTCAATTTAAGAAAAATCAAAGAGTTAGCCGCACTATACACGTGCACCATTCCAAAACGGAATGCACATCATGCGAGCATTTCACTAGCCAGGTTGCACCATAGGGCTATAATTCGGGTTAACCCGTTAGCGGGAAATCCCTGATGCACAATTCACCGGGGATTCAATCTGATCCTTGGAGAACATCATGTTTGCATACCTTCTTGAAAAGCTGAGCACCTGGTTTGAAACCGCGGAACGTAGCCGTCGTGAAGCCTACCTGGCGTCGTCGTCGGATATCGTTCAGCTTGAACAGCGCATCCGCTCGCTGGAAACCAACGGCTACTCGCTGTAAGTTTCACTGCATCAAGTTTGACCCGGCAGCGCATGTTGCGCGGCCATCGCAGCACAGTGTCGAGCCCCGTATAGACGGGGCTTTGTCACATCTGGATCTCGAAGTTTCGCGGCAGCGGCGTCACCAGGCTATTCATGGCGAATATCCACTAGCCTGGCGGGTAATGCCGCGGTAAGGTAAGGCGTTTTCCGCACACTCCCGGCATTCTCAAACCGCACCGGTCCGCCCATGCATTCCGTTCGCTCGCTCAAATCCATCCTGACTGTGGCCATTGCAGCCTCGCTGACAACGGTGTTCGCCATGCCGACCGCTTTCGCCGCGTCGAGCAGCGTACGCAAGCCGCTGATCCTCGACTCGCAGAACGGCATTAGCGACGGCCAGAGCGGAACCGTGCTGCAGACCGCGCCGCTCTCGCGGCAGCCGATCGTAGAGGCGCAGCCCATCGCGACGCCCACCGAGTTGGCGCCCAATTCGTCGCTGCCGTTCGTTGTCGCGCCCTACATCCAGTTGCCGGTGGGCGGTGGTGCGCCGCCGCAGTCGCAACCTCGTCCGGCGCCCCGTTCGCAATAAACGCCTTTGGCGCGACCTCCCAGCAGTTCGCTTCTATCCCATTGATGTTTCGAGAGCGGCAAGCCTCGCGCCAGCCGGGCGCATGCGCGGGGCATATGGCACGTGCCATTGGGGTTTGGGCGCATGGCGTGGGCGAAACCGTCCGACGACAATCGTTGCATGGTCCAGCGCCAGCGAGATGGGCCGCATATATCGCGCGGCGCCACTGCGTCGAATGAAAACAGCGAATGAAAACAGAACAAGGAGACATCAAATGCCTACTCACCGGATGCGGCGGGCTGTCGGCGCCTTCGTTACGCTGATCGTGCTTGCCGGGCTACCCGGCGTCTCACTCGCCAAAGACACGCCGGAAAAGCCCGCGCTGACGATGGCGGTCGGCGGTTTGCCGGGTCTCTACTATTTGCCGGTACTCGCCGCGCAACAATTGGGCTACTTCAAGGACGAGGGCCTCGACGTCACGCTCGAAGATTTCGCCGGCGGATCGAAGGCGCTGGAAGCGGTGGTGGGCGGCAGCGCCGACGTGGGCGCCGGCGCATTCGAGCACACGCTGTTCATGCAGGCAAAGGGGCAGCACTACCGGGCGTTCGCGCTGATGGGCCGCGCGCCGCAGATCGTCGTCGCGGTGCTGAAGTCGAAGGCCGATCAGATCAAGACGCTGGCGGACTTCAAAGGGGCGAAAGTCGGTGTAAGCGCGCCGGGTTCATCCACCGATCTGGTACTCACCGTGGCGCTGCGCAAGGCAGGCGTCCAACGCAACGAGATTTCCGCGATCGGCGTCGGCAGCGGCGCAACGGTGCTGGCCGCGGTGAGCGGTGGTCAGATCGATGCGCTTTCCAACGTCGACCCGATGATGACCAAGCTCACGCGCAGCGGCGCGATCAAGGTGCTGGTCGATACGCGGACGGTGAAGGGCACGCAAGAGGTGTTCGGCGGGACAATGCCGGCCGCGACGCTCTACGCATCGGAGAATTTCATCCAGAAGTATCCGAAGACGACGCAGGCGCTCGCTAATGCGATCGTGCGCGCGGACCACTGGCTGCAGACCGCGAGCGACGCCGATCTGCTGAAGATGGTGCCCCCGGCGTATCTGCTCAACGACTCGGCGCTCTATGTGGAAGCCTTCCACAATGTGCGCGATGCCTATTCGCCAGATGGCCTGATGCCAGCGGACGGTCCGGCGACCTCATTGCGCGCATTGGCGTCGTTCGATAATCGGCTCGATCCGAAGAAGATCGATCTGAATACGACGTATACCAACGACTTCGCTCGTAAGGCTGCGGCGCAACTCAGGTAAGGAGGCCAGTGGCGAATTGAACGAGCGGTCGCGCGCGAAAAGGGCCGGTGGTCGGGACGGCGTGCGCGTGTGTGCTTCGTGGTATGGCGCGGCCTGCAGCAATGCTTATGTCGCCGCGCAATACGTGCGATCCGTGCGATCGCGGCCGCCACTCACAGCACGCAACCCATCCCTCGCACTTCGCAACTCATGATCCGCAGCAAACTCAATCGCCGCGATATTCCACCTTGAATTGCGCGGCGTTGTCCTCGCCGAGCGCTTTGACCAGCCACGGCATCTGGTCTTTCAGCGTTTTTGCCAGCGTATACGGTGGATTCAGGATGAACATGCCGCTGCCGAACAGTCCAAAGCCGTCTGTCGGCGGATTGCTGACGGTCAGGCTCACGTGCAGCCAGTTGCGCTCCTGCAGTTTCTTCAACTGATCGGGAAAGCGCTGCGACTCCTGGCGCCTCACCTGCGGATACCAGACCGCATACGTGCCGGTCGGAAAACGCTTCAGGCTTTCTTCCACGCAGCGTAGCGTGCGCGTGTAGTCGCGTTTGTCCTCGTATGACGGATCGAGCAGCACCAGCGCGCGGCGCGGCGCCGGCGGCAGCAACGCGAGAATGCCGTCGAAGCCGTCGCCCGCATAAAGCATTGCCCGGCGGCCTGCGTCGCGGAAATTATGGCGCAGCACGTCGATTTCGGTGGTGTGCAGCTCGAACAGGCGCATGCGGTCCTGCTCGCGCAGCTGCCGCCACGCGATATACGGCGAGCCCGGATAAAAGCGCAACTGGCCGTCCGGATTGAGCGCGCTCACTTCGTCGACGTAATCGGCGAATAGCGGCGGCAGATCATTACGCTCCCAAAGTTTGGCGATGCCCGTCTGAAATTCGCCGGTTTTGGTCGCATAGCCTTCCTTCAGCGAGTAGACGCCGGCGCCCGCGTGCGTGTCGATATACCAGTAGGCCTTGTCCTTCTGGCCAAGGTAGCGCAATAGCTGCAATACGACGGCGTGTTTCAGGACGTCGGCGTGATTGCCTGCGTGAAAGGCGTGGCGATAGCTGAGCATGATGAGGAGACGCTGAAAGAGGGGTGGCCGGTTTAAAGCGATCCGGCAATGCGGGTGCAATGCGGCAGCACGACTGATGTGCCGCGCGACCGCGTATTGTACGCGACGCCGCATTGCGCCTTGCAGCGAGTTCCGCGCAGCACGGCCCTGATGCCGCCCGAGCCCTGCATGCCACGCGGTTCGGCGCGAATGCGCTCAGTCGTAGGCGTCGCCGATGATCTCCTCGATGCGCTGCTTGATCTCCGGCGTAATTTGCTCGGCCACGTTGGCGGATTTCATGTTCTCACCGATCTGTTCGACCCGCGACGCGCCCGTGATCACCGTGCTGACATGCGGATTCTTCAGAATCCACGCGATCGCCAGTTGACCGACCGTGCAGCCCAACTCGTCGGCCACTTCACCGAGCTGGCCGACTACGTTGTTCTTGCCGGCGTCGGTGACCTGCTTGCGCAGCCAGTCGTAGCCTTGTAGCTGCGCGCGGCTGTCGGCGGGCACGCCGTCGCGGTATTTGCCGGTAAGCAGACCGGACGCAAGCGGACTCCACGTGGTCAGCCCAAGGCCGAGGTCCTCGTAAAGCCGCTTGTATTCCTGCTCGACGCGCTTGCGATGGAACAGGTTGTACTGCGGCTGCTCCATGACGGGTTTGTGCAGATGATGCCGCTCCGCAATTTCATAAGCGGCGCGGATTTCATCAGCGCTCCATTCAGACGTGCCCCAGTACAGTGCCTTGCCGCGCGTGATCATGTCGCTCATCGCCCAGACGGTTTCCTCGACCGGCGTATTCGGGTCGGGACGATGACAGAACACCAGATCGACATAGTCGAGTTGCAGACGTTTGAGCGACGAGTCGATCGCGTTCAGCAGATATTTGCGATTGAGCGTGTGGTACTGATTCGGCGCTTCCGTGAGGCCCCAGAAGAATTTCGTCGACACCACATAGCTCACGCGCGGCCACGCCAGTTCCTTCAGCGCCTGGCCCATGATTTCTTCGGATTTTCCGCCGGCGTACACCTCGGCGTTGTCGAAGAAATTGACTCCCGCGTCGCGCGCGGCCGCGAGCGATTCACGCGCCGCGCGATGATCCACCTGATTGCCGTAGGTGACCCACGAGCCGATGGACAGTTCGCTGACTTGCAGGCCGGAACGGCCCAGACGTCGATAATTCATGCATTCCTCCTTGATAGTGAAGCTACCGGAATCCCGCTGAAAACGGCCAGTTTAAAGAGATAAGCCTGAATGTGCTTTTTACCGATGGACTTCACACGCTTCATGCACAATAGCAGCGTTGGTCGCGGTGCAGCAGTCAGCCGAACGGCCTATGCCGGTTGGCCGACTTCACGCTGCTCGCGGCCCGTGGTCTCATTGCTCATCAATTGCATGGAGGTTCTGCATGTCGTCACTGAACACGAATCTGAATGGCAAGGTCGCGGTGGTTACCGGCGCTGCAAGCGGCATCGGCAAGCAGATCGCGCTGACCCTTTCCGCCGCGGGCGCGGCGGTCGCGATCGCCGACCTGAACCAGGACGGGGCGAATGCCGTCGCTGAAGAAATCAGGAAGGGCGGCGGCAAGGCAATCGGCGTGGCAATGGATGTCACGAACGAAGACGCCGTCAATCAGGGCATCGACAAAGTCGCCGCCGAGCTTGGCTCGGTCGACATTCTGATCTCCAACGCCGGCATCCAGATCGTCAATCCGATCGAAAACTACTCTTTTTCCGACTGGAAGAAGATGCAGGCAATCCACGTGGACGGCGCCTTCCTCACCACCAAGGCGGCGCTCAAGCACATGTACAAGGACGATCGCGGCGGCATCGTGATCTATATGGGTTCGGTCCATTCGCACGAAGCGTCGCCGCTGAAGTCCGCTTACGTGACGGCCAAGCATGCACTGCTGGGACTCTCGCGTGTGCTGGCCAAGGAAGGCGCGAAGCATAACGTGCGCTCGCACGTGGTGTGTCCGGGTTTCGTGCGCACGCCGCTCGTCGACAAGCAGATTCCCGAGCAGTCCAAGGAACTCGGCATCAGCGAGGAGGAAGTGGTCAAGCGCGTGATGCTCGGCGGTACGGTCGACGGCATCTTCACCACGGTGGAAGACGTCGCGCAGACGGTGTTGTTCCTGTCCACCTTCCCGACTGCGGCGCTGACCGGCCAGTCCTTTATTGTGAGCCACGGCTGGTACATGCAATAAGGAGGCGCCCGTGGCGCAACGCAATCTCAAGCGGGCGCGTGTTGGCGCGCCCGGCGACGGGGACGGCGAAGGCGCCGGCTCGGCGCCCGCCGCGTACTCTGAGCGGTCCCTTCATTTGCCGAACTACGAAACCGTCGCGTTGGTGCTGCAAGGCGGCGGTGCACTGGGCGCATATCAGGCCGGCGTCTATCAGGGACTTTTCGAAGCCGGCATCGAGCCGAACTGGCTTGCCGGCATTTCCATCGGCGCATTGAATACGGCGATCATTGCCGGCAATCCGCCGGAGAAGCGGGTCGAGCGCCTGCGGCAATTCTGGGAGACCATCTGCCAGCCGGCTTTCGGGCTGCCGTTGCCCGCCTTTATCGAGCACGCGCTCTTTAATTCGAGCGACGCCGTGCGCAAGGCTTTTACGGCAGCCCAGGCAATGGGCGCGATCGTCGAAGGGCAGAAGGGCTTTTTCGTTCCGCGTTTCCCTCCGCCGTTGCCCACGGTGTCCGGACCGCCGCAACTCGCCAGCTACTACGACACCGCGCCGCTAAAAGCCACGCTCGAAGCGCTCTGCGATTTCGACCGGATCAATTCGGGTGAAATGCGGGTGTCGGTGGGGGCGGTCAATTGCGGCACGGGGAATTTCGCGTACTTCGACAATACGCATACCACGCTGAAGCCTGAGCATTTCATGGCCTCAGGCGCGTTGCCGCCGGGCTTCGCGGCGGTGGAAATCGACGGCCAGTACTACTGGGACGGCGGCCTGATGTCGAATACGCCGCTCTACGAGGTGATCCAGACCACACCGCGTCGCGACACGCTCGCGTTCCAGGTCGATTTGTGGAGCGCGGTCGGGCCGGTGCCGGACAACATCACGGACGTTCAGGGGCGTGTGAAAGACATTCAGTACTCAAGCCGCACGCGTCTCGTGACCGATATGCTGCAACGCTCGCAGCGTTTCCGGCACGTGCTGCGTGAGGTGCTCGATCGCGTGCCGTCCGAGCAGCGTGACGACCCGTGGTGCAAGCTGGCCGAGGATCTCTCGTGTTCGAAGCGCTACAACGTGTTCCATCTGATCTACCGGCACAAGGAGTACGAAGGGCATTACAAGGACTTCCAGTTCGGTCTGTCGACCATGCGCGAACACTGGCAAAGCGGCCTGGAAGACATCCGTCATTCGCTTTCACAGCCCGATTGGCTGGATATGCCGGATAACGACGCGGGGTTTGTCACGCACGATATTCATCGGGATTCGCGCTGAATGGGCCGCGGGTGCCGCCAAGCATTCAGCAGGTAGCGAGCAGGTAACCCGCCGCCAATAAAAAACGGCGCCTTCGAAAAAGGCGCCGTTTCTACAGGCGTTCCAGCAAAAACGCGAGCAATGAACGCCCGCGCTCCGCTCTGAAACTCTTTACTTCAACACGTGAGCGATCGCGTTAGCCACCACGTCGAGATTGTGCGTATTCAGCGCGGCCACGCAGATGCGGCCCGTGCTCACTGCGTAAATGCCGAACTCGTCGCGCAGACGGTCCACTTGCGGTGCCGTCAGGCCTGAATACGAGAACATGCCGCGTTGCGCGTTCACGAAGCTGAAATCGCGATCCACGCCGCTTGCCTTCAGGCGTTCAACCAGACCGTTGCGCATTGCGCGGATACGGTCGCGCATTTCGGCCAGTTCCGTTTCCCACGTGGCGCGCAGTTCGGGCGAGGCGAGTACTGCCGCGACCACCGAGCCGCCGTGCGTTGGCGGGTTTGAATAGTTCGTGCGGATCACGCGCTTCAGTTGCGACAGCACGCGGGCAGCTTCTTCCTTGCTGGCCGTGATGATCGACAGTGCACCGACGCGCTCGCCGTACAGCGAGAACGACTTCGAGAACGACGACGACACGAACACGTTCAGTTCCGATGCTGCGAACAGGCGCACTGCGGCAGCGTCCGATTCGATGTTGTCGCCGAAACCCTGGTAGGCGATGTCGAGGAACGGCACCAGATTGCGCGCCTTGACGACTTCGACCACCTGCTTCCATTGGTCCACCGTCAGGTCCACGCCGGTCGGGTTATGGCAGCACGCGTGTAGCACGACGACGGTGCCGGCGGCATAGCTGTTCAACGCGCTCAGCATGCCTTCGAAGTTCACGCCGTGGGTGCGCGCGTCGTAGTACGGGTACGACACGACTTCGAAGCCCGCGCTTTCGAACAGCGCGCGGTGGTTTTCCCAGCTCGGATCGCTGATGGCGACCTTGCCGTTCGGGTTCAGGCGCTTCAGGAAGTCTGCGCCGATTTTCAGCGCGCCCGTGCCGCCCAGTGCTTGCGCCGTCACGACGCGGCCCGCGGCGATCAGCGGCGAGTCGTTGCCGAGCAGCAGCTTTTGCACGGCTGCGTCATAGACCGCGATGCCTTCGATCGGCAGATACCCGCGCGGCAGCGCGGCTTCGACGCGGGCCTTTTCGGCGTCGCGCACGGCGCGCAGCAGCGGAATCTTGCCTTCTTCGTTGAAGTACACGCCAACGCCAAGATTGACCTTGGTGGCGCGCGCATCGGCGTTGAAGGCTTCGTTCAGGCCCAGAATCGGGTCGCGGGGAGCAAGTTCGACGGCGGAGAACAGAGACATGGTGGGTGGGCAGCAGTAGTGAAAAGAGGGCGGCTTCGAGCGCGGGCGGTCCGGTCTGAGGTCTGACCGAAAATGCGGACAGGCGGCGGACAGCGACGAGCGAGCGCAGCTTCGCATTGTAACGAATCCGCGAACGTTTTTTGGCTGGGAACCCGATTGGAGCGGATTATTTGCTTGAAAAACAGGCATTCCGGCGTCATGTGGCTGTAAGGGATCCGCCAGGGAGGAACCCGGCGGCGGCCGCGCATCCGACTCGAGTTATCCGGGAGCCGGGTCTGAAGTGGCTAGAAAATAGCCGGTGTCGGCCCCGAACCGGCGAGCGACCGGCAACCAGCACGGAGTCGGCCGTCCAGCCGCCACGAATGCTCGCCGCCTTCGATCGCTCGCGATGGGGGCGCAAAAAAATCACGCGTCAACTCAAGGCGCAAATTCACGCCGAAGCGCCTCAAAACCCTACGCAGACCCGCTCAGCCCGCGATCTCGCAACCCGTTAGAATAGTCCTTTGCCTAAGGCACGGTGCCGCCCCACATGTCCGAACAACATCTGACCGAAACCGAAGATACGCTCGACGAATCCAAATTCGTCACGTTCGGAGGCTCGCCGTTCCAGCTTTATCAACCATATCCGCCCGCCGGCGACCAGCCCACGGCGATCGAGACGCTCGTCGAGGGCGTCGAGGACGGCCTCGCGTTCCAGACGCTGCTCGGCGTGACCGGTTCCGGCAAAACTTTCACGATGGCCAACACCATCGCGCGGCTCGGCCGCCCGGCGATCGTGTTCGCGCCGAACAAGACGCTCGCCGCGCAGCTCTACTCGGAGTTCCGTGAGTTTTTCCCGCGTAACGCGGTCGAGTACTTCGTTTCGTACTACGACTACTACCAGCCGGAAGCGTACGTGCCGCAGCGCGACCTGTTCATCGAGAAGGATTCGTCGATCAACGAGCACATCGAGCAGATGCGTCTGTCGGCCACCAAGAGCCTGATGGAGCGGCGCGACGTGGTGATCGTCGGCACGGTGTCGGCGATCTACGGTATCGGCAACCCGTCCGAATACCACAAGATGATCCTGACGCTGCGCATCGGCGACAAGCTCGGCCAGCGCGACATCATCGCGCGGCTGATCGCCATGCAGTACAACCGCAACGAAGCCGACTTCCAGCGCGGTTCGTTCCGGGTGCGCGGCGACACCATCGACATTTTCCCGGCCGAACACGCGGAAATGGCCGTACGCGTTGAATTGTTCGACGACGAAGTGGAGACGCTGCAGCTATTCGACCCGCTCACGGGGCGCGTGCGTCAGAAGATTCCGCGCTTTACCGTGTATCCGTCGTCGCACTATGTGACGCCGCGTGACACGGTGGTCCGCGCCGTCGAAACGATCAAGAGCGAACTGCGCGAGCGGCTCGAATTTTTCTATGGCCAAGGCAAGCTGGTCGAAGCGCAGCGGCTCGAGCAGCGCACCCGCTTCGACCTGGAAATGCTGCAGGAACTCGGTTTCTGCAAGGGCATCGAGAACTACTCGCGGCACTTTTCGGGCGCGGCGCCGGGCGAGCCGCCGCCCACGCTGGTCGACTACCTGCCGCCGGACGCGATCATGCTGCTCGACGAATCGCACGTGCTGATCGGCCAGCTGAACGGCATGTACAACGGCGACCGCGCGCGCAAGGAGAACCTGGTGGACTACGGTTTTCGCCTGCCGTCCGCGCTCGATAACCGGCCGCTCAAGTTCAACGAGTTCGAGCGCAAGATGCGCCAGGTGGTGTTCGTCTCGGCCACGCCGGCCGACTACGAGAAGAAAACGGCGGGGCAGGTCGCCGAGCAGTTGGTGCGTCCTACCGGCCTCGTCGATCCGGAAATCGAGGTGCGGCCGGCGCGTTCGCAGGTCGACGACGTGCTCGGCGAGATCAACGAGCGCGTCAAGGCAGGCGACCGCGTGCTGGTCACGGTGCTGACCAAGCGGATGGCCGAGCAGCTCACGGAGTTTCTGGCCGATCACGGCGTCAAGGTGCGCTATCTGCACAGCGACATCGATACGGTCGAGCGGGTCGAGATCATCCGCGATTTGCGGCTGGGCACCTTCGACGTGCTGGTAGGGATCAACCTGTTGCGTGAAGGGCTGGATATTCCGGAAGTCTCATTGGTCGCGATTCTCGACGCCGACAAGGAAGGCTTCCTGCGCGCCGAGCGCTCGCTGATCCAGACCATCGGCCGGGCGGCGCGCAACGTGAACGGCAAGGCGATTCTCTACGCGGACAAAGTCACCGACTCGATGCGCCGCGCCATCGACGAAACCGAGCGGCGGCGCGCCAAGCAGATCGCGTTCAACCTCGAAAAAGGCATTACGCCGCGCGGGGTGGTGAAGCGCATCCGCGACATCATCGACGGTGTGTACAACGTCGACGACGCCCGCGCCGAACTGAAGGAACAGCAAACCCGCGCGAAATTCGAGGACATGTCCGAGAAACAGCTCGCCAAGGAACTCAAGCGTCTCGAAAAGCAGATGATGGAACACGCCAGGAATCTCGAGTTCGAAAAGGCCGCGCAGACCCGCGACCAACTGGCGCTGCTGCGTCAGCGTGTGTTCGGCGCCAACGTCGGCGATCACGTGTCCGGTGTCGAATAAGCATCCCTCCCGCTCAGGGCGCGGCAATGTGCCGCGTCCCGTCTCACTCACCCCGCATCCCGCCATTTCGTCCACACGCGTTTCCTTAAGACGGCCTTAAGACCCTGCTGCCATAAGGCTTTGCGTGCGTTCGTATTTGTTTCCCCTGGCGATCAATGATAAACTCGGCCAATATTGAGAATGGTTCGCATTAACGTTCGTATATGCAATTTGCTTACGGTTCATCGCTCCCTTTAAAGACGTGGCCGCTGCATCAAGACATGCGCAACACACATTCCAATGGGTTCGGTTCCAGTCAGATAAAAACAAGGAGTTTCAATGCGGATTTCTTCATTTGCGCGCGGCGCCGCCGCAGCGGTGGCCGCGGTAGCGGCGCTCTCGGCAACGGCGGCGGAATACCCGATCGGCAAGCAGCAGATTCGCGACGGCATTGAAATCGCCGCCGTCTACCTGCAGCCGATCACGATGGAACCTGAAGGCATGATGCGCAAGGCGTCGGATTCGGACATCCACCTGGAAGCCGACATCCACGCGGTCAAGAACAATCCGACCGGTTTTGCCGAAGGCGACTGGATGCCGTATCTGCAAGTGCGCTATGAATTGACGAAAGCCGGTTCGAATCAGACGCAGAAGGGCGACCTGATGGCGATGGTCGCCAACGACGGTCCGCACTATGGCGACAACGTCAAGCTGCAAGGCCCGGGCAAATACCACCTGAAGATGATCGTCGAAGCGCCGATGCAGACGGGGCACATGGCGTTCGGCCGTCACGTCGACAAGGAAACCGGCGTGGGTCCGTGGTTCAAGCCGATCACGCTCGAATACGACTTCACCTTCGCCGGTATCGGCAAGAAGGGCGGTTACTGATCGCAGCGGATCATCGCGGCTCGCCATGCGTCGCCGCGTGGCCCGTCGTGAGTGAGTGAATGAATGCAGCAGGCGGCGCGCGAACGTTGAACCCTCGCGCGCCGCGTTTCCCGGAAAGGCTAATGAGAATCAACCGAAAGATCGCGATCCTCGCCACCACGGCTTTGCTGGCGGGCGCGGCCCACGCAGCGGATTTGCCGACCTTCAAGCTGGAAATGAACGACGGCAAGCTGACGCCGGCGCGCATCGAGGTGCCGGCGGGGCAGCGTATCAAGATCGAAGTGCGCAACGCCGGCAAGGGCGCGGCCGAATTTGAAAGTGTGCAGTTGCGTAAGGAAAAGGTGCTGGCGCCGGGCGCGGATTCGTTCGTCGTGATCGCGCCGCTGGAGCCAGGCGAGTACAAGTTTTTCGACGATTTCCACCAGCAGGCGCAGGGCGTGATCGTCGCGAAGTAACGGATAACGGCCAGGATGCGAGTGCACGCCTTCAGCGGGTTACGCGTTCGCGACGGCAGAGCGGTAAAGGGTAGAAGGGAGGGCTTGATGGGTCAGATTCTGTTCATCGTGTGGCGGGAAAGTGTCGAGGCGTTACTGGTCGTCGGCATTCTGTACGCATGGCTGAAAAATGGCGACGACGACGCGCGCCGCGGTTTGCCGTACCTGTGGGGCGGCGTCGCGGCCGGCCTGATTGCCGCGGTCGCGCTGGGCGCGGCGCTGGTCGGTTTCACCGAAGTGCTCTCCGGTGACGCGCAGGATTATTTCCAGACCGCGATGGTGCTGGTCGCGTGCGTGCTGATCGTGCAGATGGTGCTGTGGATGAAGCAGCACGGCCGGTCGCTGAAGCGCGACATGGAACAGTCGCTGCAAAAAAGCCAGCGCGATTCGAACTGGTGGGGCGTCGCGGTGCTGGTCGCCCTGGCAATCGCGCGCGAAGGCAGCGAGACGGTGATCTTTCTCTACGGCCTCGGCTTCGGCCAGTCGGGCCACGTGGACGGCAGCCAGATGCTCGCGGTCGTGATCGGCCTCGGTCTCGCGTTCCTGACTTTCTATGTGTTGCAATTGGGCGGCAAGTTCTTCTCGTGGCGGTTCTTCTTCCGCATCACGGAAATCATGCTGCTGTTCCTCGGTGCGGGCCTGTTCCAGACCGGTGTCGACAAGCTGATCGATAAGGAACTCCTGCCGACGATCGTCGATCAGTTGTGGAATTCGTCCGCGATCCTCGATGATTCGAGCACCTTCGGTTCGCTGGTCTCGACGCTCACCGGCTATCGCGCTCACCCCGCGCTGATGAATCTGATCGCCTATGCCGTGTACTGGGCGGTTGTCTACCTGTTGTTGCGCCGCGCGAATCGCAAGCCGGCGCGACAGGCCGCGGGGCGCGCGGCATGAGTACCGTGATGACCCGTCCGGGGCGCCTCGCGGCGGCCGGGCAGTGGATGCAGCGCCACGGCGCTGCGATCCGCGGCATTCAGTGGGTCGTGGTGGCGGTGTACGCGTTTCTGATTCTGGTGCCGGCGGTCATGCCGCTGCCGGACGACACCGCGCATCTCTGGAACAACCTGACGCTCGCCGCGCAGTTCGTGTTCTGGGGCATCTGGTGGCCGTTCGTACTGCTCTCGATGGTGATGCTCGGCCGTGTCTGGTGCGGCGTGCTGTGTCCGGAAGGCGCGCTCGCCGAATTCGCCAGCAAATACGGCCGCGGTTGGGCGATTCCGCATTGGATGCGCTGGGGCGGCTGGCCGTTCGTCGCGTTCGGCATGACCACCATCTACGGCCAGATGGTGAGCGTCTACCAGTACCCGAAGGCCGTGCTGCTGGTGCTCGGCGGCTCGACCTTCGCGGCGATGATCATCGGTTTGCTGTACGGACGCGAAAAGCGTGTCTGGTGCAAATATCTGTGCCCCGTCAACGGGGTTTTTTCGCTTCTGGCGCGCCTCGCGCCGTTCCACTACAAAGTCGATGAAGACGCATGGCGCCGTTCGTACAAGAACGGCGAGCATGGGCATCGCGTGATTCCGATCAATTGCGCGCCGCTCGTGCCATTGCGCAATATGAAGGGCGCGTCGGACTGCCATATGTGCGGCCGCTGCAGCGGACACCGCGACGCGATCGCGCTGACGTGGCGCGCGCCGTCGTCGGAAGTCGTGCAGCTCGGCGACAAGCAGGCGAGCGCGTGGGATACCGCGTTGATTCTGTACGGCCTGCTCGGCATTGCGATCGGCGCGTTCCACTGGACCGCTTCGCGCTGGTTCATCGACCTGAAGATGTTCTTCGCGACGTGGCTGGTCGATCACGACATCACCTGGCCGCTGCAGACCAACGCGCCGTGGTTCCTCTTCACGCATTACCCCGAGCAGAACGACGTGTTCTCCTGGCTCGACGGCACGATGGTGATCGGCTACATCCTCGCCACCGCGCTGGTGTACGGCACCGCGCTGCTGGTGTTGCTGATGGGCGCGACGCGCATGCTGGGGCGCTTTAGCACCGTGCGCCTTCATCATCTGACGCAAGGGCTGATTCCGATCGCCGGCGCGGGCGTGTTTCTCGGGCTGTCGGCGACCACGCTGTCGCTCTTGCGCGCGGAACATGTGTCGTTGTGGTGGGCGTCGGATATGCGTCTCGCGATTCTGGCGATTGCCAACGTGTGGAGCGCATGGCTGGCGTGGCTCGTCACGCGTCGCTATAGCGAGCGCTTCTTTCAGCGCGGCCTCGCGATGGTGTGGTTCGTCGCGGCGCTGGCCGTGGTCGACAGCGCCTGGTGGCTGATGTTCTGGGGCTGGGCTTCGAAATAAGTCTGAAGGCTCCGGCGCGCAAGTCTCGAGACCGACTGCCCGGGCCGTGCCAAACAAAAAGCCGTGGAGATGACAACATCCCACGGCTTTCCTTTTTGCATGTGCGACACGCGGCGTTTCGCGTATCCGCATTGGGTGAGAACCAAAAAAGCGGCCTGGCTGGCTGCGACGGCTGGCTTGGTGTCTGCACGAAGGGGTCTAGTTCTCACGTGCAAGCCGTCGTGGCTGGCTACTGCCCAACACCTCTCGAAGAGGTGGTCCCCACAATACCCGGTACTTACCTCTGTTCTTTCGTTACTTCGTCAGAATCAGCTTGCCCAGGCGCGTGGCGCGCAACTGATAGGTTTCGCCGTTATGCACGATGCTGACGTGGCTATGTCCTTGCAGCAGAGCGTCGCTGCGCACGACTCGCTCCGACTTCTCGCCCGAACCGTTTGCGTGATCCGCTGCGGGCTTCGCGACGGTTGCCGTCGCCGCCGGTGCTTTCGGGCGGCTGGTTAGCGCGGCCGCCGGACGGCGCAGGCTGAGCGTGGAAGAGCGGTTGAGATCGGTCATTCGTTTTTGTCTGTTCGTCGATTCGATGGATTAATTCTAAATGATAACTATTCCTATTTACAAGAAAGAGAAATTCATCGGATCGGGCTTTCGATAGTTTAGGCAAGGGGAGCGGATAACAAGCGGATGCCGGCCATTCCGATGGCGGCGTGTCGATGCGCGGCGGCACTAGCATGCAGTGACCGCCCGCGCGCGAGTCAATGCAGGGAACCGGGCTCCTGCTTCGTTTGCACGTACTGGCGAATCAGCCGCACCGTATCGATGTCGTTCTCACGATACGCGGACTTCACGATCTCCTGGGTCTGCACGGCGTCCTGATCGTCAGACACGGGGAGCGTGGTGGCGTACTCGAAACGCAGGAAGAGCTGCAGTTCGTCCGGCTGCTCGATGGTCATTGTCAGCGAGCCGCCTACGTGGTCGACCGTCGGCAGGATGTCGTAGCGCACGCTCTCGCTGTCTTGCAGCGTGACGCGGTCACGCACGGTGGCCTGGCCGTAGTGCAGCTCCCGTTCGAGCACGTTGCCGTCGCGCGACAGAATCGTGCAACTGTCGAGTCCGATCACGAACAGTTGCGGCTGCTCGGCGCGCAGCACGAGACCCTCCCACAACTGCTCGCGGGTCATCGAGTCGACAAACGGATTCAACGGGTCGTTGATCTGGATAAGGTGTTCGAAATTCAAAACGACGGCTTCCTATGAAAGCGTTGCAATACGTGCGGCCATTGCCGTATCACGCGACGGCGAGACCCGAACGGATCGTGATCGAATGCGTGAGGATCTTGTGAACCGGGCATGCATTGGCAATCTGCAAAAGCCGTTCCCGCTGCTCGTCGGACAGTTCGCCCTCGAGCACGATCTGACGGTCGATGGTCGTGCCCGCTTCGCCCGTTTCGATGTCGAGCGCCACGCGCACGCCGGCGAGCGGCCAGCCTTTGCGTTGAGCGTACATCTTCAGTGTGATCGATGTGCAGGCGCCGAGGCTCGAGAGCAGCAGCGAAACAGGCGTCGGCCCGCGATCACCACCGCCGAGCGATTCGGGTTCGTCGGCGAGCCACGTGTGCTTGCCGTCGTCGAAAAGGACCTGGAAATTCGTCGAACCGATGTGGGCGGTGACGGTGGGTTCAGCCATGCGCGCTCCTGAACAGGGACGGAAATCGCCGCGCGACACGGCACGTTATGGCTAAACGGCGCGGCGCGCGGCATGAATTGCTATTGTGAACGAATTTACCGGTGTTCGCGCCGGGGGCTTCGGCGCCGGGCGGCGTGCTGCCAGCCATGGCGGCAAGCTGCGCCGTCACAAACCGCGTTACCAGGCGGCGCGCTGACAACCGGTCCGCTGCGAGCGTGAGCGGTGGCGCGTCTGCCAGCGCCAATCAGTGCGTGATCGCGCCCATGCGCCCGGCCTGGTAGTCGACGACGGCCTGGCGGATCTCGTCTTCCGTGTTCATCACGAACGGGCCGTAGCGCACCACCGGTTCCTTCAGCGGCACGCCACCGAGGAGCAGCACGTCGAGCGGCTCAGCGCCGGCCGTGAGCGTGACGGTATCGCCGTCGTTCTGAAACACGACCATTTGCTGCGCGCCGATTTCCTGGCGTGCTTCGCCTTCGCCATAGAAGCCCTTGCCGGACAGGCTGTAAGCAAACACGCGATAGTCGGCCGGCACCGGCTGCCGGATCGTCGCGCCCGGCTGCAGCGAGAAATGCTGATACAGGATCGGCGTGCGCGTTTCGATCGCGGCCTTCACGCCGAGCGCTTCGCCGGCGATCACCTTGACGCGCACCTTGCCGTCCGCCGAAGTCGCAACCGGAATGCTCGACGACGGCATTTCCTGGTAGCGCGGCGCGATCATCTTGTCGCGGCGCGGCAAATTCACCCACAGTTGCAAGCCGTGCACGCGCCCGCCGGTGCGTACGAACGACGGGTCCGGCATCTCGCTATGCACGACGCCCGCGCCCGCGGTCATCCATTGCACGTCGCCGGCGCGCAAGGTGCCGGAATGGCCCGCCGAATCCTTATGGCCGAACTGGCCCTCGAGTACATACGTGACCGTTTCGAAGCCGCGGTGCGGATGGTCCGGCGCGCCCTTGGCCTCGCCCGGCGCGTAGTCGATCGGCCCCATTTCGTCGAGCAGCAGGAACGGATCGAAATCCATCAGCATGCGGGTCGGGAACGGACGGTGGACGATAAAGCCGCCGCCCTCGGTCGTGCGAACGGCGGGATACGTGCGTTCGATCGTGCGTGTCGTGCTCATCAAAGTCACCTCGAAAAATGGGGAATAGCGTTATTTTTGAAACATGGAGCTATTATAGGGACCGTTTTTCGAGGTGCCAGCCGCCGTCACGCAATGGATTGTTCTATTACTGGAACGATGAGATGAAGATCGATTCACACAATCTGAATGACCTGATGTACTTTTCGCAGGTCGTCGAACACGGCGGTTTTTCCGCCGCCGAGCGCGTGCTGGGTATCTCCAAGTCACGCCTGTCGCGCCGCCTGACCGAACTGGAGGCGTCGCTGGGCGTGCGCTTGCTGCAGCGTTCCACGCGCAAGCTGGCGCTGACCGAAGCCGGCCAGCTCTTCTATCAGCACTGTCAGGCGATGTTGAGCGAGGCGCAGGCGGCCGTCAACGTCGTGCAGCAGCTGCGCTCGTCGCCGCGCGGCACGGTGCGTGTGAGCGTGCCGGTCACGGTCTCGCAGACCATCCTGTCGCAAATCCTGCCCGAATTCATGCATCGCTTTCCGGAAGTGCGCGTGGTGATGCGGGTGACGAACCGCGTGATCGATCTGTTCGAGGATTCGATCGACGTCGCGCTGCGCGTGCGCTCCGATCCGCCGGAAAGCGCCAACATCGTGGTGCGCCCGTTGTGGCGTACGCAGCAGATGCTGGTAGGCGCGCCGAGCCTGTTGCAGCAGAATGCGCCGCCGCTATTGCCGGCTGATCTGAACCGCTTCGAGACCCTCGACGTGCCGACCGGCGACGGACGCCACGTCTACAACCTGATCGCGCCCGACGGCACGCGTCACGCGCATGAACACGAGCCGCGTCTCGTGACCGCCGATCTGATGACGATACGCGAAGCGGTGCTGGCCGGCGTCGGCATCGCCGCGCTGCCGGAGATGATGTACGGCGCATCGTTGCGCGCGGGGCAGTTGTCGCCGGTCATGCCGGGGTGGACCTTTCCGACGCCGCAGTTGTACGCCGTATTCGTCTCGCGGCAGGGGATGGTGCCGGCCGTGCGCGCCTTTGTCGATTATCTGGTCGAGATGCTCGATCCGGACGACGGCAAACACATCGCGGGCGAGTGTCCGGCACAGGAAGAGAAAAAGGCCGCGGCACAGCCGGCATTCGCGGTTGCGTCATAGCGCTTGCTATGCCCTCGAGCATCGCTTTTAGCATTTAAGCGCGGTTTGTCATGAGTACTTTCAATGGCGCTTTGCTTGAACGCGCGCGCTCGCGGGCTTATAGTGAAATCCCTTCGCTAAGGAGTCTCTTATGCGGAAACTCATGGCCGCTATCATAGCGGGCCTGATAGGGCTGACCGCGCTGTCCGTGTCGATCACGGCTGTCGCATGCGGTGACTCGAGCTATCAGTCTTCATCCAATGGCAAATGATCCCGCCGCCCGAAGGCGCCGAGTGCGCACAAAAAAGGCCTTCATCTGACGATGAAGGCCTTTTACTTTTAGCCTTTTTTTAAGGGCTTTTCTGTAAGGCAAGTGCTATTTCCGCGCTTATTTTCCTTTCGGTTGCGTAACGAAACCGATCTTCGTGAGGCCGCCGGCCTGCGCCGCCGACATCACTTCGGCCACTTTCTCATACGGCACTTTACGGTCCGCATCCAGATGCAGTTCCGGTTGCGGGTTCGCTTGCGCGGCCTCTGCAATTTTCGCGCGCAACGCTGCGTCGTCGACCTTCTTGTCGTTCCACAACACGTTGCCGTCCGCGTCGACGGCAACCGTCACTTGCGCGGGCTTGGTGTCTTCCTTCTGACTGCTTGCATGCGGCAAATCGATTTTGACCGCGTGACGAATCACCGGAATCGTCACCATGAAGACGATCAGGAGAACCAACATCACGTCGACGAGCGGCGTCATGTTGATTTCATTCATCAGGCCGTCGTCATCGTCGCCGGCGAAGGGGCTCATTGCCATCGGAATGCCTCGTCGATCAGTTGGCGCGCGTGGCGAGGCGCAGACCGTCGCCACGTCGCGACGACGACAGGCGCGCGCCCGTCACGAAGAATGCGTGCAGGCCGTGTGCAAAGCGGCTCAGCTTGGCGACGATCGCCTTGTTGGCGCGCGTCAAGGCGTTGTAGCCGAGCACTGCCGGGATCGCGACGAACAGACCAAACGCGGTCATGATCAGCGCTTCGCCGACCGGTCCGGCCACCTGGTCGATCGACGACTGACCGCTCGCGCCGATCGCCAGCAGCGCGTGATAAATGCCCCACACCGTGCCGAACAGGCCGACGAACGGCGCGGTGCTGCCGATCGACGCGAGGATCGCGAGACCGCTCTGCATGCGCGCGACGCTTTCGTCCATCGTGTCTTTCAGGCAGCGCGTGACCCAATCCGACACGTCCATGCGATCGTGCAGATGCGGCTGCGTCTGATGATGGTGATCGGCCGCTTCCTGGCCCGACAGCGCCAGCGCGAGGAACGGATTGTCCTGCGGTGTCGATGAGCCGGCGCCGAGCTTCTTCACGCCGTCGGCGAGATCGTCCGAATGCCAGAACGCCTGTTCGGCATTCTTCGTGAGGCGGTTCAGGCGCATCACGTTCCAGCCCTTGATGACGATCACGCTCCACGACAGCACCGACATGATCAACAGCGCGAGCGCGATACCGCGCGTCACGAAATCCCCTTGCGCCCACACGTGCGCCAATCCGTAGTTTTGCATTGCCATTCCTCTTTTGAAATCTGCTTCAATCGTTCAGATTGAAGTCGTAAGGCTGAGTGTATGCCGCCCGAATCGGCTGGCCGTTCTCGAGATAAGGCTTGCAGGCGCTCGCCTGCACGGCGGCGAGCGCGGCGTCGTCGAGACGGCTGAAGCCGCTGCTCTTCTTCAGTTCGATGTTTTCGAGCTTGCCGGTCAGGCCGACCACGAACTTCACATACGCAGTGCCCGTTTCGCCACGGCGCTTCGAGAGCGACGGATACTCGGGCCTGGCAATGTTGCAGTCGAGGTGCGAGACATTCTTCGGCGCGGTGATCTCCATCGTCTGACGGGCGATCGCCGGCGCGGCCTGAGCGGGCGGCGCTGCCGGTGCGGCGGGCGCGGGCGGCGTCGGATTGGGCGCCGCGACAGGCGTGGGCGACGGCGCGGCGGCCTGAGGCAACGGCGTAGGCGCCGGCTTGGGCGTCGGCGTGGGTTTCGGCTGGACCTTCGGCTTGGTGCGCACCGGCGGCGTCGGCGTGGGCGGCGGCGGGGCGACCGATTGCACCGCGACGGGCGCGGCGACCGGCGCCGGCGGCAGCAATTGCGCGGTCATGACGCGCGATTCGAGTTGCGGCTGCACGACGGGGTCATGACGCAACGTCAGCACCACGGCAAGCAGCGCGACGTGAATCGCCGCCACCACAGCGGTCGCGGTCAGGACGCGGGAATTCATTCGGTTGGATGAAGCCGGCGGGGTGCCGGCTGAAACGGTATGCGAGGCCTGCATGTTAGCGTGGCGGCGCGCTGTCGGTACAGCGCGTCAGACAAGACATCGTCATGTTCGGAAGATCAGCAGCGAAATGAACAAGGTAGTCACGAAACCAATCAGCAATTCCATCTCGAACTCCTTTTGATGGTGAGCGGGGTAGCTGGCTGGTACGGATACTGGCTTGCTGACGGCAGTGGGTTACGGGTAAACCAACAAAGGCGCGGCTAGAACCGCGCCTCGAAATCGGGTCTCAGGCGGCCTTGCGTTCGTAAAACGTCAGCGGCACCGCCTGCGAATGATGCTCCAGGCCGCAGCGGCTCGCGCACACGCCGCTTTGCATCATGACGTCGCGCACGGAATCCGCGCACTTGCCGCAGCAGGAAGCGACGCCCAGCTCGAACTGCAACTCGTCGAACGAATCAACGCCTTCCGCGATCGAGGCACGGATCTTTCGGTCAGAAACAGACTTGCAGACACAGACAATCATGGCAGGGCGTCATAGCTAACGTTAATGCGAATTATTATCATTTTGTTTGGCCGGTTTGGCAAGCACCCTGCGTGATTTTTTGTAACAAAACCAGACTGTTAGAAGGGTTTCGCCTAGGCGGCGCGAATGACCGAGGGGCGGGCAAACGTCCGAAACGTGCCCAACAACGCCTCGGAGAGCCGCATGGCGGCGCGAAACGCACGCGGTTGAAGATTCTATGCGGCTTGGGAATCCGGCGCCGCCGTACGGCGCGAGGGGATCGACACTTGTTCGACGTTTGCGTCGATATGCAGCAGCGTGGCGGCGAGTTGTTGCTGATGGGTGCCGTCGCCGGTCGAATAAAAACGGGGCGGAACCGGTCCCGCGTTTTGCGGGGCGGTGCGCAGTCCGTGCTGATCGAGCACCCGTTCCAACTGGCGCGCGATGGCGACACTCGTATCGATCAGCATCAACCGGTCGCCGACGATATCGCGGATCGCCGCATCGAGAAACGGATAGTGGGTGCAGCCGAGCACCAGCGTATCGGCGCCGGCATCGAGCATGGGCCGCAGGTAGCCGCGCAGCAGCGCGCGCAATTCGTCTGAACCGATATCGCAGCGTTCCACCGCCTGCACGAGCCCGTGGCCCGGCTGGCAGAGAAAGCGGCAATCGGCGGCGTAGCGTTCGAGCAGCGCCTGAAAGCGCGCACTACGCAACGTTACTTGCGTGGCGAGTACGCCGGCGACGCGGGTTTTGGACTGCAGCGCGGCCGGTTTGACGCCCGGTTCGACGCCCACCAGCGGAATCGGCAGCTTCTCGCGCACCAGCGCGATGGACTGCGCGGTCGCCGTGTTGCAGGCGACCACCAGCGCTTTCGCGCCTTGCTTGACGAGCCACTCACCGATCGCGAGGGTGCGGTCGGCGATGAAGTCGTCGTCGCGCTCGCCATAGGGTGCGTAAAGCGAGTCGGCGACATACAGAATCGCTTCGTCGGGCAGTTGAGCGCGAACCGCCCGCAGTACCGACAAGCCGCCCAGACCCGAATCGAAAATGCCGACCGGCGCACGCGAACCGGCACCTGGGATGACAGTCGGAAGATTCGGAGACGGCGATTCTGCGGGCATAGGCGAAGAGGACACGCGTGGCACGGCGGTCAAGTGAAACTCGGGAAAACGGGGGAAGTGCGCAAGTATATCGCCCGCGCGGCGCATGCTATCTCGTATGAACGGTCTCACGAACCGGCGCGCGGGCTGGTCCAGCGTGGTTCGATCAGGACTCGATCGAACCCATGCCGGTTTGCTGATAGTTTTGAATGCCGACCTTGTCGATCAGATCCAGTTGCGTTTCGAGCCAGTCGATGTGTTCTTCAGTGTCGTCGAGAATCTTCGTGAAGATTTCGCGCGAGATGAAATCTCGAACTGATTCGCAATACGCGATCGCTTCTTTGCACGTGGTCTGTGAAATCTGCTCGAGCTTCAAATCGCATTCGAGGATTTCTTTCGTTTCCTCACCGATCAGCAGTTTGTGCAGGTCTTGCAGATTCGGCAGACCGTCGAGCATGAAAATACGTTCAATCAGCCAGTCGGCGTGCTTCATTTCGCCGATCGATTCGTCGTATTCATGCTTGCCGAGTTTATCGAGGCCCCAGTGCTTATACATCCGCGCGTGCAGGAAGTACTGATTGATGGCGGTGAGCTCGTTCTTCAGTTGAGCATTCAGATACTCGATGACTTTCTTGTCGCCTTGCATGGTGATTCCTTATGGGGGCTTTGAGTTTCCAACAACAATAAACGCCATGCCTGAAAAAGCCAAGGGAACAGAAGCATCTTTTGACATTGTTCCCGGCATCACGCGCCGCGCCTCGCGCGGCAATGAAAAAGCCGGGACCGCAAAGCCCCGGCTTTTTCAAAAAACGTGACAGGCGTTAGCGGCGAATCAAACCGTCGCGACCGGAATCTTGCCGATCTTTGCTTGCCATTCTTTCGGACCCGTCTGGTGCACGGAGGTGCCGTTCGAATCGACGGCAACCGTCACCGGCATGTCCTGCACGTCGAACTCGTAGATCGCTTCCATGCCCAGGTCTTCGAATGCGAGAACCTTCGCGCTGCGAATCGCCTTCGACACGAGGTACGCGGCGCCGCCCACGGCCATCAGATACGCGGCCTTGTGCTTCTTGATCGCCTCGATGGCAACCGGGCCGCGCTCGGCCTTGCCGATCATCGAAATGAGACCGGTTTGCGACAACATCGTCTCGGTGAACTTGTCCATGCGCGTGGCGGTGGTTGGGCCCGCGGGGCCGACTGCTTCGTCGCGCACCGGATCGACCGGACCGACGTAATAGATCACGCGGTTGGTGAAGTCGACCGGCAGCTTTTCGCCCTTCGCCAGCATGTCGGCGATGCGCTTATGCGCGGCGTCGCGGCCCGTCAACATCTTGCCCGACAAGAGCAGCGTCTGGCCCGGCGTCCAGCCCGCGACTTCTTCCGGCGTGAGCGTGTTCAGGTCGACGCGCTTGCTGGTTTCCGTATTCGGTTCCCACTGCACTTTCGGCCATGCGTCGAGCGATGGCGCTTCGAGCTTCGCGACGCCCGAGCCGTCGAGCGTGAAGTGCGCGTGACGCGTCGCCGCGCAGTTCGGGATGATCGCAATCGGCTTGGACGCGGCGTGCGTCGGCGCGGCCATGATCTTCACGTCGAGCACGGTCGCGAGACCGCCGAGACCTTGTGCGCCGATGCCGAGCGCGTTGACCTTCTCGTGCAGTTCCACGCGCAGTTCTTCGATCCAGTCTTTCGGGCCGCGTGCAATCACATCCTGGATGTCGATCGGATCCATCAGCGATTCCTTCGCCATCACCATGGCTTTCTCAGCCGTGCCACCGATGCCGATGCCGAGCATGCCCGGCGGACACCAGCCCGCGCCCATGGTCGGCACCGTCTTCAAAATCCAGTCGACGATCGAGTCCGACGGATTGAGCATCGCGAACTTCGACTTGTTCTCCGAGCCGCCGCCCTTGGCCGCGACCTGCACGTCGACTTTATCGCCCGGCACGATCTCGTAGTGGATCACGGCCGGCGTGTTGTCTTTCGTATTCTTGCGTGCGCCTTCCGGCGGGCTCACGATCGACGCGCGCAACACGTTGTCCGGGTTCAGATAACCCCGGCGCACGCCTTCGTTGATCATGTCGGTGACGCCCATCGTCGCACCGTCCCAACGCACGTCCATGCCGACCTTCACGAACACCGTGACGATGCCGGTGTCCTGGCAGATCGGGCGCTTGCCTTCCGCGCACATGCGGCTGTTGGTGAGGATCTGCGCGATCGCATCTTTCGCCGCGGGGCTCTGTTCGAGTTCGTACGCGCGGCCCAAGGCCTGGATGTAATCGAGCGGATGGTAATAGCTGATGTACTGAAGCGAATCAGCAATGCTCTGAATCAGATCTTCCTGTTTGATGACGGTCATGGCTAGCTCGGTGGGGACAGTGGCGCTTTTTTCTGTTCGCAGGGCAGTGCGGTCAGTCGTGCGCTTTCATGGGAGTGGAACCGGTCGAACCCACGGCGTGCAGCACCACGGGTTCCTGAAAATGTTTGGGGTGCGTATGCGTGGTCAGGCGGTCGACGAATGCCATCACCAGCGCCGAGACGAGGAACGCGACGTGGATGATCACCTGCCACATGATCGCGTGCGTCGTATTCTGGTCGGGGCTGATGAAGGTCTTCAACAGATGGATCGACGAGATGCTGATCAGCGCCATCGAGAGCTTCACTTTGAGCACCCCGGCGTTCACGTGATCGAGCCATTCCGGTTCGTCCGGATGACCCTCGACGCCGAGGCGCGACACGAAGGTTTCATACCCGCCGATGATCACCATGATCAGCAGGTTCGAGATCATCACCACGTCGATGAGGCCGAGCACGACCAGCATGATGTTGGTTTCGTCGAGCGTCATTGAGGCCGAGACGAGATGCCAGACCTCTTTCAGGAACAGGACGACGTAGACGCCCTGGGCCACGATCAGGCCCAGATAGAGCGGCACTTGCAGCCAGCGGCTCATGAAGATGACGGCGGGCAGCGGACCCATGGGGCGGCGCTGAAGGGCGGAGTCGGGGCGCGGAGCGGACATAGGCAAGAGTCAGATGAAACGCAGGGTGACGGAACACGGACTAAGGCGCCGACCCGTCGCGCGAACCACGCGCTCGAATCAGGCAGGCAAACCATCAGGCAGGCAAACCAGGCGTAGACGGCACGGCGCACGGCCAAGGCAGGCCGGTGAAGCTCGCTTCAGGCGCGCTATTGTACAGCGCCGGCTGAATTTGCTGCATTGCGGAGGGCGCGGCGGGCCAGACGGGCGGTGCTTCGCTCAGGACGCCACCGGCGGCACCCGCTTGACCTTCAGGCTTGCCAACCCGATGCCGGCGATCACGCAGGCGAGCGCGATGCCGTGTGCGAGCGTGGGCCGCTCCCCGAGAAAGACGATGCCGTAGATCGCCGCGGCCACTGGCAGCACGGCGCTGAACACGCCCGCAAGACTGCCGGGCACGTGACGAATGCCCTTCATCCACAGCCAGAACGAAAAGATGCTCGCCGACAGCCCGTACCACAGCGCCAGTGTCCACACGCTGAACGGCACCGCGCGATAGTCGAAGTCGGCCAGCGCGGTGGCGCCCAGCGGCAGCATCAACAGCAGCCCGAACATATGCGTGTAGGCGCAGATGTCGATCGGCGCGAGCGTTTGCGTGAGGCGGCGCGAGAGAATGATGTAAAGCGATTCGCAGCACACCGCGCCGAGCACCATCAGATTGCCGGTGAACGAAGTCTCGCTGCCCGCGCTCCGATCCACATGCACGAGATTGATAACGATTACACCGGCGATCGCCAGCGCAATCGAAGCGAGTGCCCGGCCGTTCGGACGTTCTTTGAGGATCAGCCACGAGAGCAGCGCGACCACGGCGGGGATGGTGCTGGTGATGACGCCGGCCGCGACCGCGCTGGTGCGCTGCACGCCGTTGAGCATCAGCAGCGTAAACCCGAAGGTGCCGAACAGAGCCTGCAGAAACAGATTGAGCCATTCGTCGCGCTTGACCTGGCGCAGTTTTGCCATGCGCAGCAGCGGCCACAACACCGCCATTGCAATCACGAAGCGCAGCAGCGCGAACAGCGGGACGGGGACGAACTCGACGATCGATTTACCGATTCCGACATTGCTGCCGACCAGCAGCATCGAGGTAATGAGAAGCAGGGAATAGCGATTCAAGCTGGAGTCCGGACGGCTAGTTCAGTTAGCATTGTAAGAGGCCGTGCGAGCCGGCGTAAAGGCGCGCCACGCTCACCCTCCGTGAGTTCGAGCGCACGAATGGGACGTAACGCGTAGCATGCGTCGCCATCAGTCGCGATGCGTGAGTGCGCCGCGCGAATGGTCTAAGGGTTTTCGCTGGCAAGCCGGCGCCGCTCGCGTAAGTGGCCGGTAAGTTGCAACGCTTATGTTTGAGCACGAGAGCGGGACGCGCGTCGCACGCATTCATGTTGCAGTGCCGCATGAATGATGATGCAGGCAAACGGACCGCGGCGCGGCGATCATCGATCGAGGCGCGAGGGTTGGAGACAGCGCGCCGTGCATCGATCACCGATCGTGGCGTCGACATGACATGGCGTGCCAACGGCGCGCCGGCACAGATTTTACGTTTCATCTTCACCAAGGGGTAGTCGATGTCTGCGATTGAATCGGTTCTTCAGGAACGCCGTGTTTTCCCGCCCTCCGCTGAAGCCGCGGCCGGTGCGGCGGTCTCCGGCATGGACGCGTACCGGGCGCTCGCCGCCGAGGCGGAACGCGATTACGAAGGTTTCTGGGGGCGCCTCGCTCGCGAGACGCTAAGCTGGAACAAGCCCTTCACCAAGGTGCTCGACGAATCGAAGGCGCCGTTCTATACGTGGTTCGAAGACGGCCAGCTGAATGCGTCGTACAACAGCATCGACCGTCACGTCGAAGCCGGCAATGGCGAGCGTGTCGCGATCATTTTCGAAGCCGACGACGGCACCGTCACCAACGTCACCTATCAGGATCTGCTGCAACAGGTATCGCGCTTTGCGAACGCGCTGAAAAAGCGCGGCGTGAAGAAGGGCGACCGCGTCGTGATCTATATGCCGATGTCGATCGAAGCCGTCGTCGCGATGCAGGCTTGCGCGCGCATCGGCGCCACGCATTCGGTTGTGTTCGGTGGCTTCTCGTCGAAGTCGCTTAACGAGCGGCTGGTCGACGTGGGCGCCGTCGCGCTCGTCACGTCCGATGAACAGATGCGCGGCGGCAAGGCATTGCCGCTGAAAAATATCGCCGACGAAGCCCTCGCGATGGGCGGCTGCGAAGCGGTCAGGAGCGTGATCGTGTACAAGCGCACCGGCGGCAAGGTCGCGTGGAACGAAGGCCGCGATCTGTGGATGCACGAGATCGCGCAGGCCGAGTCGGATCAATGCGCGCCCGAGTGGGTCGGCGCCGAGCATCCGCTCTTCATTCTCTACACGTCCGGTTCGACGGGTAAGCCCAAGGGCGTGCAGCACAGCACCGGCGGCTATCTGCTGTGGGCCGCGCAGACCATGAAGTGGACCTTCGACTGGAAGTCCACGGATGTGTTCTGGTGTACCGCCGACATCGGCTGGATCACCGGCCATAGCTACATCACGTATGGCCCGTTGACGCTCGGCGGCACCCAGGTCGTGTTCGAAGGCGTGCCGACGTATCCGAACGCCGGCCGCTTCTGGGACATGATCGCCAAGCACAAGGTCTCGCTGTTCTACACGGCGCCCACCGCGATCCGCTCGCTGATCAAAGCCGCCGACGCCGACGAGAAAGTGCATCCGAAGAGCTACGACCTGTCTTCGCTGCGCATCATCGGCACGGTCGGCGAGCCGATCAATCCGGAAGCGTGGGTGTGGTATCACGAGAACGTCGGCGGCGGGCGTTGTCCGATCGTCGATACGTGGTGGCAAACCGAAACCGGCGGTCACATGATCACGCCGCTGCCGGGCGCCACGCCTCTCGTGCCGGGTTCGTGCACGCTGCCGTTGCCGGGCATCATGGCGGCGGTCGTCGACGAAACCGGTCAGGACGTGCCGAACGGGCAGGGCGGCATTCTGGTGGTGAAGCGCCCGTGGCCGTCGATGCTGCGCAACGTGTGGGGCGATCCGGACCGCTACAGGAAGAGCTACTTCCCCGAGGAACTCGGCGGCACGCTGTATCTCGCCGGCGACGGCGCGGTGCGAGACAAGGAAACGGGCTATTTCACGATCATGGGCCGTATCGACGACGTGCTCAACGTGTCGGGCCACCGTCTCGGCACGATGGAGATCGAGTCGGCGCTGGTGTCCAATCCGATCGTGGCGGAAGCCGCCGTCGTGGGCCGTCCCGATGCGACGACCGGCGAAGCCGTGTGCGCCTTCGTGGTGCTCAAGCGCGCGCGTCCGGAAGGCGAGGAGGCGGTGAAGCTCGCCAACGAACTGCGCAACTGGGTGGGCAAGGAGATCGGTCCGATCGCCAAGCCCAAGGACATCCGCTTCGGCGAGAACCTGCCGAAGACGCGTTCGGGCAAGATCATGCGCCGCCTGTTGCGCTCGCTCGCGAAGGGCGAGGCGATCACCCAGGACGTGTCCACGCTGGAGAACCCGGCGATTCTCGATCAGCTCGGCGAGTCGCTCTGAGCTTGGGTTTGCCTGGGGTTTGGGCGAGGGCGTACAGGACGGTGCGCCCTTTTCCTGGCCCAGCTATCGACCACTTAATCCAGGCTGTTAAAGCCACCGCGCGGACAATCCCGATTGCCTGCCCGGTGGCTTTTTGATACATAGGCGCATGGCCGCGCCGCACTCCTCCTCTCACGCTACGCTCAATCCCGCGCCCGAACCGCCCGCGGTCTCGGCGGCGATGGCGTGCGCGCATCAAAACTATTGGCGTTTCAACCTCGCTCTGATCGCGACGTTGATGACGCTGGGCTTCGCGGTGTCGTTCGTCTTGCCGCTGGTTGCGCCAGCGTTGGCGCAGGTGCGCGTCGGCGGCTTCAGGCTGCCTTTTTACTTTGGCGCACAAGGAGCGATCCTGATCTACCTGGCGCTCATCGTCGTTTATATCGTGCTGATGCGGCGTGCCGACCGCCGTCTGCAACGCGCACTCGATGCGGATGCCGATGTTAATGTCGACGTTAGCGCCGATGCCCGCGCGCGCGGAAACTGAGCCGATGAAGCTCACGAACCGGCTGATCCGCTCCTACGCGTTCTATACGCTCGGCTTCCTTCTCTTCATCTATGTGATGTGGCGCATCGAGCGCACCACCGGCCCCGGCGTGTGGATCGGCTATGTGTTCCTGTTCGTGCCGATCGCGGTGTACGCGGTGATCGGCTTGCTGTCGCGCACGTCCGACCTCGTCGAATACTATGTCGCGGGGCGGCGCGTGCCGTCCGCGTTCAACGGCATGGCGACGGCCGCCGACTGGCTTTCGGCCGCATCGTTCATCGGCCTCGCCGGTTCGATCTGTGCGACCGGCTACGATGGCCTTGCGTATGTGATGGGCTGGACCGGCGGCTATTGCCTCGTCGCATTCCTGCTCGCGCCGTACGTGCGCAAGCTCGCGCGCTACACGATTCCCGATTTTCTCGGCACGCGTTTTTCGAGCAACGCCGTGCGCGGCCTCGCCGCGTTGGCCGCGATTTTGTGCTCGTTCGTCTATCTGGTCGCGCAGCTTCAGGGCGTCGGATTGATCGCGACGCGCTTTATCGGCGTGGATTTCACGGTCGGCATTTTCTGCGGACTCGCGGGCATTCTGGTGTGCTCGTTTCTCGGCGGCATGCGTGCGGTGACGTGGACCCAGGTCGCGCAATACATCATCCTGATCGCGGCGATCCTGATTCCCGTATCGATGATCGCGCATAAGGACGGCCTCGGCTGGTTCCCGCAGTTCAACTACGGACACTTGATGGAGCGTGTGGAAGGTCTCGAGAAGCAGGTGCGCGACGCGCCGCTCGAACAGACCGTGCGCGACGATTATCGGCGGCGCGCCGCGCTGATGCAGATGCGGCTCGACGCATTGCCGCAATCGTTTATCGACGAGAAGCAGCGCCTCGCGCAGGAAGTCGCGGACTTGCGCCGCCGCAACGGTCCGCTGCGTGAGATCAAGGAGCGCGAAAGGGCGCTCGAACGTTTTCCACGCGACGCCGCCGCCGCGCACGTCGTGTGGACCCAGCGCCGCGACGAAATGCTGATGCGCGCCGCCGCGCCGGTGCCGATGCATGAACCGTTTCCCACCGCGACCGACGAAGAGCGGCGCACTCACGAGCGCAATTTTCTTTCGCTGCTGCTGTGCCTGTCGCTCGGCACGGCGAGCCTGCCGCATATCCTGACGCGCTACAACACGACGACCTCGGTGGCGTCCGCGCGGCGCTCGGTCGGCTGGACGCTGTTCTTCGTCGCGCTGTTTTATCTGACCGTGCCCGTGCTGGCCGTGCTGATCAAGTACGAGATATTGACCAACCTGGTCGGCCATCATTTTGCCGATTTGCCGCAGTGGGTCACGCAATGGCGCAAGGTCGAACCGAGCCTGATCAGTCTCGCCGATACGAACGGCGACGGCATCGTGCGCTGGAGCGAGATTCAGATGCAGCCGGATATGGTCGTGCTCGCCGCGCCCGAGATCGCGGGGCTGCCGTATGTGATGTCCGGTTTGATCGCCGCGGGCGCGCTGGCCGCGGCGCTCTCGACCGCGGACGGTTTGCTGCTCACGATCGCCAATGCGTTATCGCACGACGTGTACTACCACATGGTCGATCCAACCGCATCGAGTCAGCGGCGCGTGACGATTTCAAAGATTCTGTTGCTGGGGGTGGCGCTGTTCGCGTCATATGTGGCGTCGCTCAATACCGGGAACATTCTGTTTCTGGTGGGCGCGGCGTTTTCGCTGGCGGCCTCGAGTCTGTTTCCGGTGCTGGTGCTGGGTGTGTTCTGGAAGCGCACCACGCGGCTTGGCGCGGTGGCGGGCATGGTGGCGGGGCTGGTGGTGTGCATCTATTACATCGTCTCGACATACCCGTTCTTCACGCAGTTGACGGGCTTCGCGGGCGCGCGGTGGTTCGGCATCGAGCCGATCAGCTCCGGCGTGTTCGGCGTGCCGGCGGGCTTTATGGTGGCGATCGGCGTGAGTCTGATCGACCGGAAACCGGATGCATATACAAAGGCGCTGGTGGACTACATCCGGCATCCCTAGACGGGTTTGCGCAGGGGAGTGGCGCGGGGCGTGAAGTTTGCTATAATTCGGCTCCCCGCCGGAGAGATGGATGAGCGGTTTAAGTCGCACGCCTGGAAAGCGTGTATAGGTTAATAACCTATCCGGGGTTCGAATCCCCGTCTCTCCGCCACCCTTCCAGCAAGCCTTTGCGGCATTTCAAAAATCAGCGCTGCGCCATAGAACTGGCTCTGTGCCTAGAATTTTTATCGCAAAGGCCTCACGCGCTCCGGTTTTCTTCGGTAAATCCTCTGCGTCACCTTGCCGTCCGGCATGCGCCAGAAGTGCCTGCGCATGCTCGAGCGTCCTGGCATCGCTCGCGCACTTCGCCCGCAAGTTTGCTCGGTGAAGTGCTCCTGCAGTGTCGTTTCCTCCAGCACCCGCGTCATGAAGTTGCACCACATCGTGTCCCATCCGCCGGCACGGCCTGGTCTCGTTGAAGCAGCACTCGCCACGACGGTTGCAGAAAAGCCACGGCGAGATCGATACCGGCCGCACCGACTTCGCCATCGCGACTGACTCGCGTAACTGCTCGCTCCATTCATAAATCACGCGCTTGCCGTTCCAAGCTGACTCCAGTCCTTCCGGCACGCGGTAGTAGCAGGCGCCGTGCATGATCCGCCAGCGCGCGGGCAGGCCTTTGTTTCCGGCCTTGCGCTTCTTCGGCAAACGCGGTGCTCCAATCTGGCATCAGATCCTCTTCGTGCGCGCGATCGGTTTTGCCGCCAAGCAACTGCTCGACGTGCCGGGCGCTGCGGTAGCTTGCGAGGTGATTGGGACAGCAGGCTGAAAGTGCGCGGCGGCGATCGTGCTCGCCCCCTCGTTTGATTCTCTGATAACTAATCACAATCGACCGCGGGCCGATCGCGCCAGCGTCGTGTAGTTGACTTAAGAGGCCCAACCCCCCAAACCTTTGAAGTGCCACTTTGCTTTTCGGACGGCTCTGATACCCCAACACGGCAATATTGAGGAGGGTACATGCTGGAGTGGCGTATCCAGGGCCGTGACGCCCTCCCGTCCGTTGGACGCTGGCAGCACCAATACAAGCGGCCCCGTCGAGAAGGAGACGCCAGCATGCTGGAACAGCAGAAAAACGAAACGCTCACACCGGTTGATTTGCGCCTGAGCAACGGCGACACGATCACGAAAACTTTACTGGATGGATGGGGTATCACGGTTCGCGACGGTGAACCGGTTCCCGGCCTGTTCGATCCGGACTATATGCCGCTCCTGAGTACTGACGCGGACAGAGAGGCTAACCATGCGTAAGGCGGCGGTACGGGACGGTGACCCGACGACAACGGGCGGTCGTGTCATGGGTTCCTCAACGGGCTATACCGATCACGGCAAGAAGCTCGCGCTGGATGGCGACGTGGCGACGTGCGGCAACTGCAAGGGAGCCCACATGATATTTGGAACCGGCAAGGGCATATCCGACAAGGGGCGCAACGTTGTTGTTGATGATGATTCGGTACTCTGTCCGTGCGGAAAGAACCGGGTAATCGTCGGTAGCAATCCGGGATACTTTCTCGATTCGGACCACGGCTCGGCGGGCGCGAGCAACGCGTCAAGCACGGCACGATCCGCTATCGCGACAGGTGCATCCGTCGCGGCCTATGACGAACAGGTCCGCGCCGCCACTTCGGGCGTTGCGCTTGACGGTTACCCGTACCTTGTCGAGACAGCAGACGGACGGACCTTTTCAGGGCGCGTAGGTGTAAGCGGCCTGCTATCCCGTATCACCACGGATGGGGCCGACGATTACACCGTGCATTGGGGCGAAGAAGCCCTCATAAAACAGGAAGGAGCCTGAGGCATGCCGAATCCAAAAACTGTGGTTAGAACGAACTCGACACCCGGCTCTATCAAGGTCGTGCATTTGAAAGTGCTGACTTTTCAGGATCTGTGGGATAACTATCCGACTAGCAACCCATATGACAACCCGGATTACAAGAATCAGTGTGCGATCCGCATGAGCGTTACCTTTCATCGCGTCGGAATTGAGATGAAGTCGTTCTCATCGAAGCTCGTTAGGCCGTTGTCGGGGCAGGCTTCAATCGGGCGAATCATTTTGGACGGGAAGGCGACCGCCACGCGTGCGAATGAACTTGGAGAGTGGCTGAAGCTGCAACCGTTCGCCGGTTTGGGAAAGTCGGAAAATATCACCGGGGCGGATTGGCTATCGCGGGTCAAGGGGCGCACTGGCATCATTATGTTTGATGGTTACTGGATACGCGACGGCGAATCCGACGCAAACGCCAGTGGTGGACATATCGACTTATGGAACGAGGAAAAGTTGACGGGCTTTGGTACGGGCATGCGTGTAAGCTGGAACATCATCATTCCCGGAATCTGGTCGGACTTCCGCGATTCGAAGACGATTCTATTTTTCCCGATCAAATGAAGCTGATACGAATCATCATCGGGGCCGCGCTTGGCGCTATTGGGGCGACGGTGCTCGCGTGGGGCGGGCTATACCTGTTTGGAATCGTTCGAGGTCCGGGTAGTTTGTTCGATACGAATCCTGACGCCGCGAACCGGTTCTTTGCGTTATGGTTTGCGTTGGCTCTGGTTGCTTCCATTGTTGGCGGCGTTAACGCGTCACGCCGCTAGCGCTGGATTTGACCCGCGAAACCTGGCGGGCCGATTCTTCGAACGATCAAGCGCTGAGAACATGCCGCGCCACGCGTCCATCAACGACCGTCGCCGTTCCTGCACGCCGCCTTCTCAAATGTCAGTGCCGCCGCGACGATTGCGGCCGCCTCGCGCGCGGGATCAGCGCCGGGCGCTGAAAACGCCGCCGAAGCAAATTGTTTTCTGAAAGCTTTTGGTAAATAAAAATATTCCAATGCCTTTCTAAAGCTTGTTCGACTGGCGCCGTTATCAATCGTACGAAAGCCGCGATCTATCGAAGTTTGCAGCGGTAAAGACCAAAACCGATTGAGAGAATCCGCAACAGGAGTTGCGCGAAAACCATATGTCAATGCGTGCATGCGATGGGTGCACGGATCACGGTCGTGCGGGACCTCCAATATCCTCACGCGGAGATACAACAATTCGCGCGGATGGCGAAAGAAATTCGGGCCTAATTTTTAGCATACTCAAGTTTCTGCCCGACCTCTAAAGAACTTCTATTTGCAGCCGATATTACTCACATAAAAGTGAGCACGGTGATCCAGCACGGCACCGATGCATACAACCATCGAGAATGATGGGAAGTCGCGCTCGCGTGCGACAAAGGCAGACGTTCGCATGAGTGCCTTGGCCGTGGCGATTCAACCAATATCCAAAAATCAAAAAATGCATCGTCAAATATTCTTCTGTCTCGCACTGCTCGCAGCATGCGTATGCCTTGCGATTTCAGGTTGCGCGCCGGCCATCCCGGTGCGCGACGCGCAACTGGTCGCGTCCGCGTCTTCACAGCAGGTCCCCACGATTCTGACCGTACAACAGGACATAACGATCCGGCTCTCGTCCGGCTACGGGCGCAAGATCCTGGCGCAGTCGCGTTGGCGAGTCGTGGGCAATCTGCCTGAAGGGCGGGTGCTCAAACCGGTCGGCTCGGTGTTTACCGTCGAGGGTAGGCAGGTTCATGAGGCATATCTAGTCGTCGCTGATGGGAGCCTTGTAGGTTTCTATCTGCCCGGTGAAGCGCATTTCTCTCCCCTCGACAAACCCCTTCCCCTAACGCTTGGAGAACTTTAATGATCAAGTTGTACCGTACTTTATCGCTTGCAGTTGGTGTGACGCTGGTGGCCGCCGGTTGTGCCTCTGGCCCGCAATACAAGGAAATGGCGTCGTCGATTCCCACGCTTGGGGCCGATCACGGCCGCATCTATTTCTTCCGCTCGGGCTCGATGGTGGGCGCCGGCGTGCAGCCGGAGATCAAGCTTAACGGGACGGTTGTTGGCAAATCGCAGCCCGGCGGTTTCTTCTACGTCGACGAGCCCGCAGGCCGGTACACCGTTTCCACAGCGACGGAAACGGAGAAGACGGTATCGTTTGCGCTGGACGCAGGTGAGACGAAATACGTGCGGACGGTCATATCGATGGGGCTGCTTGTCGGCCGTGTGGTGCCGTCGCTCGAAACGTCGGAAAACGCGACAAAAGAAATCGAGGGGCTGAAATACACGGGAACCGTCACTTCGGCGCAGCTCGGCAAGTAATACGGCTGGGTTAAATCCGGGCGAACGGCAGAGGCTGGGGCGAGGCTCCCCAGTCTTCTGCGGGTCGTTCCGGGAGTGTCCCGTTCTAATGCCTCGGCCCGACAGTCAGCACCGTTGATCATTTCCGCGCCGCGCGCCGTAAAGCAAACGCACCAATCTTCCTCTAAACTACCTGCCGCCCAAGCCAGCCTCGTAGAGAGAGCAAGAACCCATGCCACCGACTCCAGCAGACCCCGCCGACCCCACCAGTTCTTCAGTAACCAGCCTCCCCAAACACCCCGCCTTCCAGCGCTTCTGGTGCACTCGCATCCTCTCGTCGCTGTCGTTCCAGATGCTCGCCGTGGCAATGGGTTGGCACATCTACGCGCTCACGCACAGTGCTTTCGCACTCGGCCTCGTCGGCCTCGCGCAATTCCTTCCGATGTTCGTATTGACGTTGGTCGTAGGCCACGTCGCCGACCGCTACGACCGCCGCCGCATCGCGGCCATCTGTCAAAGCCTCGAAAGCGTCGCTGCATTGCTGTTCGCGTGCGGCACGTTCGGCGGATGGATCAGCGCGCCGGTCATCTATGTACTGGCCGCATGCGTCGGCGCAGCACGCGCTTTCGAATCCCCAGCGGTTGCATCGTTGTTGCCCGGCGTGGTGCCGCGCGGTCAATTGCCCAAGGCGACTGCATGGGCCACGTCCGCGAATCAAACGGCGCAGATCGCGGGCCCCGCGCTGGGCGGTCTGCTATATGGCATCGGTCCGGGTGCGGCCTACCTCGCATGCACGTTGTCGTTCGCAGCGGCCGCTGCCGCCGTGTGGGGCATTCCGCTGCGGACGAAGCCGGTGAGCCGCGCGCCTGTCACCCTCGAGTCGGTGTTCTCCGGTATCGCCTTCATCCGCAAGGAGCCGGTGATACTCGGCGCGTTGTCGCTCGATCTTTTCGCGGTGCTGTTCGGTGGCGCGACCGCGCTGCTGCCGGTCTTCGCGCGCGACATCCTGCATACAGGTCCGCTCGGTCTCGGTATGTTGCGCTCGGCCACGGCGATCGGCGCACTCGCGGGCACCGTCTGGCTCGCGCATTTCCCGCTGCGCAACCGGCCCGGCGCGGCAATGTTCGGCGGCGTGATCGCGTTCGGCGCAGCCACCGTCGTGTTCGGTCTGTCGCATCAATTCTTCGTGTCGCTCTTCGCGCTCATGGTGCTGGGCGCCTCGGACACCATCAGCGTCGTGGTGCGCCTGTCGCTCGTGCAACTGCGTACGCCGGATGAAATGCTGGGCCGCGTCAGCGCGGTCAATTCGCTTTTCATCGGGACGTCGAATCAATTGGGAGAATTCGAATCGGGTGTGACGGCAGGGTGGTGGGGCGCGCAACCGGCGGTGCTGGTGGGCGGCATCGCGACGATCACGGTCGCCTTGTTGTGGATGAGGTTCTTCCCCGAACTCAAGCGCACGCGCTCGCTGGAGCGCGAAGACGAAATGACCGCCTCCCGTGCATGATTCGACGCATGTTTCGACCCGCTATGATGATGCCGTCATCACTCGGGTATCCTCATCATGCGCATTACTCCTTTACCCCCGCTCCAGTGCCTCGTCGCATTCGAATCGGCCGTGCGGCATGCCAGTTTCACTAAAGCCGCCGCGGAACTGCATCTGACGCAAAGCGCGATCAGCCGGCAGATTGCTCAACTGGAAGACTTTCTCGGCCGCTCGCTCTTCGTGCGCGAGCACCGCGCGTTACGTCTCACGATCGCCGGCGAAGGCTACGCGAAGCACGTGCAGTGGTTGCTTGCCACCTGCTCCGAAGCCACGCTCGACGTCATGAAGCGCTACGGCGATCAGGAATTGACGATCGCATGTTCATCCGGCGTCGCGGTGTTGTGGCTCACGCCGCGACTCGGCGCGTTTCGCGTCGCTCATCCGAACGTCAAAGTCAGAATGATCGTGCGCGACGGACTCGCATCGCTGTCGCCTGCGGAATTCGACGTCGGTCTGTACTACATTCGCCAGCGCGCCGAACCGCATTTCACCGCGCGCCGCATTTTCGACGAAGAGGTGTACCCGGTCTGTTCGCCCGGCTATCTCGCCGGCCGCGTGCTGCAACCCGCCGACCTCGCGCGCGAAACACTGCTGATGCAGGAAGACGGTCAGCGGCAATGGATGGCGTGGTCCGAGTGGTTTCGTCTCAACAACGTGAAGATGCCCGCTTCGCCGCAGGCGGTCGTCGTCAATCATTATCCGCAGCTCGTGCAGATGTCGATTCTCGGCCAGGGCGTCGTGCTCGGCTGGCGCCATATGATCGACGCATGTCTGAATGAAGGGCTGCTGGTGCGCGCGACGCATGCTTCGGCGAGCCACGGCGGCGGCTACTACGTGGTGTCGCCGAACGACCGCTCGCAGAACCAGGCCGCGCGCCTGTTTACGCGCTGGCTCTTCGAACAGGCCGAGGAGCAGAAGGGCAGCGCCGCGGCCTGAACCGGGTTCGCATGCGCTACACGCATGCCTGCATGCGAATCTTTCGTTTCGAAAACAAATCAGGTCTCTCTACGATCGGCGTTATGCATGCGAAAGCGCCGCTCGATCACGGCGTGGCGCGTTGCCGACATCACCGCCTGACAGGCAGCCACATGAGGACAGAGACCATGCAAGGAACGCTTTCATCCAACGTTGCACTATCCGTGGATACGCTCGCGCGGCAGCGGCGCCGCGCCATTATCGCCACCGTGCTCGGCAATGGGCTCGAGTGGTTCGATTTCACGGTGTACAGCTTTTTCGCGGTCATCATCGCGAAGCTGTTTTTTCCGACCGGCAATGAACTGACCTCGCTGCTGCTTGCCGTCGCCACCTTCGGCGTGGGGTTTTTCATGCGACCCGTGGGCGGCATCGTGCTCGGCGTGTACGCCGATAAAGTCGGAAGAAAGGCTGCGCTCTCGCTCACCATTCTGCTGATGGCGGGCGGCACCGCGCTCATCGGCATCGCGCCGACCTATGAAAAAATCGGTTTGTGGGCGCCGGTCCTGATCGTGATCGCGCGTTTGCTGCAGGGCTTCTCGGCAGGCGGTGAGATGGGCAGCGCCACCGCGTTTCTCACCGAATACGCGCCGGCGGACAAGCGTGCTTTCTATTCGAGCTGGATTCAGTCGAGCATCGGTTTCGCCGTGCTGCTGGGCGCCGCGGTCGGCACGTTCGTGACCTCCAGTCTGAGTGCCGATGCACTGCACTCGTGGGGCTGGAGAATGCCGTTCCTGATCGGTATTCTGATCGGGCCCGTCGGCTATTTCATTCGCAGCCGCATGGATGAAACACCGGCATTCAGCGCAGTCGCCGAAGAGGCCAAAAGCGATTCGCCGCTCGCGGAAGTATTTCGCCGCTTTCCGCGCGAGACATTCGCGAGTTTTTCGATGGTGATTCTGTGGACCGTTTGCACCTACGTGCTGCTGTTCTACATGCCGACATATTCCGTGCGGACGTTGCATCTGCCGCAATCCACCGGTTTTTCCGCCGGCATGTTCGGCGGCCTGATGATCATGTGTTTCTCGCCAGTGATTGGCAAACTCGCTGACCGCTTCGGCCGCCGCGTTTTTCTCTCGGGCGCTGCCGTATCGATCCTGCTGCTCGCATGGCCCATGTTCGCCTACATCAACAGCGCGCCCGGTCTCGCTTCGCTGATGGTGTTCCAGGGCGTGTTCGGCTTGCTGATCGCCGCTTACACCGGACCGATTCTCGCGGCGTTCTCCGAGTTGTTTCCGACCAAGGTGCTGTCCACGGGACTCTCCGTCGCCTACAACTTCGCGGTGACGATTTTCGGCGGCTTCGCACCGTTCTTCATCACGTGGCTGATCGCTTCGACCGGCAGCAACATGGCGCCCGCGATCTACGTGATGATCGCCGCGGCCATCAGCCTGGTCGGCACGTTCTTCTTGCGCAGTATGGACGATAAGCGTCCTGGCCGCGCCTGAAGCGGCGTGTCCGGCCGAAAGAGGCCGGACAGATTCCTTCATCAAGTCAGGAAGATATCAATGAGCATTACGGTAATCAGCGGCGGCAATGTACTCGATCTGGCCCAGGGCGCATGGCTCGAGCATCATCATGTGGTGATCGAAGACGGCCATATCGTCGAAGTCACCGATCGTCCTGTCGATCTGCCGAATGCACGCGTGATCGACGCGCGCGGCAAGACGGTGATGCCAGGTTTGATCGATTGTCACGTGCATGTATTGGCTTCGCGCGCGAACCTGGGCACGAATGCAGCGCAGCCGAACATCCTCACCGCGATTCGCGCGCTGCCGATTCTGAAGGCGATGTTGGGCCGCGGCTTTACGAGCGTGCGCGATGCGGGCGGCGCCGATTGGGGTTTGACGCAGGCGCTGGAAAGCGGCCTGATTCCGGGGCCGCGCATCGGCGGTCATGGTGATTTTCGCGCACGCGGAGACATGCTTGAACCCTGTTCATGTTGTTTTCGCGCCGGGGCGATTGCGCGCGTGGTCGATGGTGTGGACGCGGTGCGGCTCGCCGTGCGCGAGGAAATTCAGAAGGGCGCGACGCAGATCAAGATCATGGCATCGGGCGGCGTCGCTTCGCCGACCGATCCGATCGGCAACACGCAGTACTCCGAGGATGAAATCCGCGCGATCGTCGCCGAAGCGGAAGCGGCCAATACCTACGTGATGGCGCATGCGTACACCGGCCGCGCGATTTCTCGGGCGATTCGCTGCGGCGTGCGTACGATCGAGCACGGCAACCTCGTCGACGAAGCTGCCGCGAAACTGATGCGTGAGCACGGCGCGTTCGTCGTGCCCACGCTGGTCACGTACGACGCATTGGCCAAACACGGCGCCGACTACGGCTTGCCGGCCGACTCCATCGCCAAGGTCGAAACCGTGCGGCAAGCGGGGCGCGACTCGTTGCAGATCTATGCGAAGGCCGGTGTGCCGATGGGCTTCGGCCCGGACCTGCTCGGCGAAATGCACACATTCCAAAGCGACGAGTTGCGTATTCGCGCCGACGTGCTCGGCAATCTGGAAGCGTTGCGCTCGGCCACCACGATCGCCGCGGATATCGTCGATCTGACCGGCAAGCTCGGTGTCGTTAAGGTTGGCGCGATTGCCGATGTACTCGTAGTGGACGGCGATCCGCTCAAGGATATCGGCGTGCTCACGGGGCAAGGCGAGCGTATCGCGTATGTCTTGCAGCGGGGCGAAGTGGTGAGCGAACGGGGCAGCGTCGCATCGCGTTGAGTTACGTGCGTGTGCAGCGACGGCGCCTGCTACTTCAATGATTCAGGCCTTTGCCGCGCTCACACGCCATGCCGTCCACCGCACCGTCGCGAGAATCGATGCCGCGACGATCAGCGCACCGCCGACCCACGCGGTCGTCGAAATCCGTTCACCTAACCAGATGCAGGCGAACAGCGCGCCGAACGCCGGTTCGCTGCCCATCAATAGCGACACGCGCGTCGGGCTGCTGCGCTTGATCGCAAAGTTCTGCGCGAAGAACGCGAACAGCGTGCACGCGAGCACGAGATAGACGACGTAGCCCCAGAACATTGTATGCCCCGCCAGCGGCGGAATGGGCTGCCACTGCCGCGGCGCGAAAAGCACCGCGACCGCAGCGCTGCCGAACGCCACCACGCCCGACTGAACCGCCGTCACCGACAGAGCCGGCAATGCCGAATCGCGCATCACGCGTTTGGTCACGCACACGGTCAATGCGCGCAGGAGAGCGGCGAGCAGAATCAACGCATCGCCGGGATTCAGGCTCAGTGCGCCGTCGCCTGCCAGCAGCCACGCGCCCAACAACGAAAGCGCCACCGCCGCCCATTCAACGCGGCTCGGCCGGCGTTTGAGCAGCATCCATTCGACGAGCGGCGTCAGCACCACGCACAGGCTGATCAGAAACGCCGCGTTGGCCGCGCGCGTCATCAGGATCCCGAAGGTTTCGCACAGAAAGATGCCGAGCAGCAGCGCGCCGGCAATCAGTACGCCGCGCAGCGTGCGGGCATCGGCGGCGCGCAAGTGGCGCAACGCGGGCGACAGAATCACGAACGTGATGCCGAAGCGCAGCGCCAGCAAACCCAGCACCGGATAAAACGCCAACGCGCTTTTGACGACGCCATAACTGGTGCCCCACACCACGGCGACGGCGAGCAGCATCAGATCGGACAGCAGAAGCAGGCGTTCTTGTTTCGACATGGCGGATCTCGAGCAGATGAACGCGTATTGTCGAACTTTGCGTGTGCGGCGATAATCGGGTCGCGCTGCACAGCGTTAATGTCACAGATGCATTAATCGGTTTTCTATTGCGAGCTCGCCAAAGATGACCCCGACCGATCTTTTCCCCTTGCTGCCGGACATGGCGGTTTTCGCGCGCGTCGTCGATGCCGGCAATTTTTCGGTGGCGGCGCGTCAGCTCGGCAGCACGCCGTCCACCGTCAGCCGTCAGATCAAGCGGCTTGAAGACGCGCTGGCGACACGCCTGCTCGAACGGTCCACGCGCACCGTGCGGGTCACCGAATCGGGCGCACAGGTGGTGCGATTCTGTCGCGACATGGTGAGCGCCGCATCGGGCGCGGTGGATGCCGCCGGGCAACTGGCCGGCAGACCGCAAGGCAGGGTGAGCGTGAGCGCGCCGGTGGCGTTCGCGAAGACCGTGATTCATCCGCTGATTCCCGGCTTTCTGCGCGCCTATGAAGAAGTGGACTTGCAACTGCTCTTCACGGATCACGATGTCGACCCGCTTGCCGCGGATATCGATCTGGTGATCCGCCTGACCGAACATCCACCGCAAGGCCTCGCCGGGCGACGGTTGGGCGCGGTGCGTTGGCTGCTGGCCGCATCGCCGGCGTATTTGCACGAGCACGGCACGCCGACGCAGCCACGCGATCTGCTGAAGCACGATTGCATTTACCTGGGCGAAACCGCCGACGACAATCGCTGGCGCTTTCGTCGCGGCACGGAAGCGCAAAGCGTCGACGTGAAGGGACGCTACATCGCCAATCATGCCGGCGCGCGGCTCGAAGCCGCGCAGCAGGATTTCGGCATCGCGAGCTTGCCCGAGTTCGCCGCCACGGAAGCATTGCAGCGCGGCAAGCTGATGCAGGTATTGCCGGACTGGAATCTCGAAGCGCGCGCCTACGTAGGGTCGATATGGCTGTTATATCCGCCGAATCGTTTCCTGCCGCCGAAGGTGAGGGCGTTGATCGATTACCTTGTCGAGCACATTCCCGATGCGGCGTGAGGCGAGAGGCAACCTCTGACGTAGCATGCGTTTTGCGCCGCGACGATCAGGTGCGTACGCGAGACGAACGTAGAATCGTTTGCGTCGCCATAATTCATGACGATCGCTACCACCGAGGCGATCACGACGACGTGGATCTCGCATTGATGTGCGGCTCGCACAGCAGCGAGGCGCGCCATATCGAGCGCGCGCGACAGATGCTGGAAAAAGCTCAGGCGAGCGAAGCGGATCTGCGCTGCGGCGGCCATCCGCCGTTATCGGATGCGGAGTACGTCGACTGGCTGAAGCGCGACTTCAAGCCGGGCGCGATATGCGGCGGCAAAGAAAGTAAGTGCCGCCCCGCACAGGGGCAACACTAATAGATCACTAACAAATCAAGAAAAGGCCAACACTACAACGACACAATAAAAAACCGTCAAACAACAACCTCCCCCGAAGGCACTCCCCCCAAAGCATTCCGAATCGCATCAGCCAACTCCCCAGCGGCAAACTTAGCCACATACCCATTCGCGCCGGCATTCCTCACATGCGCCTCATTCGCGGCCCCTGTCAATGACGAATGAATAATCACCGGAATATCGCGAGTGCGCTCATCGGCCTTGATCTGACGAGTCAACCAACGCCTGCTCGATCAGCTTGCGGGCAAAACCCGAATCATCGGCGGCAAGAATCTTCGCGCCACGCGGGATGCCCAGCGCTTCCCCGACGGATGCCGGATCCACACTCGGATGCTGCGACGGAAACACATCGCGCAAAACCTGCTCCACGTCGATCACCTGAGCGAGCCGCGAGTCGCCCGTGTTGCCGTCGATGCGGGCAATGCTCGTGACGAGATTGCCGCCGGCCGCGCCCTCGGCGGACAGCACCTGGTTCCATTCGAGCCGCACGATGTCGTCCACTTCCTCGACCGCGAAGGCCTGCGTCGAACGCGCGAATTCCGTCACCAGCAAGATGTTCAGGCCGCGCGTCGGCTCGCAGCCCATCAGCCGCGGCAGGTCGATCACAGGAATGATCTGCCCGCGAATGTCCACCGCGCCCATCACGAACGGCGATGAACCGGCGATCGGCGTGACCGGCGGCATCGTCGAGATTTCACGCACCTTGAACACGTTGATGCCGTAAAGCTCGTGCGCGTCGCTGCCGGGAACGGACCCGAGCCGGTACAACAATAACTCGAACTTGTTGGAACTGGTCAGGTTGGTGCGTTCGTCGTTCGCGCGGTGATCTACTGCCATCGAATCTCTCCAGGATTGCGTGCGTGTGGTGCGCCATGCATACGTTGCGTTCGGCCCTGGCGCGCGCGCGCTTACTTCCCTGTTATCGGCGCGATTGCCGGAAAATTCAGCGATTCGTGGTTGTTTACTCGCATTCTTATGGTTAACACGCACGCCTTTTCTGAGGTACGAAGGCGGCCACAGCGGTACAACAGATCGGATCATTCACCTGAACGTTACCTGCCGTTACAGAAGCGACAGCATCGTTTCACATGGCCCGCGGGCTGGCTTCTAGAATTCACAGCGATAAAAGCGTGGCGCCGTCAGCGGCTCACAAGCCGGTTGCGGGACTTTAGCGCAGTCGCCCGCGGCAACCGGGGCGCACACGCATCGCTGTCCTTTCGCTTCCACTCCAAGGAGAACGTATGATCCGCTTGCCTCTCGCAACCATCACCAGTGCCTGCATCGCCAGCCTGCTGGTCGTCGCCGCCGCGGCCAACGCTCAAACCGCGCCGGCAGCCCCGGCACCCGCGGCGGCGGACGCAACCCGTCTGCATGCGGCTGACCAGACGTTCATCGCGGACGGCACCAAGGCCGTCGCGACCCAACGCGACGCCGCACGCATCGCGACCGCGCGTTCCTCCGACCGCGACGTCAAGGCATTCGCCGAACGTGTTTCGACCGATAACGCGAAAATCTCGGACGCGCTGCGCGCAGCCAGCCCGCGTGGCGTCGACGTGCCGAAGAACGATCCCGACATGGCGGTGCTCGCGAGCATCAATAACCTGCGCGGCGCCGAATTCGACAAGGCTTATATCGAGCAGGTCGCGCTCGCCGGTCAACAGAAGGCGTTGTCGGCGTTCCAGGCGGAAATCGCTTCGGGCCGCGACGAGCAGTTGAAGGCCGTCGCGAAGAAGGCGCTACCGACCGTCCAGGAGCACTACGCGATGGCTCAGGAACTCGCCAAGCGTAAGCACCTGTCCGTCGCAGCGCAGTAAAGTACTGTCCGCGCGTCACGTTGCGGCGTGACGCGCGGTGCCGTTTCAACGCAACCATGCGCCCCACGCGGCGTGCTTGCGGCAGGTCGAATGCGTTCTTTTCGGCGATAATCGGTTTCATTTCTTTCGGGCGCGGCGCGCATCATCCTGCGCGACTCACGTGCTTTAAAAAAACGCTATTCCGATTTCACGCGCATTCAATTCAGGCTCACCGTATGAGCAAACCTGCCAATCTGCCGCAACAGTTGGACCATATGCTTCGGCAAGCCGTCGCGCTTCAGCAGAACGGCGCATTCGCCGAAGCCGAAGAACTCTACCGCGAGATACTCGAACTCAAGCCACGTCATTTCGATGCGCTGCAATTGCTGGGCTCGCTCGCGTTGCAAGCGGGCCGTCTGCAAGAAGGCATCGAGTTACTCAGAAAGGCGCTGGCCGTCAACGCGAAACAGGCGCCGATTCATTCGAATCTCGCTTATGCGCTGAACGCCTTGCAGCGTTTCGACGAAGCGCTCGCGAGCGCCGATCGCGCGCTGGCATTGCAGCCCAAATTTCCGGACGCACTGAACAATCGCGGCAACGCGCAAGCCGGACTGAATAGACCGGCCGATGCGCTCGGCAGTTTCGATCGTGCAATCGCCCTGATGCCGGACTTCGCTGCGGCCTGGAATAATCGCGCCTGTGTGCTGCGCGACCTCGGTCGTCCCGCCGACGCATTGGCAAGCTGCGATCACGCGCTCGCGCTGCAGCCGAATTATCCCGATGCATGGAGCAATCGTGGCAATGCGCTCAGCGATCTGAATCAGCCGCAAGAAGCGGAGCGCAGCTATCGGCGCGCGCTCGAATTGGCGCCGGCATTCGCCGATGCCTGGAACAATCTCGGCCTCACGCAGATCGACCTCAACCAGCATGCAGAAGCGCTGTCGAGTTACGCGAGCGCCCTGGCCGTGAATCCCGCGGCGGTGGAAACGCATTGGAACGAATCGCTGTGCCTGCTGCAAATGGGTCGATTCGAAGCGGGATGGCAGAAGTACGAATGGCGATGGGAGCGCAGCCGCATCAAGTCGAGCAAGCGTCGATTCGCGCAGCCTGTGTGGCTGGGGGATTTTTCCATCGACGGCAAGACGATTTTGCTGCATGCGGAGCAAGGTCTTGGCGATACGTTGCAGTTTTGCCGCTATGCCGCACTGGTGTCGAAGCTCGGCGCGAAAGTCGTGCTCGAAGTGCCGTCTGAATTGATGCGGCTCATGTCCACGCTCGACGGTGTGGACCAATTGATCGAAGCCGGCCAGGCGCTGCCGCCGTTCGATTGCCATTGTCCGTTACTAAGCCTGCCGCTTGCGTTCAAGACCGATCTCGCGAGCATTCCCTCGCAAACGCCGTATCTTTTCGCGGACGCCGAAGCCGCTCGCCAATGGCGCGAGCGCATCCATGCACAGGCGAATGGCCGTCTGAAAGCGGGATTGGTGTGGGCGGGCGGAAACCGGCCGCACGTCGCGGAACTTCGCAAGAACGATGCGCGCCGCTCGATCACGTTCGAGCGACTTGCGCCGATTCTCGACGTGCCGAACGTGCGGTTCTTCAGCCTGCAAAAAGGACCGGCCGCGCAACAATTGACGCGCGGCGAATCGAAGCATCACGTGATCGACTACACCGAAGAACTTCACGATTTCGCCGATACGGCGGCGTTGGTAGCGAACCTCGATCTGGTGATTTCCGTGGACACGTCCACCGCGCATCTGGCCGGCGCGCTCGATAAGCCTGTGTGGATTCTGAACCGCTTCGACACCTGCTGGCGTTGGATGCTCGAGCGCACCGACACACCCTGGTATCCGCGCGCCACGTTGTTCCGGCAGCCCGCGTTGGGCGATTGGGACAGCGTGATGCAAGCCGCGCGTCATGCGTTGGCCACGTTAAGCGCTTCGACCATCGGCGCGGCTGATCCACAATAAAAAACTGCCGGTCACGCTGGAGTAAATCGAACAGATCAACCAGCTCCCGCTACAACCGACGCGAATCACCGCCAGAATCCTTGCCAGCCCACCGACGCGATTGCCCAGACACGCGTAGACTAAATGGCCGTCTATCGACGGCCAGGCCAAGGAGATTTTTCAATGGAATACAGACATCTGGGTGCATCCGGTTTCAAGGTGCCGGTGCTGAGTTTCGGTACGGGCACGTTCGGCGGCAAGGGCGAATTTTTCGAGGCGTGGGGCGCCACAGACGTCGCCGAAGCGCGCCGTCTGCTCGACATCTGTTTCGACGCGGGCGTCACCATGTTCGACACCGCCGACATCTATTCGAACGGCGCTTCGGAGTCTGTGCTCGGTGAAGCGCTCAAGGGCAAGCGCGATAAAGCGCTCATCTCCACCAAGGCGACCTTTCGTTTCGACGACGGCCCGAACAGCGTCGGCTCATCGCGCTTTCATCTGGTTCAGGCAGTGGACTCGGCGCTCAAACGCTTGCAAACCGATTACATCGACCTGTTCCAGTTGCACGGTTTCGATGCGAAAACGCCGATCGCCGAAGTGATGTCCACGCTCGACGATCTCGTGCGCGCCGGCAAGATCCGCTACACCGGCGTGTCGAATTTCTCCGGCTGGCATCTGATGAAATCGCAGGACATCGCGGAGCGCTACGGTTATCCGCGCTATGTCGCGAATCAGGCATATTACTCGCTGGTCGGCCGCGATTACGAGTGGGAACTGATGCCGCTCGGCATCGATCAGGGCGTGGGCGCGGTGGTGTGGAGTCCGCTCGGCTGGGGGCGTCTGACCGGCAAGATCAAACGCGGTCAGCCGTTGCCGGATACGAGCCGCTTGCATAAAACCGCGGATATGGGGCCGCCGGTGCCGGAAGAGTATCTGTTCCGCGTGCTCGATGCGGTCGACGAAGTCGCCGCCGAAACCGGCAAGACGGTGCCGCAGATCGCGCTGAACTGGCTATTGCAACGGCCTACGGTGTCGACGGTGCTGATCGGCGCGCGTAACGAGGAACAGTTGCGGCAGAATCTCGGTGCGGTGGGCTGGAATCTGACGCCCGAGCAGATGGCGAAGCTCGACGCGGCCAGCGCCGTGCGTCCCGCTTATCCGTATTGGCATCAGGAAGGATTCGCGGAGCGCAATCCGAAAGCGGTGTAGGCGCGCTTTCATTACTTGTCTCGCTGATTCGATACGCGCTCCGGCTCCGCGTTTATTTCGTGAGTTCGGCTGGAGCGGCGAACAGTTCGCTGTAATAGCGGCGGCCTGCGTCGAGATGCGGGCCGAACGCGAAACCTTGCGCGAGCATGGCGTCGAAGTCGGCGCGTTCGATTTTCATCACGTAGCTGTGTTCGGTGGTGACGAGGCCGCAAGGTTGATTCGTCACTGCCGCGCTGAACCATTTCCCCGCACTCGCATGGCCTGCCGGATACGTGTGCTGGCCGTATTCGACCTGCCAGCCGCCGTCCAGCAGAATCCACATACCTTGATCGCTTGCGGCGTCATTCGCGCCTTGGGCGCATTGCGCGACCACGGTGCCCGCTTGCGCTTCCCATTCGCGCGAATGATCGATCACCGAACGCAGTTGCGCGGTCGTGAGGCCGGTGAAGAACGGCGTGTGTTTCAACAAATGAAGGTACGTGACAGACGGTTTCATGTTCGTGCTCCGCGCGGTGACGGATACGCCGTGCGCTTGCGATTGGGCATCGCATGCGGCGATGAGAAACGACAGCAGCACGGCGCAAGCGGTCAGGATGATGGGTTTCATGAAGATGCCGGTTTCGGAATGCGGTAAAAGAGCAGCGGGACGCTCGAGCGCATCGCGTCCCTCGTCGCCATGCTTAACGCTGGATCTTCGCTTCCAGCAGATCGCCCATGCCGATCCGCTTCGCGAAGTCGATACGCACGCGCTCCGACACGTCGAGCACTTCGCGCGCGCCGTCGCCGACGAAGTCGATCACCGGGCGCATTGGCCGCTCGCCCGAGGGCAGCGCGACAATCCGCACGATTTCATCGGCCACGGCTTGCGGATCGGCGTCGTCCGGCGTGAGTTCGGAGAGGCGCTCGCCGATCCGATCCATCACGCCGTCATAGCGTGCGTAGGCGGCGGCCCGTTCGGTGTCGGCCGGTTTGCCCGCGCTCGGGAAATGCTCGGTGCCGCGAGTGAATGCGCCCGGCACCACGATCGAGGTTTCGATGCCGAAGCGCGCGATCTCGTAAGCAAGCCGCTGCGCGCCGAACAGGTTGGTGTCGAACACCTTCACCATTTCTTCGGGCGTGAACGCTTCGCTCGGGCCGACCACCAGATGCCCGGCGTTGTGCATCACCACGTCGAGCCGTCCTTGCTCGCGGGTGATCGCCGCCGCAGCGGCATCGGCGGATTCCTGCGACAACACGTCGAGTTCCAGCGGATGCAACTGGATGTCCTTCGCCTTGGCGAGCGCGCGCAATTCGTCGGCGCGCGGCTTGTTGCGTCCTTCGACGTCGCGCATCGTCGCGTAGACGATATGGCCGGCTTCGGCCAGCGATTGCGCGGTGAGCTTGCCGATACCCGTACCGGCGCCCGTGACAAGGATGACGTTCTTCTGCATTTTTCTTCTCCGATTCGATGTAGGTGATACGACGTTTGGAAGTGCTGTGAACGAAAGGCCTTAAGCGGCTTCAAGCAACGTGAGCAACCTCAGGCCATGCCGCCGTTCGCACGCAAAATCTGACCATTGACCCAGCCCGCATCCGGACCGGCGAGGAACGACACCACCGAGGCGATATCGTCCGGCTGGCCGAGGCGTTGCAGCGGCGGCATTTTGGCGAAGGTCTGGATCTGTTCTTCGGTCTTGCCGTCGAGGAACAACGACGTGGCGATCGGGCCCGGCGCCACCGCGTTGACAGTGATGTTGCGGCCGCGCAGTTCCTTGGCGAACACATGCGTGAAGGCTTCGACGGCGGCCTTGGTCGCGTTGTAGATCGCATAGCCCGGCATGTTCAGCGCGAGCGTGGTGCTGGAAA